>JAEEGL014587215.1_pt1 | contig 14675 bp, 8 predicted proteins | sample 9134231 | NCBI WGS metagenome assembly JAEEGL01 (sample SAMN16246548, study PRJNA631951) | gut metagenome | biome: gut microbiome; feature: rumen; material: fiber-attached | host: Bos | place: Iran: Karaj | collected 2018-10 | reverse complement strand
GTGGTGCCAGTTCTATCCTCAGCCGTGTCGTGGTGGGCGATCCCCTCTGCTCTATTTACGGCTATCAGAACCTGGGCGTGTTCCAGTACACCTACGACTACCTGACCAACTACAACACCAAGCAACTGCAGTTGCAGCAGCAGGCTATAGCACGGGGTGAAACCTACGAGTGGGACTACGAGGCATGGATCAACCAGCAACTGGCCGAAGGCAAGACCTTCCCCGTGGCTACCGACGAGAACGGCAAGGTTATTATGACCAATACCGGCGTGCCCAAGCACCTTACTTATTATTATGGTGAAACGGATTACGAGTTCAAGGGCGGTGATGCCATCTACGAGGATGTGAACCACGACGGTACTATCAACGAACTCGACATCAAGTATCTGGGCAATTCGCTGCCTAAGATGCAGGGTGGTTTCAGCCTCACGCTGCAATATGGCAACTTTAAACTCGTTTCGCGCTTCAACTACCGCTGGGGCAACAAGATTATCAACACTGCACGTATGGGCCTGGAGAGCATGTATGGTACTCAGAACCAGTGCGCCTCTGTTACCTATCGCTGGCGTAAAGACGGCGACGTGACGCCCATACCTCGTGCGCTCTACGGCACCGGCTATAACTACCAGGTGAGTTCGCGCTTCGTCGAGGACGGCTCGTTCCTGCGTCTGAACAACCTGCAACTGTCTTACAGTGTGCCTAAGAAGATTGTGAAGAAAATCGGACTGAGCAAACTCACTGGTTACGTGACGATGAACAACGTGTTCTGCTGGACGAAGTACACCGGCATTGACCCGGAAGTGGCTTCCGGTACCTATACGCCAGCCTCCGACGGTGCTACCACGCCAAGGTCTAAGTCGATAACGGCCAGTCTTAATTTCGGATTCTAGACCCACCCCCTGCCCCTCCCTGAATGGAGGGGAGTAGTCAGACATGTAAATTGAAAATAAAAAATGAAGATTATGAAACAAATAATAATTAATAAAACAAAGGAGTTACTTCGTTTTATGGTCTATATACTCCTCCCCCTCGCAGGGGGAGGTTGGATGGGGGTCTCCTGTGTTGATACGGTGATCCTGCCCGACAACAAGACCGTGGATGAAGACTACTGGCAGAAGAAGAGCGAGGTGGACGCTGTCGTGACAACCGCCTACGCACAGTTGCGCGATGCCTCTGCCATACGTAATATGATTGTGTGGGGTGACTTCCGCTCCGACGAACTCAATATGACCTCTACACTCCCGGCTTCTGCTGCCTATAAGGTGGCCCTATCGCAGATATATTCTCTCAACATCGAGACAGAGAACACATTCACTACGTGGGCACCCTTCTACTCGGCCATCAACTACTGCAACCTGGTGCTGCAGAAGGCAGAGGCCGTGATAGCCGTTGACCCCGACTATACGCGCGGCGACTATGAAGCCAACAAGGCTCAGATGCTGGCATTGAGGGCTTTCTGCTATTTCTATCTCACCCGTGTGTTCCACGACATCCCTGTCACACCGGCTGCCTACCTCAACAGCAGCGATGACCTCAATGCGCCGCAGATGGATCCTGCTTCCGTGCTCGAACAGTGTATCAGCGACCTGCAAGAGGCTGCCAAGTATGCTATTCCCGGCAACACCTACGGCGACTGGCGCGACAAGGGCTACCTGAATCAGGATGGTATAAACGCTATTTTGGCCGACATCTACCTCTGGCGGGCTTCCGTCAACCGCGATGCCAGTGACTATCAGGCTTGCGTAGACTATTGCGACAAGGTGATTGCCGCTAAGAAGGCTGCCTACGAGCAGAATCCTACTCGCCGCCGCTGGGGTGGGGAAGAGGAAAAGAAAGACTATTATCTTTCCGACTACCGCACGATGTATTTAGATCTCTTCGGTGCCAGCAATCAGAATGCCGACGAGAGTATCTTTGAATTGCAGTTCAGCCTGTCAAGCACACTAAATACAGGCCTCGACCAGATGTACTACCGTTACAATAATGCCAGCGGCAACAGTTACGGCTACCTGAAGGCATCGTCGATGTTCGGAAAAGTGGATGCCGCCGGCAACGGTGTATGGCTTAACACAGCCGACCTGCGACTCTTTGAGTATGTCTACGATGCCAACAGCAGCAGCGTAGAGCAGTTTGGCGTGCGCAAGAATATTGCCCCGGTCGTCACTGGCTATAACAGCAGTGCAGAGAGCAACCCCTCCGGCAGCCGTACCAATTATATGAACAAGAACTGGATATTCTATCGTCTCACCGATGTGATGTTGATGAAGGCCGAGGCCCTGGTGCAACTCTACGAACTGGGCGGTAAGGCCGAGGGCGACACCCGCAACGAGGATGCCTTCAATATCTGCCAGTTTATTAACCAGCGTGCCCTGGCTGACGAAAACAAGTCGTCATACGCGCTGAAATACTCTACCTATAAAGACAAGATGGAGGCGTTTGTACTGGCCGAGCGCGCACGCGAGTTGTGCTTCGAGGGCAAGCGCTGGTACGACCTGATGCGCTACAACTACCGTCACACCAAGACGCAGGCCGACCTGAGGAATAAACTGACCGATGGCTTTGTGAGCAACAGCGACGAGTTCTTTGAACTGGCGCTGCGCAAGTATGCCGTTCCTACTGCCATGCGTGCCAAGATGCGCGACGAACGTTACCTCTACATGCCGATTAACCAGGATGAGGTGGAAATCAACCCCAGCCTTGTACAGAACCCCGTGTATAAGTCGGCTGCAAAGTATTGAAGACCCTCCCCCGACCCCTCCCTGTGAGGGAGGGGAGTAGTTAGACTTGAAGATTGAAAATTGAAAAAATATAATATAAGATTATGAAACAAAAAATATATAATAAGACAAAGGAGTTGCTTCGTTTTATGGTCTATATACTCATCCCCCTCGCAGGGGGAGGCTGGATGGGGGTCTCCTGCAACGAGGAACCCGATGGCTCCAACCTCTTCTCGTCGGACCAGAAGACCATTGCAGAGTTGATTCGCGACAGGAGCGACTTGTCGGCTTTCTACCGCATACTGGAGAAAGGCGGCTTCGACAAGTATATGGGAACCTACGGCGAATACACCTGCTTCGCACCCGTCAACGACGGTGTGAACGCCTACCTCGACAGTCTTTACAAAGACGAGTCGTACCTCATCTCGAAGGCCAAGCAGAAGCACAACGGCATCACAGAGAATTCCAACTGGGATAACCTCGACGTGATGGACAAAGTGAACCTGATGCCCGACTCCCTGTGCGATGACATCGCACGCTTCCACCTCGCAGGTGAGGAGCACATGCAGGTAGACCTTGATGGTACTGCCACCACTTGGACTACGATGAAGACCGGACGCAGCATTCGCGTAGGTATCTTCGGCGAGGATGCCTACGATCAGGCATATATTGGATTCACCAGCCTCAATGATGTGGCGGCCATTATTGATGGCGACATCGAGGCCATCAACGGCATACTGCATATTTGCTCCAAGGTGATTCCCCGTTCCGACCGCACTACCAACGACCAGTTGCGCGTAGAGGGTGAGAAAGACCTCAGCATCTTCTATGCCGCACTTGAGGCTACAGGCTATGCCGATACCCTGATGATAGAAAAGAAAGTCAACGCCGACGGTACGCCCAAGACATACGACCTTGGAACCAACCACAACGACCGCGACGGCAACTCCCTCTATTATCCTAAGGAGTGTATGATCAAGTGGACGGTCTTTGCCGAGACCGACGACGTGTTCCGTGCTGCCGGTATCAATAGTTTTGCCGACCTGAAGGCCAAGTGTGCAGAGTGGTATGGCAACTGCGGTGCATGGTACGACTATATTAACGAAAAGAGCATCACCATCAGCACGGGCGACGACTATACCAACCAGTTTAATGTGGTGAATATGTTTGTGGCTTATCACATCCTGCGTGCCGGTATGCCCGTCGACCGCATCGTCTACGAGAAGAACAAGAGCACTGAGGCTTCCTGGAATGTATGTTTTGGCTACGAGCCTCAGGAATATTTCGAGACCATGCTTCCCAATACCGTGATGAAGGTATGGCAGACCAACCCCAAGACTACCAAGAACCTGTGGTTGAACCGCTATCTGACCAACAACACGCTGACATCCAAACTCGGACTCTTCGGTATGCCCAACGACGGCGACCATACGCTGGTCTTTGCCGGTGTGCCCGTCGATCGTAACGGTAGTGTGGAGACGCTCAACGGATTCATTCACCGCATCAAAGGCATACTGAAGTATGACCAGAATGCCAAGGATGCACTCCACGAGCGCTTGCGCTTCGATTCCTCCACCTTCCTCTATGAGTTGATTAACAACGGCTTGCGCTTTGCCACACCCGCAGAGGTGAGCACATTGAACGGTGGCGGCGACGGCAACCGTGTGGCTTTCCAGAACAACTATTTCGACAATATCGTATGCTACAACCCCGGCACACTGCTCCGCTTCAATGTGATGGGAGCCTGGCGCGCCCACAACTCCGACCAGTTCCAGGGATGGGATGTCTACGACTTTGCCATCAAACTGCCTCACGTGCCTACGGGCGACTATGAGTTGCGCATCATCTATCCGCCCATGGCTCGCGGTGGACTGATGCAGTTCTATCTCGGCAACTCGTCGAAGCAGTCCGACATGGTGGCCATCGGCATTCCCTTTGATGCCTGTGCCAATCCTTACACGGATGCCACCATCGGTTACGAGGACATCATGGCGAAGACGGACGAGAACTATTACGAGGGTTATGACTTTGGCGTGGAGAGCGACCAGCGCATGCATGTGCGTGGCTATATGCGTGCTCCGGCATCCTTCTCGCGCGGTACCTATAATACCGTTACCGACCCGCTGTCCTATAATGACGATGACATCTATTCGGCTGCCAGCCAGGTTACCGGCTCTACCAGTTGCCGCTCTGAGAGTGGCTACGGCACCATGATGCTGCGCCGTATTATCACTACCCAGCGCTTTGAGCAGGGCAAGGACTACTGGCTGCGCATCAAGAACCTGGTGAATGATACCAACCTCGGATGGTCGTTCGACTTTGTGGAACTGGTGCCCCTCGACATTGTAAACAGTCAGACGATGTCTGAGGACTGGTACTAAAAGACCCTCCCCCGACCCCTCCCTGAAGGGAGGGAAGTGGTTAGACTTGAAGATTGAAAATTGTAAATTGAAAAAGAAAATAAGATTATGAAACAAATAATATATAATAAGACAAAGGAGTTGCTTCGTTTTATGGTCTATATACTCCTCCCCCTCGCAGGGGGAGGCTGGGTGGGGGTCTCTTGCTCCGACTACGACGACTATAATACGGTGCCGTCGGCTGGCAGTGTACCCGGAGCCAACAGCACATTGTGGGAGAATATATCCGGCGACCAGCAACTGACAAAGTTTGCCAGCCTTGCCAAGAAGTGCAATTTCTCGGAAGCCCTCAACAGCCCGCGATTCTTTACCGTATGGGCTCCTGTGGACGATGCCATCCCCGATACCGAGTACAACCTGCTCATGGGAAGCGACAGCACCACGATTGTCAGGCAGTTTATCCAGCAGCACATCACGGAGTACAACTACCCCATATCGGCTGCCCTCGAAAGCATGACCATTGTCTCGCTCAATGCCAAGCATCACCTGTTTACATCGGCATCCTTCGACGGATTCCCCTACACGACCGTCAACATGCCTGCCACTAACGGCGTGATGCACAAGATTGGCGGTATGTCGGAGTTCCGCAACAACCTCTACGAGAACATCGACAACCTGAAGGGATGCGACTCACTCAAGGCATACATCCAGCGTTACGACGAGTATTACCTGGATGTCAACGCCTCGGTCATCGGCCCGCTGCGTGATGGTAAGCAGACCTATCTGGACTCTGTGATGAAGAAGCGCAACAACGTTATCCGCACCATTATGCGTGCCGACCTGGAGGATGAGGACAGTACCTACTGCATGTTGCTGCCCAACGACAAGGCTTGGAACGATGCCTACGCTGCCATCTATCCTTGCTACAACTATATTCCGAAGTTGGACTATATGGATCTCGACAAGAAAAATGTGGTGGCATCGTCTCTCAAGGCTACTGATGCCAAGGCCGATAAGCCTGCCGAGACCGACAGCGAGTTGCAGGACTCACTCACTTGCCGTAACATTGTGAGCAACCTGGTGTTCTCCAACTGCTATGAGCGCAACTGGCCGCTCTTCGGCACGGGCACGCTGGCATCTGCTGACTCTGTCTACACCACATCAGGAAAATTCCTGCAGAATGCGCAGACGGTGATAGGGCATACCGTGGGCAGCGATGCCATGAGCAACGGCATCTCACGTATTGTCGACTCGCTCACCTTCAGTTCTTGGCAGACGTATAATCCCGTTATCAGGACTATGAGGCCGGATGCTACGATGAAGGTGAACAAACTCACCACTCACAATATTCCGTTGGATAGCCTGGCAAAGCGTGACAGCCTCTTCAGCAAAGTGCCTGAAATGTTCCGTCAGTGGCTCTTCCCGTCCAACTCGCGCTTCTTCTCCTACGTGGCTGTCGATAGTGCCTATATCGACGGTACCACGGGTAAGCCGGAGTTCAACTTCGCGCTGCGTAACGTGCGTTCGACGACGTATCACATCTATGTCATCACCGTGCCGGCACAGGTTGAGGAGCCGCTGGCCGACGTGAAGCCCTACTACCTGCGCTTCTACCTCAGTTGGACCGATGCCGCCAACAAGCAGCAGTATGCTGTGCTGCCGCAGGGTGCCAACAAAGACCTTGAGATGACCACCGACGAGGGCGTAAACACGAATAAGTTGACCTTTATCGGCGATCCGGGCAAGGTCAATGTCTTCGACCTCGGCGAGTTCACCTTCCCTGTCTGCTACTCTGGGTTGGATGCCTATCCCAGCCTGATGATGATGCACACCAAGAGTTACACCTCGTCGGCCAACCGTAAGAAGTACGACCAGCAGATGCGTGTGGCAGGTGTCTATCTCGTTCCGAAGGAATACAACGACATCTGGAATTGAAAGGTAAAACAGAAGAAAGTAAAAAAGTAAAAAAAAGTAAAGAATATGAAAACAAAACTATTATATAAGGTAAAGCAAATGGCTAAAGGCTTTTTACCCTTTTACCTTTTTACCCTTTTACCTTTATGCTATAGTTCGGCGGCGTTCGCTCAGGACGAAGCCGACGACGAGGATGCCGTCACCACCATCAAGGCTCCCAAGCGCACAGTGGTTGCCGACACCAATCCAACCATCAGCGTGCAGGGTGTCGTGGTCGACGCTGCCACCAAGTCGCCCATGGCTGGTGTGCGCATCCAGGCCCTCAACGACAAGCGTTATGTGGCCATGACCGACGAAGACGGTAAGTTTACCATCAAGGTGCCCACCTTTACCACCTCGCTCTATGTGCAGACACCGATGTACCTGTCGCAGCAGGTAGCCATCATTGCCGGCGACGAGAGTCAGCAGGTGCGTATCAGCATGCTCAGCGATGCCTTTGCACCGATGTATGCCGACGGCACCACCATCACCGCCACCAACAGTTTCACCTCCAACGGCAACGGACTCACCATTGATGAGGAGATGACCGAACGGCTTGGTGCCGACATCCACATGAACATGCACTCTGGCAACCTGGAGCAGGGTGCCGCCATGTTTATCCGTGGATTCAATTCGGTCAATGCCAACGCACAGCCGCTCGTCATCCTCGACGGAGTGGAACTCGACATGCAGCGCAATCGCAGTTCACTGCACCAGGGCGACGTGTTCAATATGCTGTCGGCCATCTCGCCAGAGGACATCGACAAGGTGACGGTTGTGAAGAATGCCACCGCCCTCTACGGCGCACGCGGAGCCAACGGTGTCATCATCATCGACACCAAGCGCGGTCACTCCATGGCTACACGCATCGATGCCAAGGTGGGAGTGGGCTGGACTTTCGTGCCCAACTATCCCACGATGATGAATGCCGCACAGTATCGCAACTACGCCGTTGAGCAACTGGGTACCATTCCCGAGGTGCAGAATCGTATAGGCTCGTCGACCAATCCCTTGCAGTTCAACTTCCTCAACGATTCCAAGGATGGCTACTACTACAACACCTATCATAACGACACTGACTGGAGCGACTATATCTACCGCACGGCACTGACCCACAACTACAGCATCAATGTGCAGGGTGGCGACGATATTGGCATGTACAATCTCTCCGTGGCCTACATACAGACCATGAAGAATGTCAAGGCAACCAGTTTCGACCGCATCAACGTGCGTTTCAATACCGACATCAGCATCCTCTACAACCTCCATACGAAGTTCGATATGTCCATCTCGCGTGCTCATACCAACCTCTTCGACGATGGCATTGCCGAGGATCTGAACTCGGGCATCATCACCTCGCCCACATTCCTGTCGCTCGTCAAGAGCCCGCTGCTCAATCCCTATCAGTACAACAAGAACATCAATGCCTTCACGTCGCTGCTTTCCGATGCCGACGACCTTTACAGCACCCTGGAAAACGGCAACTACTCGCAGGCTAACCCCTTGGCACTGATCAACAACGGCAGGGGTGAGCGCAAGAACCGCAATGAGAATACCTTCTTCAATGTGGCCATCGCACCTACTTACGAGTTTAGCAAGGACTGGAAACTGACCACCCATTTCAGTTACTACCTGAACCGCAACTCGCAGGCTTACTACCGTCCCAACATCGGTCTGCCTTCGTTTGCCATCGAGAACCTCGGCACCGTGTACTCCAAGACGGCATCCATCTTCTCTAAGGAGACCAATTTCCTGAGCAACACCCATCTGGATTGGAACAAGAAGTTTGGGGCACACACTATCAACGCCATGGGCGGCTTCCGTTACACCTATTTCTCGTTCGACAACAGCGACCTCGCCACACAGTATTCCACAAGGCTCGAGGACGACAAGAACCCGAAACTGGCCACCGGCAACGATGTCTATTCTTCGGTAGAGGGTGCCGACGATGTGTGGAAGAACATGCAGTGGTATGTATCGGCCGACTATAACTTCATGAACCGCTACTTTGCCACCGTTTCCGTGCTGGCCGAGGCCAACAGCCGTTTCGGTTCCAATGCTGACGGCGGTATGAAGATGGCAGGTGTGAAATGGGCCGTATTCCCCAGCGTACAGTTGGGATGGGTGCTCACCAACGAGAGTTGGTTCCCCAAGCATGCCGGTATCGACTATTTGCGCCTGAATGTGGGCTACGACCTTAGTGGTAACGACGACATCAGCAACTATGCCGCCCGTACCTCGTTCAACACCGTGCGCTACAACTACACGCAGATCGGTATGCAACTCACCAATGTGGGCAACGAGGAAATCAAGTGGGAGACCACGTCGAAGTTCAATGTCGGCCTACAGGCCTATTTCCTGAACAACCGACTGGGTCTCAATGCCAACTACTTCATTCACAGCACCAAGGACTTGCTGGTACTCAAGAGTTTCCAGAACCCCATCGGCGGTATCAACAACTACTGGACCAACGACGGCGAGGTGCGTAATACTGGTTTCGAGGTAGGCATCAACGGCAAGCCCATAGCACTGAAAGACTGGCACTTAGAGGTGGGCGCTACCCTGGGCCACTATAAAAACGAGGTCAAGTCACTGGCCAACGGCGACTACACCTCTTCCATCTATGGTCAGGACAATATCCTCACCTCTGTCGGCAATCCAGTGGGCGTGTTCTACGGTTATAAGACCAACGGTGTTTTTGCCACCACGGCCGACGCTCAGGCTGCCGCCCTCTATATCGTGGATGAGACGGGTGCCAAGCAGTATTTCCAGGCCGGCGACATGCGTTTTGTCGACCTCAACGGCGACAACCAGATTGACGAGCGCGACAAGACCATCATCGGCGACCCCAATCCCGACATCTACGGTAATATCTTCGTCAACCTCAACTGGAAGCGTCTTACCCTCGGCATGAACTTCAACTACAGCCTGGGTAACGATGTGTACAACTACCAGCGCTCTATCCTCAACAGCGGCTCGACACTCTACAATCAGCAGGTGGCCGAGATTAGTCACTGGCGCTACGAGGGACAGCAGACCGACCTGCCGCGGCTGCGCTACGACGACCCCATGGGCAACAACCGCTTCTCCGACCGCTGGATAGAGGACGGCTCCTACCTGCGCATGAAGAGCGTCATGCTCTCTTATCAGATTCCCATACCCGACTCGTGGCAGTCGTGGCTGCAGGGTATCTCTGTGTGGGCCGAAGGCCGCAATCTCTTCACCCTGACCAAGTATACGGGCAGCGACCCCGAGTTCTCGGCTGCCAACCATCAACTCTATCAGGGCATCGACTGTGGCAACATTGCCCAGAGCCGCATGTTCTCAATGGGTGTGAAGATTAACTTATAGACCCTCCCTCTGCCCCTCCCTGTGAGGGAGGGGAGTGGTTAGACTTGAAGATTGAAAATAGAAAATTGAAAAAAGAAAATAAGATTATGAAACAAATAATATATAATAAGACAAAGGAGTTACTTCGTTTTATGGTCTATATACTCCTCCCCCTCACAGGGGGAGGCTGGATGGGGGTCTCCTGCTCCGACATGCTCGAGTCCGACAGTTCGCGCCAACTCTTCGACCCGGCGCTCAACCAGAAGACCGACTCGGTATTTTATGCCTACGGCATCATGCAGGCCATGCAGGAACTGGCCGACCAGTATTACTTCCAGAACGAGTTGAGAGGCGACCTGGTGAAAACCACCGACAAGGCGTCGCTCCACCTGCGTAGCCTCGCCACCTTCGCAGCCGATGCTACCAACAAGTACGACAGCGTCTACCTCTATTACAAGGTCATCAACAATTGCAACTACTACCTGGCCCACCGTGACTCGGCGCTGGCTACAGGTTCGCGCAATGTGGTTATCAACGAGTATGCTGCCGTTGCCTCCTTCCGTGCATGGACTTATCTGCAGTTGACACGTCAGTATGGCCGTGTGCCCTACATCACCGAGCCTGTCACCACTATTGCACAGATTAATGCCAACACGTCGATGACCGACTATAATGCCATTCTCACCGGCGAGGCCCAGATGCTCGAGAACCTCAAGAGCCATTATACCGACGAAGAGTTGGCCGTACCGACCTTTGGCTTCGAAACCAATAGCTTTATTTCTGTAGGCAAACTCAACTGGAGTGCCGACAACAAGTACATCCAGCCGCGCAAGTGCTTCGTGCCGTTCAATGTGGTGCTTGGCGACATCTATCTTGAACTCGGCGAATATGAAAAGGCTGCCAAGTGCTATTACGACTATCTGCGCTATGTCAGCCTGAATGCTGATAACTACAACAACGCCTCTGTCAACTATATTCGCCCCATGGATACTGAATATAGTCTCTACAGTCCCATCTTCAAGAACTTCATGGAGTGGCCGGCCGATTATAATGAAACCAAGAACTTATCAACATATAATGGCGGCAGTAGTTGGATAATGTCTTTCAACCACAATGCCATTCCGGGCGATGTCATCTCCTACATACCTATGGCAGTAAACTATACCATGGGCAAGACCACCGACATTCCGGCAGCCTACGGCTACAACTACTATGGCACAGAGCGCAGGAGCGACATACAGACCGGAGGTAACTTCCCGTTCAACTGTCCCAAGACCGAGATTATCCAGATTGTGCCCTCGCAGGCCTACTGCGACTCTGCACGTCAGGCTCAGTATTATTACTATACCGAGCAGGTCAAGGTGTCGCCCTTCAACTGGATTATCAAGAACGAGCCCCTCGGCGATGCACGCGCTTATATCGTCAGCCAGGGCACCGGTGCCGACTCCACCTACGTCTACACCTACAAACCCTCAACGGCCTATATTACGCTCTATCGCAATGCTACCGTGTGGCTCCACCTGGCCGAGGCCATCAACCGCATGGGCTATCCCGATGCTGCCTTTGCCGTACTGAAGAACGGCATCCATACAGAGTTGCCTAACTACCGCTACCTCGAGGTCTACCTCAAGGATGAGGCAGGCAACGACTCTATTGACGAGGCTGGCAATAAGGTGCTCGACACCAAGCAGTCGCATATCGACGACAAGTATTACCTCACCCCGGAGTCCTACGAACTGCTCACCACCAAGTTGCCGTTCCTTGCACAGGAAAACTCCGACGTATTCAAGAACGGTACTACGAAGTCGTTCGTAGGCATCCACTTCCACGGTGCCGGCGCCGTAGAGGATCTCTACTCCAGTTATCGCTACAGCACCGTGCTCAAGGCTAAGATTGACGATGTCTATGCGAAGTTCAACCTCGGCACGCCTGCCTACACCAAGGACGACTATATCAACGCCATGGAAGACCTGCTCTGCGACGAGTACGCCATGGAGTTTGCCTTCGAGGGCACCCGCTTCAGCGACCTGCGCCGTCTGGCCCTCCACAAGAACCGGGCCGGCACCTACAGCGGCACCTTCGGCGACACATGGCTCAGCCGCATGCTGCAGAACAACGCCCCAGGCATTACCACCCAGAACTGCTACCTGCCGTATAAGTAATTCCTAAGTTAGGAATACGCTTTGCGCCACTTAAAAAACAAGAAAAAACCAAATAAAACCTAAAAAGACAAGGGTTCTATTTGGTTTTTTCTTGTTTTGTTGTAACTTTGCATTCGAAATGGCAAAGAACCTGTATGCAGAGTTGTATAATAACATGAAGGCTTATGTCAATGTCCCCTGTCACCTCGGGGCAGTTTACTCCTTTTATTCTTTTTTGTGCTTTTATTTGTTTGTTTCAATAAAAAACAGTAAATTTGCAGGCAAGAAAATGCAAGAAGGATATGGAAACCACTATTTTACAAGCAACTCCGTTCACTCCATTCCAGATTGAAATGCTGGAAATGACAGCGAAAGTGAACTCCGATCGTGAGATGAGCGATATCCGTCGTATGCTTGGACAATATTTTGCCAAACGAGCTGAAGATGCTATCGACCGTCTATGGGACGAGGGTATTCTTAATGAGGATGTCATAGAAGGTTGGAAGAACGAACACATGCGAACGCCATACAACCAGTAATGAACATTGTTCTTGACACCAATTGCTTGCTGATGTCGCTTTCGCGACGCAGCCATTATTATCCTGTCTGGCGAGATTTCGTTGACGGGAAGTATACGCTTTGTATCACCAATGAGATTCTTGCTGAAAGTACTTTTGACAGTCGATTTCTTGCTAAAAACGGAGAGGTCAGACACTTGGTCTCCTATCAGTTTACTCATATTTAATGATAGTATTTTTATGCTGCCAACATCTCTTCACCCAATTTGTGAATATGGGAAATGATTTCCTCTTCACGTTCTTTCGATGGCTTTTTGAAGCCATTAATATAATTTCGGAGCAACGTAGGATTTAGCCCCATTGAACGAGCGAACTCTGCAACGTTGATTTCTTTGTGTGTCAAGAAGAAACGCTGAAAAGCACTCGGTTCGGCATCCTCGTACTCGAAGCTCTCAAAGCTGATGTCCTCGTCAAGGTTGCGCCAATGGATGCCACTCATTCCGAAGGTGTGTTTGCTGCGTTCCTCGTCAGAGGCGTCACGCAACTTCGGATACCACAGCAATGATTGCTTGTACTCCTTTTCATTTTCGTCCTTGCCATAAATATAGTCGGCATCAAACCAAATCTTTGTAATCTTCATGTTCAGTCCTCCTTTTTGTCTTTGTCAAAATACTCTTTCCAACGATTAAGGATAATGTCAGCATTGTCATCAACCATTTTCTTTATCTTCTTAAAGTCGTTCGCTTTTATCCCTGCTTTCTCAACTTGCACGAACTCCTTTCCGTCCCAGTCGAATTTGGCCATACCACCATTACCTTCCACATGAATGTGTGGCGGCTCATGCTCCCTACTGTAAAAGAAGAAGGAGAAACCATAAAATCTGAATACTTCTGGCATTATCCTATAATGTTATTTGTTCTTTTCGGTGCAAATATAGGAATTATTTTCGATACCTCCAAATTTTGCGGCAACTTTCTTACGATTCCCCCTCAACTATTCTGATTTCTGACGATTGGTGATCACCATCCTCTTCTGTCAGGTCGTAGAGCTGATAAACGATGCGGTCGATTTCTTATTCAAATATGTTAGTTTTTAGTGTTTTAATTTGTATGTGGCTAAGAAAGCTGTCTTCTTCAGCCTCAGCAGCTCTTTGTTACCGAGATAATGAATTGTCATTCACCCCGCAACTCCTATTCTTTCACCCGACGACATTGGACCTTGTACCAACGAAGCCCTATTCATTCCCCTCAGAAGCCTCGTTGTTCTCACGGCAGCCTTATCACCAATGGGTCGGTGATAAGGCACTTGCCCCTTTTACATTCAGTAGGAACCTCTTGATAGCCCTTACGCTGAACAACAAACGCATAATACCCTTATTTTCCGTTTATATAATCATCAAAAGCCAAAAACTCCATAAAGGACAGACGTTTTAAATGAACAAGGCAAAATTCTAAAAGAAGCTCTTGTGTATTTTGACATACCTAATGAGGAATGGATAAAATATGGAGATACTGTTATACCTAAAATCCGCAGATAATTTTTCAACGGTCTAGTCTTGCCGTCATTTGAGACATGCCTGTCTGTTTTTTTTGCCATACAAGCGCGTAATCCGACGGGACATGAACTAGTTCCCCCTTACCCCGTAAGGTCGAGAGG
>JAEEGL015775615.1_pt1 | contig 14676 bp, 13 predicted proteins | sample 9134231 | NCBI WGS metagenome assembly JAEEGL01 (sample SAMN16246548, study PRJNA631951) | gut metagenome | biome: gut microbiome; feature: rumen; material: fiber-attached | host: Bos | place: Iran: Karaj | collected 2018-10 | reverse complement strand
GATTAACCAGTTGGTTGGATATTTCATTTCCGGTGATCCTACTTATATCACGAGTTATAAGGGCGCAAGAGGTGTTATCAAGAGGATCGACAGAGACGAACTTCTTGAGGTTATCATCTCAGAGTACTGCAGCAAGCTTTAAGTAACAGTTTTTATGGATTATAAGCGGCACATGGTATGACTGTGCCGCTTTTTTGTTAAGAGAGGTTAGTATGTCAAAAGGAAGAATAATGGGTATCGACTTCGGTATGAAGCATATCGGCGTTGCCCTGTCCGATGAGCTGTGGATAACGGCAAGCGGATTCGAGACAGTAAACTGGAACGGACAGGATGACTCATGGGCTGTCTCAAGGATTGCCGAGATCGTAAAGCAGAAGAATGTAACCGGGATAATTCTGGGTAAGCCGTCAAGAACTGACGGAACGGTATCCCATACCGAAGAGGCTGCGATAGCATTCGGACAGAAGATAGAGGATGTCACGGGAATAAAGCCTGTCATGAAGGATGAGCGCTTTACCACGGTGCTTGCATCAAGGTTTATGCATGATGTGGGAAGATCATCAAAGAAGCAAAAGAGCGTCATTGACCAGGTAGCCGCAGAGATTATTTTATCGGATTATCTTGAGACACTGCGTTAAAATAAACTAATATGCTATAATTTTTAAAAATAAAAGGGAGATACTAATATGGATGAAGATATCATTACTTTAATCGATGAAGAAAGCGGTGAGGAAGTTAAGCTTCGTTTGATCGACCGTTTTGATAAGGACGAGAGGTTCTTCAGCGTTCTTCTCACACTTGCTGAGAATGACGATGATGCACAGCTCGTTATCCTTGAGGAACTCGAGGAGGGAGAGGATATTCTTCTTCAGTCCCTCGATGAGAGTGAAGAGGATGAGATATATGATTATTATGATGCTCTGTGTGAAGCAGAGCTTGATGAGGACGACGACTCCGAAGCATAATGAAAACCAATCAACGGAACGGTTTTATAAGAAGTATCCTCGGAATCAGAGATAAGACTCCTTTCATAACCCGTAAGAAGACCGGAGCATCTGATGAGCTTATCGCTATTCGTGATGTATCCACCAACAAGGATTACTTTCTGTCTGTTGTTGATGACTTCTTCTATAAGGAGAAGGAGTATATTGTTATGACCAATTATGCTCCTGATAACGGTAATCATGATAACCCTGAACTTGTTATCATGGAGACCCAGTTCAACGAGAAGGGAGATCAGATATTCATCTCGATAAGAGATAAGAATGAGCTTGAGGTCGCTTTCTCAGTATTTATGCGCCGTTATTATGATTCGGATGCACCGGGAAGGCAGCGCAGGGTTGGAGTGAGATAAGAATCCATGGATAAGGCCTTTGATTATCTGGGTGTTATTTTCAGAACCTGTCTTGCTGCATTTCTATTCGTAATCGTTCAGTTATCGTTTGAGATTATTTTCTATGTATTCTCGATTAACAGGGATGTATATGACGGGCTGTTCACTACAGTCTGCTCTGTTACCTGCGTAGGCGTATTTGTTCTTTATCACTTTATACGTTCATACAAACGGGAAAAGCTTGTTAAGTTTAACCGCCCTGAAGGCACACATCTTGTAATTGCAGTTGTAATAGCGTTCGGCTTGTTGGGCCTTGTAACGCTTTATATGATCGCGGCACAGCAGATATCGCTTGTGTTTACTTCTGTACAGGATGAACTCGTGCAATACGATGAGCATATGGACAGATTCACTGAGGTTTCCAAGACTTCAGTACCTTTATGGGATATTGCACTTGATTTTATAGGGTCATCTTTAATTGCCCCGTTAGCTGAGGAATTAGCTTTTCGCGGGGCTGTTTACGGTGAACTTAGAGGAAGGTTTAATGTAGTTGTGTCCATGGTGGTGTCATCGCTGATATTCGGCATACTTCACGGGATATCGATCCATATAGGATACGCACTTATCTGCGGTATGGTATTGGCGCTTGTATATGAATTCTCGGGATCTGTCTGGGTGTCGTATCTTGTGCATGCGGTATTCAATATTATGGGATCGGGTTTATTCAGTCTTATTGACAGCGGTATGTTCGGCAATAGAGGCTCTTTCCTTAGTGATGTTATAGGTGTGTTCACTTTAACGGAATTCGTATGCATACTTCCTGCAGCAGCGGCCGTAATACTTCTCGGGAAGTCTTATAAGCAGAAAAGAAGTGAAGGGGAAGTAGCCGTATGAATAAGCTCGACAGATTCAGATACGGTGACCTTCATAAAAGACGTATTGTATTCGTCATTGTATTGGTCGGTATTATTTTTTCCGTCTCGCTTTTGCTCCTGTCTTTGCTCGGAGTCTTTGGTGCAAGATCCGAGCTTCCCAGAATAAGGATATCTGCTGATGTTACAGCCGGAAGGACAGAGGGTGTAGGTATTAATGTTCTTGATATTCCTGACGCGAACCTTATAAGTGACCCGTTCTTCAGTAATCAGGATATATGTCTGTCTGCCCAGGTCAAAGAAGCATCTGGTAATTACATATATTTTAATCCCGAGGATGCTGCGGTCTTTTCTGATATTCAGACCGGCAGTGTTAATGTCCTTAATATCGATGCGGACGGGAATATGGGCATACGCTACAGCGGAAATGTAATGGGATTTGACTACACCAGATTCTCTAATCCGGTTTTTATGGGTGACTCCAATGCCTATTGGCTTAACGACCCTGTTGTTAAGACTCTCAATAATCAGGGGATTCTTTATTTCCTTACGCAGGAAGGAAAGATTATCGCGAATGCGTCTGTATCTCCGGAACTTGTTCCGATAGAAGAAGTTGTCTCGGATATCTGCATTGACGGGATCAATATTTACGCTGTCACAACTAACGGCAATATCTATGTTTCCGTAGATAATTCATCATTTGAACTCATGGTGGAGCTGTTTCTTCCTACAGAGATTACTGCCAACTTTATTTCTGTTATCGGGGGTACGACAGATGTTTTCCTGTCAGACGGCACCGTATATACGATCGGCAATCAGACTCTTTCGTTTACGGCTGACATCAACGCCGATTTTGTCGTTTCAGGACACGGATTTACTGTTATTGCTGAAGGTAACCGCGTCTATACAACAAGAAACAATATCTTCGTTAATGAATTAACAGATGTTCAGGATTACATGGTAGAGGGTGACAGAATAACTGATGTAAAAGCGTTTTCAGATGTATTCTATATTCTCACAGGTTACGGCAGAATTTTAAAAGTTGAAATGGATCATGGCGGTACGGTTACTTCATGTGATGTCTCATCGATTGAGCCTATCAGTATTTGTCCGTGCGGAATAGATAGCGTATTGGCTGTTACATCTGACAAGCAGGCTTACTATATATCATTTTCAGATTCATATGTTGATTCGCTGGGATACTCAAGTATAGCGACTGAGGAACTGCTTTCTTATGACGATTCCCGTTTTATTATCAAAAGCGGAAATAATCTTTATGTCTCATATCTTTTATCCGCTCTTGAAGTGGATACTCCGATTGCTGATGAGACAATACTTGAAGGTGATATCTGTCAGTTTAAGTATTCTACCGTTGATGTTGATTCATGGCAGACCGTTGGCAATACGGATATGATCTCCCAGTTTGCTGGCGTAAGTGTTATAGGAACGGGTGAAGAACAGCACGCCGTATCACGTATTCTTCCGGGCGCGACGTCAGCTTTGTTCGAGAGAAATCTTTTCTACAGAATCGAAGTTAATATGTCGTCATCTGTTGACGGGCTTCCTGTCAGCATATGGCTTGAAGGACAGACATTCGGTTCTGTCGGTATGAACAATTATGAGGTACCGGATAGAGATGTTACTTTAAGTTATGTATTTGCCGTTACTGAATCTATGCTTTCTGACGAATCTATAAGGCTTAATATAGCGTTCTCAGGAGATGCCGTTGTTAATATCAACAGCATATATGTAGGCCTCGACAGATATGATATTAATACGGTTCAGCCCGAGTTTATTGAAACGATTGCTTCCAGTTCTCCTTCGGCATTAAGGTTTGAGAACATGAATCCGGGAATCAACGGTTTCAGTAATGATGTGTACTATGGCGTCAGTTCTGATTCGCTTGAGAGTGCGCTGCAGCTTTCAAAGAATTCAAATGCTAATCCGTGGATAGTGTTCGGTCCTTCCATAACTCAGAGTGATGTTGATAATTTCCTCGGGTATTTGTGCGGTTCTGTATCGAACGAATATGGCAAGAGGAGAATAGATAACGGTACTGCGCTCCCTTGGAACAGGCAGTTTGATACTATCTATCTCGAGATATGTGATTCTGAAGGAATGTTCCCGACTGACTTCCAGAAGGGTGCATATGTCGCTTATGTTATGGGGCTTTTCGCGAAGTCGCCTTTCTATATCGATATTAAAGACAGTATCGTCTTTGTTGACGGTATGGAGTACACAGGCGGAGTTATGTTATCTAATGCCGACAGGCATGCATCTTCTGTTGTTATAACACCGGACACGGTGGAGCTTGAAGACGGAACCATTGCAGCTTTGCCTTTCGCACAGTGCGCTTACAATGCATTTGAGGCTGCAAGATACGGTGTGCCCAGGTCTGCTTCACGAGGCGGAACGGATGGAGGCGAGTTCATCTGTTCTTTATCGTTTGATTTTGACAGTGTAGATTATGATGCAGCGGATATCGTATCTGCTATTATAAACAGCGAGTCGGAATTCTCAGATCTCATCATGGTCGACTCTGATACGGATATCGGTCAAATCATATCTACACTCCGTCCTTTGATGGGTGGAAGCATTATGTATTGCGAGACTATGGATCCGGTTGATTCGAACTCAGCACAGACTGCTGAAGCTTTTAACGAGGCATGCGACACCATTCTGATAGACGGTGTTAACAGCATTTACCTCATTGTTTCCAACCACTCGGATTCTTTCCAGCAGTTCATGACACAAAGCGATGCCTACGATACTTCTGTCGGTACCTACAGCAGATATTCGGCAGACGGTCATCTTCTGATTCAAAGAGATTTGAACTATCTTGGACTGCGTCAGATCCTGCAGCCCGGTGAATACATGATCATCGAGATTCCTAAGTAATTACTTAATACCTGTTACTTTATATTCAAGATCAGTTATTGTCTTAGTAAGCATCTCGTCCGAGACATCTCCGTCGAGTTCCACCTTTGCGGTTCCTTCTTCATGTGAAGCTTCTGCCGTTACAACACCCGGGATATCCATAAGCGCATTTCTGACTGCCTTCTCGCAGTGCTTGCACATCATGCCTTCGATACTGATTGTCTTTGTTGCCATAGTGGTTCCTCCTGATATTTCCTGCGGTAAATCCGCTGTTTTGCTTAAACTCTTATCGCGTCTTGTTGAGAACACATCGAAAAGGTTGATTCTTAAAGCATTCATGCATACCGTGAAGCTTGAGATGCTCATCGCTGCCGCTCCCATTACGGGCTTCATCACTATGTTAAGCCCATAGAGTGCACCTGCAGCAACCGGTATAAGAAGAATGTTATATATGAAGGCCCAGAACAGATTCTCGTGAATTATAGTAACGGTTCTTCTTGAAAGTCTGACAGCAGCAGGCACGTCAGTAAGTCTGGATTTAACTAGTACCACATCTGCGGCTTCAATTGCCACATCTGTTCCGGCTCCGATAGCGATACCTATATCGGCACTTGTGAGGGCGGGGGCATCGTTGATTCCGTCACCGACCATCGCGACTTTACCATATTTCTTAAGCTCATTGATCACTTTGTTTTTGCCTTCGGGAAGAACTCCGGCTACTATCTGATCGACACCTGCTTTGGAAGCGATAGATTTTGCAGTTCTTGCATTATCTCCTGTAAGCATAACTGTCTTAATGCCCATGTTATGAAGTTCTTCAATTGCCTTAGCTGCTTCATCTTTAATCGTATCGGCGACAGCGATCAATCCCATAAATTTACCGTCATAGGCAAAGAACAGGGGAGTCTTACCTTCATTCGCAAGCTTAACTGATTCATAAACTGCATCATCGGGAACAGTTACAATACCGGTTATGTAGTCTTTGTTTCCACCTGATGCGTCCGCACCGTTAACAGTACCCGTAAGTCCCTTGCCGGGAATTGCAGTAAAACCGGTACATTCAACCGTTTCTTTGGCATAAGATACTATAGCTTTAGCAAGAGGGTGTTCTGATTTGCTTTCAAGACTTGCGGCTATCTTAATCATCTCATCCTTATCAAATCCTGAAGCGGGGAAGACGTCTGTAACGGATGGTTCACCCTTTGTTACAGTTCCTGTCTTATCCAAAGCTACTATCGATATCTTTCCGGTCTGCTCCAATGCTTCGGATGTCTTGAACAATATTCCGTTCCCGGCACCAAGACCATTTCCTGCCATGATAGCAACAGGTGTTGCAAGACCTAACGCACACGGGCAGCTTACGACCAGAACAGCAATGCCTCTGGTGAGTGCAAAGTTAAGATCATGTCCTGATATAAGCCAAATGGAAGTTACAATGACAGCGATGACAAGCACTGCCGGTACGAAGATGCCCGCTATCTTATCGGCAGTTCTTGCTATAGGTGCCTTAGTTGCGGCTGAATCGCTCACCATCTTTATTATCTGCGATAAAGTTGTATCTTCACCGACTCTGGTTGCCTCGCATCTTAAGTATCCTGATACATTGATGGTTGCCGCAGATACTTTGTCTCCGGACTCTTTATCTACAGGAATTGATTCACCGGTAAGTGCTGATTCGTTTACAGCGCTCATGCCTTCGATGATAACCCCGTCAACGGGAATCTTGTCGCCGGGTTTAACTATAAATATATCTCCGGCAGCCACTTCATCGATTGGAATAGTAACTTCTGCTTTGTTACGTATAACTGTTGCACTTTGCGGAGCAAGATCCATAAGAGCCTTAAGGGCGTTGGTTGTGCGTCCTTTTGATATTGATTCGAGAAGTTTTCCTATGGTTATCAGTGTGACGATCATGGCGGCTGATTCGAAGTACAGAGACTCCATAGAAGCATCGCATTCGGGATCACTCATAATAATGAGATTGTAAACACTATATAGGAAAGATACGCCAGACCCCATTGCAACAAGCGTATCCATATTAGGGGCTCCATGTATTGCAGCCTTAAATCCGCTTATGAAGAACTTCTGATTAATTACCATGATGATTCCTGAAAGAAGCATCTGGACAATACCGGATGCCATCATGCTGTGCCCGATGATGGTAGGGGCGGGCCATCCCCACATATGTACTCCCATGGAGAAGTACATAAGGATAAGAAGTATTAAAACGGAACTGATGAGTCTGTTCTTAAGGACAGGTAATTCCTTATTCTCAAGAGATGTTTTCCGGGGTGTGTTTACAGCTCCTGCCAATGAGGCTCCGTAACCCGCACTCTCGACCGCTTTAATGATGCTCTCGCTCGAAGCGCTTCCTTCTACTGTCATCGAGTTGGTAAGAAGAGAGACGGAGCAGGAGCTTACTCCGGGAACCTTGTTCACCGCCTTCTCGACATGTGCCTGACATGCGGCACAGCTCATGCCTGTTACATCGTACCTGGCCATAACTTACTTCATCATCTTCTGCAAAAGCTCCACGAGCTCATCTATTTTTTCCTCGGATCCGTTCCTTACATCATCCTTTACACAGGACTTAATGTGACTTGCAAGCAGCACTTTCGAAAAGGAGTTAAGAGAGCATCTTGCGGCATTAACTTGGTTTAAAACATCGACACAGTAGGCACCATCATCAATCATCTTGTGTATGCCCCTTATCTGACCTTCTATGCGGTTGAGGCGTGTGGTTAGGTCTTTGATTTCCTTCTCACTTCTGTCTTTATGAGAGCAGTGAGGGCATGTTTTTTTTGCTTTGGGCATATGATCCTCCTTTCTCCGTATACCCTATGGGGGTATATAGGAATGGTATACCTGCAGGGGGTATATGTCAAATGTTGTAATAGTAATTCTTATATTTTTACCTCATTTTCACAACAGATATAACAGATAGGCTTGTTATACTTCATGCTATGTTTAAAGGAGCAATTCTATGAAAAATCTTGTAAAGAAAACAGTTACAGGAGTAATGATCGCGTCTATGACATTATCGATGATTACTTCATGTGGAAAAGGTTTGGGCGATCAGAGTTCAGGTGATCAGAACACTACAGGCGAATCGCAGACCGTAGATGTTTTTTCAGAAGAAACTGTGTGGTATAACACCAGTTCGTCTATTATAGATTCTGGTAATGACCAGGAAAGTAATCTTAGCCTTGTAGGCTGTGCACAAGGAAAATTTATCTTTTGCAATCTTGGTTCATCTGTGTATGAATTGAAGATCTATGATCAGGAAGGAAACTTAACTTCAACAGTAGATATATCAACAGCTTATACGGATCTTGATGATAATGTGCGTACTTGGCCTTCAATAATAGGTGATAAATTATACCTGCATATGATGGCTTATAATGGCGATTGGGAAAGCAGCAGAGAGTATTATCTTGGCAATGTAGATCTCGAGACAGGTGCATTAGGTGATCCTGTTCAGATCATGAATTACAGACAGGAATCGGATAGTATCTCGGGAACCCTAATAACTTATGATGAATCTGCAGGGGCAGGTAATTATCTGATAGAAGCATATTCACCTGATATGGGAAATGCTCCCGGTGTGGTTTTCCTTCTGACAGATGCTGAGGGTAATTTAACAAAGATCGATGCTACTTCATGTGTTAATACTATAGTTTATCAGGATGACGGTTATATTGATCTGGGTGATGGAAAGATATTGGCATGTCTTCTTGATGGTGATGGTAAAGTCTATGTTGAGCTTGATACCAACAATATGACCGCATCAGTTCCTTCTCAGGATTATAGCTGGCTTGATAACTACGATGTGTACAATGTTGATGGATATGGTCTCGTGGCAATGGGTAAGTATTCAATCTCTTCAGTAGATCTTTCAACGGGAAGTTTGACGGAGATCATGTATTACTCACAATCCAATGCCAATAAGGCTGTTCTTTCAGATATGAAGCCCTATATGATTTCAGATGGCAGCATTCTCCTTGCAGGTGAGACACGAGTTCCTGCTGTTAATCCTTATATGGGAGATATGCCCCAGTTTTACATAATCCATCTGGACAAGGCGGAATCAAATCCTAATGTCGGTAAATCTGAGATTAAGATCGCAAGTCTTAACGGATCTTTTGATTTTGTTATGTGTGAAGCTGTAAGTAAGTTTAATGAGAGCAGCAGTCAGTACTTCATCACATATGACTCAAGATATGATCTGTCTAATTACGGTTATCAGGAATACAATTTTAATAGCAATACAACTTATGAGGAGTATGAAGTAGCAAGTAATAACGCATCAGCCGAACTTACAACCCAGCTTACAATGGATATAATGACTGGTAACGGTCCTGATATTATCATGAACGGAAACGATGTATCGGCTCTGAATAATCCCGAGTATCTTTTGGACTTAAGTGATTATATTCAGAACAATGTAAGTGAGACCGATTATTTCAGAAATGTAATTGATACCTATAGTAATAACGGAACTGTATGTCAGTTGCCTCTGTCCTTCGACATATCCGGTATATGTGCTCAGGCCGGTTCATTTGCAGCGGATCAGGAAGGATTTACTTTCGAGCAGTATGCGGAATTTGTGAACGGTCCTTGTAATGGATTTGACCCCAATGGAAGCTTCGACAGATTGAGTTTGTGCAAAAGATTGATAGATTCATCATCTGATCAGATGATGTCCGGTACTGATGTTAATTTTGATAATGCAGCATTCAGAGCTATCGCAGAATATACTAAGAATATTGCGGCACAGGTGTCAGATGATTCGTCGGATACTGGTAATATATCTGCGTATGTTGAAGATAATACTTCTGTAAATATAGTTGTGAACATTAGTAATGCATATTACTACAACCTATACACTCAAGATGACGCCAGAATTCTCGGATTCCCTTCAGTAGACGGACGTGGTCCTGAAGCTCGTGTTTGTGAGACTGTAGGAATATCCGCACAGTCAGCAAACATTGACGGTTGTAAAGAGTTTGTTTCTTATCTTATAGGTGATGAGTGTCAGTATATGTTTGGCTGCTACCATTTCCCTGTTAAAAAATCAGCATTTACATTAAATGCCCAGGATATAATTGCCCAAACAAATGGAAATATCCAGGCTACGATTGACAACCCTGATATGCCAATGATTTACGATTATCCCCTTGTAATCATCGATGAGGCATCGTTGATCAACGGTATGACTAATTTGATCGAGAGAACCCATTCACAGGTTCCGTTAGATCCTGCAATAAGCATAATAGTCAGGGAAGATATCCAGGCTTATTATGCAGACCAGAAATCACTTGATGAGACTATCGGTATTATCAACGACCGTGCAAATACAGTGGTCAGTGAGAGAGGCTGATTAATTACCGGCAAGGAGGATCAACAGTTTAAGTGATTTAGTCATCTCCTGAACGGATGCAAATTCAAACCTGCTGTGGTAATTGTATCCGCCGGTTGAAAGATTAGGGCAGGGAAGTCCCATTGAACTTAAGACGGCACCGTCTGTTCCACCTCTGACAGGTTGGGAAGACGGATTGCCGTCTAATTGTTTTACTGCTTCGTAAGCACGCTCAACAAGATACATATGATCTTTTAAGAATACAGACATATTGGGGTACTGATCCTCAATCGTTACTTTGCAAAGGTCATCATTATATCTGGCATTGATAATGGATGCAGCTTCTTCCATAAATTGCTTGCGATTATTAAACTTTGCTTCGTCATGATCTCTTATCAGAAACTCCATTGACGCACTCTCGCAATGTGCGTTTATCTTGTCCAGATAGTAAAAACCTTCGTATCCTTCAGTTGTTTCCGGCCTCTCATCCTGCGGCATAAGATTGATAAACTCGTTTGCAACCAGTGAGGCATTTATCATAATACCTTTCGCACTTCCTGTATGAACTCCCTTACCGAGTATTGTTACTGTTGCTTTGGCAGCATTAAAGCATTCATATTCGATTATCCCGAATTTACCGCCGTCAACCGTATATGCCTCGCTTGCATGAAATCTTTTAAGGTCAAAGAATAGTGTTCCGTTGCCGATCTCCTCGTCCGGCGTAAATGCTACGGCAATTCCCCTGTGTTTAATCCCGGGATTTAACTTAAAGTACGACAGCATTTCCATAATCTCGGCTACTCCGGCCTTGTCATCAGCTCCAAGCAGAGTCGTTCCGTCTGTTCTTATAAGGTCTTCTCCTATGTGGTTTTTAAGTTCGGGAAAATCTTCCGTGTGAAGCAGTTCGTCGTTGCCGTCGTAGGAGTTAATAATATAAGGTTTTACATCCTTGCCTGATACTTCAGGAGATGTATCAAGATGGGCAATGAATCCTAAGTCTTCAGTGCTGCTTTCATCGTTGGATTCAAGGTAAGCATATATGTAGCAATGATCCTTATCATAATCAACGGTAAGACCAAGCTCATTAAGTTCAGAAACGAGAAGCTTGGCAAGGTCATGCTGCTTTTCTGTAGATGGGTGAGTGTCTGACTCATCGCTTGATTGTGTATCGATTTTTACATATCTTAAGAAACGTTCAATGAGGGATGATTCAGTATTCATAGTGAGTCCTTTTCTAATACTTGATTTCTAATATAGGATACACCTTTGGTCTGACTTGTATTAATATCCAAAATCTGATATTATCTTGACCGCTGAGGATGCTTAGCTCAGCTGGCTAGAGTACCTGCTTGACGTGCAGGGGGTCACAGGTTCGAGTCCTGTAGCATCCACCATGAGTACGGTCAGACTTCGCGGTCTGACCGTTTTTTTGCCTCAATTTAACACCAAAGATCAGGTAATTATTCGATACAATACCGATGCCACGATAAATATAAAAGAAAGTAGAGAAATTGGTGCAAGAGGAATGGGTGTGAAAAAGAGTATTGTCGGATTATTATGTATAGCTTTTTTACTATCTTTTGCCGGATGTAATGACATATCAGGTACGGTTAGGAAGATCTACCAGTCCCCCATGGGAAGTTATCAGATTGACGAAGTGACCTGGAGTAGGATTTTTAATTCGGGTGAGTCGTATCTTGTAGTTGAATCTCCTTTTGATAGCACTTTCTCGAGTGTTGGTGACGGGCAGCCTGCTTCCGGAATACTTATAGAAGAGACGCGTTGTTCAGAAGATACCAACTACTCGGTTATATGGGACTCCGAGACAACATTTGTCGCAAAATGGGCAAGTCCGGAATCATACAGTTTCGATGTTGCCCGTGTTGAATTGACGGGCGACGGATATGAGATATCTTGTGGTAATGTACACATTGAAGATGACGGTTCATCTCTCAGCGATTATGAGGTCGATGGTGACGATGTTTATTTCAATTGCAATTTAAAAATAACGAATGAATCCTCTGAAGATGTCCGTTTCACTATAAATGGTATTGCTGAATCTATAGATATTGGACGGGTTTTGGATGATGGTCACCTTGTTGCAGTAAATGACGACGGGAAGCCGCAGGTTTTTGAGCTTGCAGCAAATAGCAGTGATTATTATTATGTGTCATTAATAGGGAGAAAAGGACCGAAAGATGAAAAATTTGACCGTCTTCTGCCTGCGGAAATAAAGCTTAATTTCATAGAATAGGGATACAATAAAGCATCCCTTAGATCTATACTGATACTATACTTCATTATTAACAACATTCTTATTTTTAGAATACGTAAAGTAACGCCTGCGGAGGTGCTTAAGAATAGAGAATAAAATGGTATAATTCCTTCATAATCAGTCGAACTGATAATTTAAGGAGGTTATTATGGGTCTTATTATTTCACTTGTTATTGCCGGTGTATGCGGATGGCTTGCAGGTATGATCATGAAGAGTTCGTTCCCCTGGTACATCAATGTAGTCATCGGACTTGTAGGCGGTGCTATATTCAGCTTCGTCTTCGGCAGCTGGCTCATTTCAGGACTTATCGGAAACATTGTTGGCGGTGTGATCGGTTCATGTCTTGTTATCTTTATCATTAAGATGATCAAGAAGTAATTTATCATTTGCGACATTGTTGTTGTTATCTGTCGTTTAAGCAACAGAAAGCAAACAGATTAGTCATTGGATAGAAGCCTTACTATTGTCATAATAAAGATGTGATCACTGATCACAATAATTAAAAGGAGGGCAATAGTTATGGCTATGGATTTAGACGTAAACAGTAAGGATGATTTGAAAGAGAAATATAAGTCTCACTGTGTAGCTTTTATAGCCGCATTCATAATAATGACTTATCTCGGTTTCTTCTATGTTACCGAAGGCGGACATCCGCTTATTACCGATAATGTTATCTTTATGTTAGGAGCTCTGTTTGCCCTCGTTGCACTATATAACAGTCAAAAGTACAGAAGCTGTATTTGATACTGTTTGTTAGTACTAAGCAAAATCCCCGATGTTTTACAGGTCAAAACATCGGGGATTTTATTATGCGAAGATTATTTAAACGGCCTTTTTGTCCGCTGCTCAAGCACTGTTGTACGCGTGTTAAGGATAATTGACGCGTAACTTGGCAGAGTGTTAAAATTTTAACGATTTTTAATTATGGAGGTCTTAAAAATGGCTATTTTTGAAGGTTCCGGCGTAGCAATCGTCACACCATTTACTAATGACGGAGTTGACTTTTCTAAGCTTGAGAAGCTTATCGAGTTCCATATCGCCAATAAGACTGATTCCATCATAATCTGTGGATCAACAGGTGAGGCAGCTGCGATGAGTGATGAAGAGCATAAGGCTGCTATCAAGTGTGCTGTTGATACAGTTGCGGGCAGAGTTCCGGTCATTGCTGGTACAGGTTCCAATGATACTAATTACGGTATCCAGCTTACTAAGGAAGCTCAGAAACTTGGTGCGGATGCCGCTTTGGTTGTAACACCTTACTATAATAAGTGCACACCTGACGGACTTGTTATGCACTATAAGGCAATCGCCAACAGTGTTGACATCCCTCTTATTCTTTACAATGTTCCTTCAAGAACAAATGTAAATATAAGCCCTGAGGTCCTTTACAGGCTTGCTGATCAGGAGAATATCGTAGCTGTTAAGGAGTGTAATCTCGGTCAGGTTCCTGAGACATACAGCAAGTGTGGTGACAGATATACTCTGTATTCAGGTGAGGACGGACTTGCAGTTCCCATGCTGTCACTCGGTGCAAAGGGAGTTATCTCTGTTGTTGCTAATCTCATACCAGAGTTTACTCACACAATGATAAGATCCTACCTTGATGGTGACATTGATAAGGCAAGACAGATGCAGATTGAGGTTATCCCTCTTGTTAAGGCTATGTTCTGTGAGGTTAATCCTATTCCGGTCAAGGAAGCAATAAATATCCTTGGTATCGATGTAGGACACTGCAGACTTCCTCTTTGCGATATGAGCAAGGCAGGTCACGACCATGTTGCCCAGACATTAAAGTCTTACGATACTTCTGCACTTACTTCATTCTTTGCCTGATATTAACCAGAAGGAGTTTCTTATGACCTGGATATTACTTAACGGATGTTGCGGCAGAATGGGCCGCGCAATTTCAGCCATGGCACTTGATAACACGGAGTTTGACGTTGTTGCAGGTGTCGATAT
>JAEEGL014782171.1_pt1 | contig 14676 bp, 11 predicted proteins | sample 9134231 | NCBI WGS metagenome assembly JAEEGL01 (sample SAMN16246548, study PRJNA631951) | gut metagenome | biome: gut microbiome; feature: rumen; material: fiber-attached | host: Bos | place: Iran: Karaj | collected 2018-10 | reverse complement strand
GTCACCGATCTTGATGAGCGGAGCGGACTTGAGCACAGGATAGAGAATGTAGTCGCGGAGCCATGCACCAAGTGTGATATGCCATCTTCTCCAGTATTCCTGTACGGTCTTGGAGAAGAACGGGCAGTTGAAGTTCTCGGGCAGTTCGATGCCGAACATGTGGGATACTCCGATAACGACTTCCATACATCCCGAGAAGTCTGTATAAAGCTGGATGGCAAAAAAGAAAACACCGAGCGGAACATACCAGCCGGTATATGCCATATGGTCAGCATAGATCATATTGACCACCATGGCTGCACGTTCGGCAATAACGAGTTTTTTGAAAAAGCCCCATGCAACTCTTATCGCACCGTCAAAGATCCGGTCAAAGGAGAAATTGACGGTCTTAGCCTTTTCGAACTCTGAAGACAGATTCGCGTATGTGTTCACAGGACCTGACATGAGCTGAGGAAAATATGACGAGAACAAAAGGACCTTGAGGAAATTCTTCTCCGGGCTTATCTTTTCCCATCTGCAGTCAAGGATATATCCTGTTGTCTGAAGGACATAAAAGGACATTCCGACAGGAACCGCAAAGAGGAAAAATGTATTTGTCTTATCCGTTGCGCCGAAAAGAAGATTCAGTCTTTCAGCGGCAAGGCCCAGTACGTTATAGTATTTGACTGCGCAAAGAAGCGCGATGTTTATCACTATGGTAATAGCCGCAGATGCATTGCGCACGCCGTTCTTTTTGGAAGGCCCTGATAAAAGGCCTCCGATGTAGCAGAGCACTGCGGAGATGATAACGAATAAAAGTGTATAGAATCCGAGAAAAGCCGCAAAGGCAAGGCTTGCCGCCAAAACGATCCATATCCTGAAGTTTTTCGGCACGACATAATACAGCAGTAATGCTGCAGCAACGAAAACCAGGAACAGCGAGGATACCAGCGACATCTAATAACCTTTATGAGAGATGGGCAATGATCTTATCCACCATCTCACCGACGTTCTTAAGGCCGGTAGTCTCACCCATCGTAAACTTAATGCCAAAACATCTTTCGACGGCAACGATGAGATTGATGTGCTCCAGTGAATCCCAGCCGTCGACATCAGCTGCCACCGTAGCATCGTTTACCGTCAGTTCCTCATCGTCAAAGACGTCCTGAAAAACCTCATTAAGCTTGTCGTAGATCTCTTCTCTTGTCATGACTTAATTCTCCTTAGCAGATAGCATCTCCAAATCAGTTGACCTTGATCGCGATATTACCGCTCTTATGCGGTTTGTCCAGATCAAGCAGCCACTCGGAAGTGCCGTCTTCCATCTCTCTTATCTTTTCGAAGCCCTGAAGCCCGTAAAAATCCCTGACCATTTTATTCTTTGCGGTCGGATAATAATAGCCTTTTATTTTGGTGATATTTCTGGATTTTGCCTCTTTTATGAGTTCATCCATCATAGCAAATTCCATACCGCGCTTTAACACCCTGCAGCTCATGAGCCACAGATCGATGTGGAAGAACTTATCACTTCCATACTCTTCCTCGTGTCCGAATGTTACTGCGACGACGCCGTTATCGCCGAACTTGTCCTCAAGTCTTCCGTAAAGCGTGATATATGCGGGATCTGAAGCGAACTTCTCGATCTCGGCCTGCGAGCATCTTTTTGTCGTAAGGTTGAACTGGTTGCTCTTATTGGTGAGCTCGGCTATGCGCGCCATATATACAGGAGCAAACGGCTTGATCTCGGCAGTCATCTCGAGTGACTTTAAGTATTCGTCATAGTTATCGAACTGAGCGGATGCTTTGGCGCGTTCCATATTCGCCTTGTACATTCCGCCGCGCTTGATGTCCTCTTCCGATATTCCGGTGACTTCGAAAAAACCGTTCGAGTCGATCACGTCGATATATGTCTCCGGAGCACCAACCTCGGGAACACTTATCCCGGGGATCTGATTCTCGACAAGGGCTCTCTCGACAGGGTTATCGTCAACAAAGACGAAGCTGTCGGCTCCTATATTAAGTTCCTTGGCGATATTTGCGATATTGCGGTCTTTGTTATCCCAGTTAGCCTTTATGAGGATGAAATCATCTTTTGTAAGAGTGGAATCCGGTCTGGCAAGTCCTGCAAGAGCATTCTCCTCATCGTTTTTGGACGCGACTGTAAGAAGGATACCAAGATCCTTATGAGCCTTGATGTACTGCTGAAATTCCGTATAGAGCTCGGATTCAGCATCTTCATGACCTATCCTGATGTTTTCCGGACCGTCATCGCCCACAATGCCGCCCCAGAGGGTATTATCCATATCGAGCGCAAAAGCCTTCTTGTTCCTTCCGTATACCGCCTTGATGATGCGGGCAAGATTGAATGCAAAATCCGGAATAGCCGTCACGCTCAACGCATACTTATATCTGTACCAGTCACCGGGATCCGCCCATTTCTTGATTCCGAATACTGATGAAATATAGTTGATGTCGTTGATAAAGAAATTCTCATGAGTCTGCGCATACTGACAGAATCTGTCATTAAGCCTGTTTATGAAGTTGAGCCTGCCGTGAATATCAGTCAGGTCACTGTTGCCCAGAAGCCTGTAATAAGGCTGTTCGAAGTTATTCTGGATGATCGTGCACTTAAACTTATCTGATAATCTCTGCCAGATCTGCTCAAAGCGCCCCATTGTCGAAGATATTAGTTCATCGATATCAGCGGCCGAATCCGTTATATGAGGATAAAGTGAGATATTCCTTGTCGTAGTATGGATGAAAACCATATCGGGCATGAATTCGTCGAGCTCGGGATTTCCGAATACGGCATCCTCATAGTACCTGTTGTACTCGGATTCATAGAACTCGGGCTTTATACCGTAGTTTAAAAGAAACAGTTCCAGGATCTGCTTGATATCGCTTGTGGTGGAACCGCCCAGGATGGCAATCTTCTTTCCGATATACTGAATCCCTTCTCTGGCCAGAAGCTCTCTTCTGATCGCCTTCTTCTTGCGCAGGATATAGTCAGAATCATAAGGATATTCCAGCTGCTTCATTCCAAACTCTCCATATTATGTGTTTTTACCTGTCATATAATATCATTTTTATACTTTAATCGCTTTATTATAAGGGTAAGTTTGTATAATATGCAGTCCTCCATTATTGTTTTTGCGTGATATAACTAGGTGCGGTGGAAATTTGCAACGATTTATAACGGTTTTGGAGTATATATTTTGGACAGTCTTCGTTTTTTGCTTGATGTGGCTTTGATCCTTCTTGTCGCCAAGGTTTTCGGCATTATCGCCCGTAAACTCCATGCGCCTGAAGTCGTCGGAGAGATCATAGCAGGTCTTCTTATAGGACCTGCCGTACTCGGATTGGTCGACCAGTCGGATTTCATCAACAAGATGGCCGAGATCGGCGTCATCATGCTCATGTTCGAAGCCGGTCTTTCGACTGACATGAAGAAACTCAAGCAGACAGGTCTTAAGGCAACCGCCATCGCCTGTTCAGGTGTTTTCGTTCCGATATGTCTCGGAGCTTTGCTTTTCATGAGCTTCTACGGCTTTGGTCCCGTCGGTTCGGAACAGTTCATAAAGGGTCTTTTCATAGGCACTCTGATGGCAGCTACTTCCGTCAGCATTACAGTTGCAGCGCTTAAGGAACTCGGCAAGCTCAGCAGCACAGTCGGAACAACGATAGTAAGCGCCGCAATAATCGACGACGTTATCGTTATCGTCGTCCTCACGTTCGTATTAAGCGCCACCGGTTCAGGCTCCTCGGTCTGGATCACGATGCTCAAGGCCATCATGTTTTTTGCCATCGCAATAATAACGGGTTTTGTCGTTTACAAAGCTTTCAAATGGCTCGATGCCCGTTATGAACACACCAGAAGAATCCCGATCGCGGCCCTCGTTTACTGCATGATCATGGCTTATGTGGCCGAGAGATTTTTCGGAATAGCAGACATCACCGGAGCTTATGTTGCAGGCGTGGTCCTTTGCAACCTCCACGATGTAAAATATGTTGAGCGCAAGGTCGACGTCAGTTCGTACATGGTCTTCGCGCCGATCTTCTTTGCAGGGATCGGACTTAAAGTATCTTTCGAAAACTTTAACCCCACCCTGCTTTTCTTCTCGATTGCATTCGTAATAGTCGCATGCCTTTCCAAGATCATCGGATGCGGGACGGTATCAAAACTCTGCAAATTCAACTGGAACGACTCTCTTAAGATCGGTATCGGCATGATGACCAGAGGCGAGGTCGCTCTTATCACGGCGCAGAAAGGTCTGCATGCCGGACTCATCACTTCCGACTATTTCACGGCTGTCCTGCTCATGATCCTCGTCAGCTCGATCCTTGCTCCGGTCCTTTTGAAAATCCTCTATAAACATAAGACAGCTTCCTAAGTTCAGGGTTATTTATGCTAATATAATCTCTATGGAAAAAGAAGATGTCAAAAACCCGGTGCTTGTTCCGATAGTAATACCTTCATATGAGCCTGACAGCAGGCTTATTACTTTGCTCAAAGAGTTCGATGCCAAAGGCATGGGACCTGTCATCATAGTTAACGACGGAAGCTCCGAAGAATACGACAGCATCTTTGCCGAGGCCGAATCCATAATAGGCAGGCTCGGAGGCAAGTTTATCTCATACCGTCCCAACCGCGGCAAAGGCAGAGCACTTAAGACCGCCTTTGAATATATCTCCGGAAACATGCCGGATGCATTAGGCTGTGTCACCGCCGATTCCGACGGACAACACACTCCGGAATGCATCACGACCATAATCAGGACTCTTAAAGAGCACCCGGACAACCTGATACTCGGCGTCCGAACATTCGATAAGAAAGAGATACCGTGGAAGAGCTGGTTCGGCAACACCATTACGATCAAGGTGTTCTCATATGTATCGGGAATGCATGTCAGCGACACCCAGTCCGGTCTTCGGGGGATCCCTTTCAGGTTCATGAAGGAACTCATAGACTGCAAGGGCGAGCGCTTCGAATACGAGACACAGATGCTTCTTGAGTGTGCCGGAAGATATAATCTTACCGAGGTACCCATCAGGACTGTCTACGATTCCAAGGAAAACCACCAGACACACTTCAATCCCGTCAAGGATTCCATCAGGATCTACAAGATACTCGGCAAAAAGTTCATCAAGTTCATTTTTGCATCAGTTTCTTCTTTTGTTATCGATATCCTGCTCTTCCATCTGTTCGTTCTTCTTTTCAAGGAAGGCTTCCCTGCTTTATATATCAGTATGGCCACAGTCGGAGCAAGGGTGATCTCCGCCGTATACAACTATTTCATTAACTATAAATTCGTATTCAAGAGCCGCGCCTCAAGAGCCACATCTCTTACCAAATATGCGCTTCTTGCGATTATCCAGATGTCAATAAGCGCAGGAACAGTCACTTTGTTTATGCATTTCTTCCCCAACGCCTGGGAGACTCTGGTCAAGTGCATCGTCGACATGATACTGTTCCTCGTAAGTTATGCCATCCAGCAAAGATTTGTCTTCAGGGACATCTCAAAAAAAAGATCTCTCTGAATAGAAGGAGCACTTAATGGACCCGATATTGAAATATGCAGCGATCGGAATCTTTCTTGTAATGTACATTCTCATGATCGTCCTGCCAAAACGCCGTGCGATCGTCGCTTTATCCGCAGCTGTAATTATGGTCGTTATAAAGGTGCTTCCGGTAAATAAGATCCTTACTTCGATCGACTGGAATGTCCTCATGATGATCTTCGGAACCATGGTCATCGTTGATTATTTCATAGAATCCAAGATGCCCAACAAGATTGCAGAATCGCTCCTCAGGATCTCCAAAAACGTCCTATGGGTAACGATCCTCATGTCGCTTTTTTCGGGCATCATATCCGCATTTATCGATAACGTTGCGACCGTTCTCATGGTAGCTCCTGTAGGACTTGCCATCTGCAAAAAACTCAAGTCCAACCCGGTTCCCATGATCATCTGCATTGCCGTATCATCCAATCTTCAGGGCGCTGCAACTCTCGTTGGCGACACGACTTCGATCATGCTCGCGGCAGCAGACAACATGAACTTCAACGACTTCTTCTGGATGCTCGGGCGCCCCGGAATGTTCTTTGCAGTTGAACTCGGAGCGATCCTCACGATACCGCTCATGATGGTCATGTTCCGCAAGGACAGGCAGCCCGTCAATTCCACCGAGCATACTCCCGTCACAGATTACATTCCGACCATCACAATGCTCGGTCATGTGGTCCTTCTCATAATCGCTTCCTTTATTCCTGATACTCATCCCTGGACCAACGGCATCATCTGCATGGCTTGCGGTATCCTTACGATAATCTGGGAACTCATAAAGCAGAAGTCAACTAAGGGAATGATACATTCCCTCAAAGCAATGGACTATGATACGATGCTCCTTTTGACAGGTCTTTTCGTGGTTATCGCTTCAATAAAGGAAGCCGGAGTGATCGATGATCTGGCCGGCTTCATCGCAAGCTTCGGCGGATCGAACAGGTTTGTCTTATTCTCCATCATCGTCTGGGGTTCAGTTCTTATCTCCGCTTTTATCGACAACATTCCTTATGTCGCCACGATGCTCCCGCTCCTTGCAGGAGTCGCAGCAGCCATGAATGTCGAGCCTCACTTCCTGTACTTCGGACTTCTTGTAGGCGCTACTCTGGGAGGCAATCTCACCCCCATCGGCGCATCGGCAAATATCGCCGGTGTAGGCATGCTCCGCAAGGAAGGTCACGAGGTCGGATTCGGCGACTTCATGAAGATAGGCATCCCCTTTACTCTTACCGCAGTGCTTGTCGGTTATCTGTTCGTCTGGATATTCTGGGCACCGGCCTGATCCGGAGAAGCTAAGACAAACCGGGATGTATCAATAAAAAGTTGCCTCATCGTGAACCGGTCACTTTGAGACAACCTCTATTGCAATAAATCTGTTGTAATCCGGATCTTATCCTTCGCCTTCACCCTCACCGTAGAAAGCCTCATAAGCGGCTTCTGCGAGTGTTCCTGTTGCGTTGGAGATGATCGTGCTGTCGGGTGCCATGAGCCTGTAGCCTCTCTCACCCAAGGATCCGATCGGCATCTGACCGTCGATACCCAGGAGGATGTTGTAAAAGCAATCGGTAAGGACCGAATCAAAGACTTCTCTTAAGAGCTCATCACTGACGCCTGCAGCCTTAAGCTTGGCGATCTGCTCTCCCGCCATGGTATCAGTTGCCCCGAGATAGTTCTCGAGCATGGCATCCTTCTCTTCCCTAGCTGCCCTGGCAAATAATAAAGCATCCATGATCGGCGACCTCCGGTTTTCATAGTTTTATATATTTTATCAACAATTGCCCGTAATAGTAAAGTTACGGGCAATTAACCGGAAATAAGTCAGATATATTTTATAGTGCGGAATACAGGCAGCTTATCCAAGACTGCTCGGAGCTTCCACGCCGATGCCTTCACAGATCTCATCGACATATTCGTTTACAAGGTTCTTTTCGCTGGCTGTACCGCACACGAAGAATACGGTCTTTTCGTTGATGTAAACACCGGCAGCATCAAAGCTCGTCGTTTTGGAATTGCTGTCGTAGATATCATCTCCCACGATAAGGGTGTATTTGAGATCCTCTTCCTCGAATTCCTGCGTGACATATTTATTGTTATGGAAAAGTTCTGCGTCGAAATCAACACCGAACATCCCAAAGAGATCTCCAAAAGCATCCATGTCAAAATATTGGCTGAGATCATCCATGTCAAAATATTCACCAAAATCATCCATACCAAACAGATCGCTGAAATCACCCATGTCAAACAGATCACCAAAATCGGACAGGTCACCAAAGCCGTTCATAAAGGAGGGACCGGATCTGTCGGTATAACTTGCTATAATGCGCTCGTAGTAAGATTCAGCCTGTGATTCATCCTCGAATACCGCTGACATGGCTACAACATGTGCTGTATACCCGTAGTCATCATCCGAGTCGCCGATCGTGAAAACAGTCGCCTCTTTAATATCCTTATCGTAATAGTCCGAAAGATCTCCGGCGTAATCTACGGCTATCTTTACATCATCGCCCTTGACGCGTATGCAGATTCCGTCACAGATAAGGTAATAATCTCCGAAAAGCCCTTTATATTTATATGCGAAGTCAGAAGCATCTTTATACATCTCGGCGCCGTATTTTTTAGCATATTTTTCGACAGCGGCAGGACCGATCTTATTCTGTTTGAAAAAACAGCCGGTCATGTTAAGAAGTGCGGAAGATGCAACTGCAAAAGCCAGGATCTTTATTACTGTATTCTTTCTTTTATTCATCATTTTAATCACCGGAATCAATAAGATAATTGCAATATTCGATCATGTCCTGATAACACAGCACTGAATTTACAGGTGTGGCCGGGGTCAGGAACTCCTTATCGATTAATGATTCATTAGCATAGTTGCGGATAAGGATGATCTTCGCATCCTTTACTATGCTGTCGATCACTTCATCATATTCAGAAGCTCCGATGGGGTTGTTCTCAAGGTCATCCTTGTAATATTCGAAGTGATATGTATCATCTTCAAAATCCCAGACGCTGTCACGTCTGTAATATTCAGTGATATCAAGATTGAGATCATAGATATCCGTGTCATGGTGATAACACGGATCTTCTCCGTGAGCGTGGGCGATAACTAGTTTATCCGAAGTGACATACATCGAGAACAATCCGCCGTCAGCAGCCATGTAAGTGATGCTTGGAACTTCCGCAATCAGATACAGGGCATCTTTATCTCTGGAATAGGAATAGATATAAAGATTTGCGCTGAAACCGCTGGTATCATTAGCAGCCAGGAAATAGAGCTCAGGGATACCGTCACTGTTGATGTCATACAGGCCGCATGTCTCGTCTGCAAGTCCGCCGTCCTCGGCAGCTTTTATCAGGTCAGCGGTTTGCTCCAGTATCCTTCTGTATACCGTTATGGCATTTTCATATACTATTTGAAGATCAGCATTATCCGTTGTCTCTGAAGTTGTTGCGCCGGTATCTGCAGGATCAGGTTCAGAAGTTGATGAAGTTCCGCCGATATCAGGGCTTTCCAGCAGGAATGAATAAACCTGGGCAAGATTCTTGAGCTTTGTTATCCTCCAGCCCTGGCTGAAATGCTCGAATTCTATTTCATCTTCAATGATCTTTTGCAAACTGGAATAGTTATTTCTCACGTCCTCTTCGAATCTGTCTGTGTTATCGTAGTGTCGTGAATAGAGTTCCTCCCAGTCGATCATCCTGTATTCCAGCTTCAATGTGGCTTTATCACCGTTGATCTTGAGTTCATCATCCGCATAGTAGATTTCAATGGTCTGAGCTATGAGCGGATAGACCCTGGCATTTATTTCATCATACTGTTTACCATCAAGGATATCCTGTATCTCAAGATAATCCGAATCATCTTTTTCCCATGTCGTGCAGTTAAGGATCGATACCGGATCAAGGCTGCAGATCGCCGAATTATACTGAACGATAAAATTTTCGAGTTCTGTTTCTTTGAGCCCCGCATCACATCCGGCAATGCCTGACAGCATCACGGTGCTCATAATTGCGGCTGCGATCTTTCTGAACTTCATAAATACCCCCTGTTCCAAGTCAATTAATAAATCAATTACACTAAAGATATCAGATACTTTACCATTTCCTGATAAGTCAAAGTCGTTACCCCGGGCACCGATATAAGCATGTATTCGGGTTCATCCGAAGCAAAGTGGTAATCGGATGCCAGGATCATTTTTGCGTCGCGGACATAACTGCTCATCGCATCGTTATAGTCTTCCTCACTGATCGTTTCCGTACCTTTGAAGTACTCATACGTATACTTCTCTTCATCATTTACGGGATCATACTCATAGTAGACATTCCGCTTAAATGAACCCTCGCTGTTCATATCCATATCAAAGACATCAGTCGTAACGTAACTTAAAGCCTCTTCGCCGTCGTTCATAACAAAGATAACCCGGTCTGAAGTGACATACACGATATAATCGCCGCCGCTCTGAGCCCCTGTGAATGTGAGGCGCGGATAAGAAAGCAGAGGCACTGCTTCGCCGGCATATTCGTTATATGTGTAGAGCATGAATTTGCCTTCTTTGAACTCCTCGCCTTCCTCTTCGATGAAGATATAGAGTTCGGGAATGCCGTTGCCGTCGATATCATACAGACCGCAGGGTTTTGTATCAAAATCCATATAGAAGGCATCGAGCTCACTCTGGAAGTAGTCCAGTAATTCCACATATGCCGCTATAGCCCTGTCATAACTGTCGGAGAAATCCGTACCTGCTGTAGTTTCCTCTGAAGTCGTCTCAGCTGTTGTCTCTCCGGTAGGTTCAGTATCTGAAGGATGAATTTTTTCATCGGGTGTGTTCCTGATAACATCGACAAAACCCAAGACCTCATTTAACTTGGTGATGTTTGTTATCATCCACTCGTCGTCTTCATTTACAAAAGTGATCTTTCCCTTTATTTCTGTGGTTTTCTCCATGTCACGAAGAAGATCACAGAAGTCCGAAAATGTTTTCGCATCATCATCGTAATATGCTTTCTGCCAATCGATCATCTCGTATTCGACATTCATTTCAGCAGTATCGCCATCGAACTTGATATCGTCGCTCTTATAATTAATGATTATCGATGATGCGATCGTGTCCATACTGTACCAGGCAGCCGGACCGACTAACGAACCAAATTCCTCATAGTCAAACATCATCTTAGTCTTTCTATATTCACCGTCGGCCGTATCCCAGTTTGTCAGACTCAGCATCTTATCAGCATCAAGGTCACGAAGTGAATTTACATAGCTGTCCAGCAGAGCTTCGATCTCATTTGTTTCTTTTGAATTACCGGTCTTTTTACAGCCGGCAAAACCGGCGGTCATAGAGACGGCAAGAACTGCTGCCAACAACTTTTTAAAACTCATAAAAACACCTTCCTATCCCTAAGTTTCTAAACGGAATTTTACAAAATTTGCCCGTGAAATTCAATTATCCGCGCACTTCCGATCCCCTGTCTGTCCGTCAGTGCCGTTATGCTATATTCACCTTGACTGTATGCTTAAGTCTAGGTATTGTAGTGATAATCAATCCGAAAGAGAACTATAAATAATGAAAAATATTTTATTCAGACGTGTTTCAGTAGTTTTATCGATAGCGGTCCTTTCCGCTCTTTTATGCTCCTGTTCGCTCTTTGCGAAAAAGGCCATCATAAAAACTGCCAACGAGTTCGGTGAAGCCGTATGCAGCGGAAAATCCTCCGACATCCTCATGTTTACTGACGGAACCGACCGTGATTTCCGTGCGGCATTAAAGGAACGTTTAAGTTTCAACGAGCTTTCAGAGGAGAAGAGCATCTACGCTTCCCACATGATGAAGTCCTTAACCTGCGAGATCGATGAGGAATCCGTTCAGGTAAAGAAAAATGAAGCAACATGCGATCTTATCTTTTCGCTCGCAGATTATAAAGCCCTGATGACCGGCGATTTCAAGGATGCCGAAGATCTCGGCAACTATATCGATAATTGCGATAAGATGACCGTTACGGTTACGGGAGAATTTACCAAAGTCGACAAGGAATGGCGTGTGACAAACTTTGACGAAGAGGAATTCCAGCAGCTCTACGACTTCATGGACTACATGCCTCCGATCGGCAGATCGGCACTTGTTGAAGCTGCAAGAGCCGTCGGAGATTCCGTCATAAAGGATGATCCGAAGCTTGCGGTCGATCTCCTTCCCGAAGCATCAACGGCCGATCCGTTCGACATGACCGAATATATCAATGATCTTTTCGATGTCGGCGGCAATCCCACTGATGAAGAGAAGGTCCTCAGAGCAGCCGTATTAGACTCAATGGTATGCAGTGTCGACGAAGAAGGTCTCACGATCGATGAACACAGCGGCTCGGTTACAATAGAAATTACTATAGCTGATTATGAGACGCTTGCAGGCAAGGAATTCAAGGAGATCGAAGCCATAACGGCAGCAGTAAAATCCTGCGGAACAAAGACCCTGTCTTTTACCTGCGAATTCGAAAGAGATGGTTCCGAGTGGTTTGCCACCAATCTTTATTCCGAGGACTATGCAGCCTTCCTCAAGTACAAGGACTTCTACATCAGTTTGAAGCCCATCTCGGGAACATACAAGGCAACTGTCGACATCACTGATAAATTCACGGCTTTTGCAACAAACGAGTTCGGAATAAGCATGCCGTCAGATCTTGAGGGCAGGATATTCATCTCGGCAACTCTCGTACTCGAAAACGGCAAGTACAACGTAACTATCGACCGCGATGCAATGGAGAAGACCATCAAGGATTATGCCGAGGTAAATATCGACAAGATCTTAATGAATGCTTTGGGCACCACTTCCGCAACAGGCCTTGATGCCCTCGCAAAGCTTGCCGGTTACAACGGCTACGATGACATGAAGCAGAGTATCCTCGGCATGGTCACGAGCAAAGTTGCTGAGATCGATACTTCAAGCATTGAGAGTTCCGGAACATATACATCCAAAGCTGATGCCATTAAGCTTACATCTACAACCGGTGATGTTATCGAGGGAACGATCGACAACTTCGGTGTGATAACTGTCACGGCGCCGATAAACGATCCTGATGCAAAGAAATTCCTGAATTCAGATACGATCACCCTGAGTTTCAAGAAGATAGAATAAACGGAACTAATCATACAGACAGAGACTTAACGGCGTAATTTCTTCAAAGCATCCGCATTTTTGATTGAATTAATATAAGGGGGATAATTCATGAACAGGAAAGTCTTTTTGGCAGCCGCATTTACGGCAGGAGTGGTTTTCGCATTTATTCCGTCCACTGTCCTGGCAGATTCATCAGGTTGGCGCGGAAATGACAGCGATGGCTGGCGCTATTACACAAGCGAAACCGATTATGTGCAGAGCGATTGGGAGATGATCACCGGCAACTGGTACTATTTCGGTGAAGACGGAATCGCCCTTTCAGACACATGGGAGATGATCGACGGAAAAATGTATCATTTCCGTTCAAGCGGTGCAATGGACAGAAACAAGTGGATACCTTACAGGGATTACGGCTATGAACTGCAGGAAGACATTCCCGATACACCCGAGCACAAGCAGTATGCCGGAAAAAAGATGTGGCGCTATGTCGGCGACAACGGCGCAGCATATACCGGCTGGAAAAAGGTTGACGGCAAGTGGTATTACTTCAATACCGACGAAGACTACAATCCATATGCCGACCTTGTCGGTTATGAAGGTTCCGATTACGGTGCAATGTATTACGGCTGGCTCGAAGAAAGCGACGGTTCATCGTATTGCTTTGACGGCAATGGCGAATACTACCGCGACTGTTATCTTGACTGGACCTATTTTAATTCAACTAAGGAAGAACGTTCACACAGGTACTGTTTTGATCCTGACGGCCGCCTTCACACCGGCTGGAAAAAAGACGGTTCCTCCTGGTTATATTTTGGTCCCTATATGTATAAAGGTTCATTCGAGATCGATGGTGCACGGTATTATTTCAATTATTCCGGCAAGATGGTCACAGGCTGGTACGATACAGGTTCATATTGGGTATATGCCAGAGCTGATGGAAGACTTTATCATGATGAATGGGCCAGATATAACGGAGACTGGTACTTTTTCGATATCTTCGGCCTCATGATAAGAGATATCACAAATTACAAGATAGACGGGAAATATTACGACTTTAACTCCAAGGGTATCTGCACCAACCCGTACTCGGGCAAGACGCCGTCTGCCGGCTGGTTCAGGAGCGGCGGCACCTATGGCGAATTAGTATACTATAACTGGCTCTATTTTGAAGAAGACGGCACGTTACATAAGGGATGGCTCGAGTTAAACGGTAAAAAGTATTATCTTAATCCCGATAACGGATGCATGTATCATGATGATGAACAATATATAGATGGTAATCGCTATGTATTTAATGGCAACGGCGAGATGGTGACCGGCTGGTATAATCTCACGATAAACTATGGAGGCAAGATGCGCAATGTCTGGGTCTACGCCGCATCGGACGGTATTCTTTTGCGGAACGTATGGCTTTCCAGAGGCGGCAACTGGTACTATTTCGATGGCTATTATATGGTAGCTTCCAAAGAACATTTCTGTATTAACGGCAGATACTATGATTTTGACGAAAACGGTGTCTGCCTGAATCCTCACGGTGACGCCGCATAAGAGACATATATCCTGAAATAACTTAAAGGTGCTGCCTCATTTAGAAAAGTGAGACAGCACCTTTTCAGTCAGATACCATATACCCAGAATTTCAAAAAGGCTGACTTACCCAGCTCTCGACTTTAAGTCCTTCGACTCTCGAGAACTCCTTCAGATTGTTAGTTACCAGCGTGCAGCCGGAGGCTTTGGCATGTGCTGCTATCAGCATGTCAAGAGAACCTATAGGTGTTCCGCTCTTCTCAAGACGTGCTCTGATATTCCCGAATTCCTCTGCAGCAGCCGTGTCAAATTCCAATATCTCATTATTGGACAGCATCAATGTCAAAGCAAGCCTGTTCCTGTCTTTTTGCTCACTCTTTTCTACGCCATAAGACAGTTCGGAATATGTTATGGAAGATATGCAAACGTCCTCAGGCCGTATCTTCATAAGACGCCTGTAAACACTTTCAGGCTTATGCTTGATTATGTAGATGCAGATATT
>JAEEGL015078256.1_pt1 | contig 14677 bp, 8 predicted proteins | sample 9134231 | NCBI WGS metagenome assembly JAEEGL01 (sample SAMN16246548, study PRJNA631951) | gut metagenome | biome: gut microbiome; feature: rumen; material: fiber-attached | host: Bos | place: Iran: Karaj | collected 2018-10 | reverse complement strand
TTTTAAGTAACATAATAATAGGTCTCTCATACATTCATAGTAAAAATATAATACATAGAGATATTAAACCAGAAAATTTAGTATGTGATTCAAATGGTTATGTTAGAATAACAGATTTTGGAGTAGCTAAAAAAAATGAAAAAGATAACTCAAGTGAAACAAGTGGTACACCTGGTTATATGGCACCTGAAGTTATGTTATTATCAAATCATTCTTTTCCAGTTGATTATTATGCTATTGGAATTATTGGATTTGAATTTTGTTTTGGTTTCAGACCTTATTTAGGAAGAAGTAGAAAAGAAATTAGAGATTTAATTGTAAGTCGACAAGTTAAAATTAATAATGATGATATTCCTGATGATTGGAGTATTGAAAGTGCTGATTTTATTAATCAATTAATTGAAAGGAAAGAATGTAAGAGATTAGGATTTAAAAATGGTATTAAAGATTTAATGGAACATAAATGGATGAAAGATGTTGATTGGGATAAAATTAGAAATAAAGAATTAATTGCTCCTTTTATACCTGATAAAAAAAAAGATAATTTTGATAGGAAATATTGTGAAAGTAAAGACCAAGTTGATAGTGAAACTTTATTTAGATATAATGAATATATTAATCATGAACGTTTTCCTGATTTATTTAAAGATTATTCTTTTGTTAATTATTTTCCTCATAAAAGTATTTTTTGTGATAATAATAATTTTAATAATAAAGATTTCAGTAATAGTAATAATGATAATCATACTAAAGTTAAATCACTTGGTAATACTAATTCTATGATTAATATGAAATTATCTAAAAATGAATCTAATTTTTTTAATACTGGACAAAGTTTTTATATTAATAATGATGAAACTACTTCATCAGAAATTAAAAAAAATGAAAGTTTAATTAAAAGTAAAAATAGTTATAAAGGTATTTTAAATAAAAATGAAAAAAATGGAAGTATTACTTATAGAATAAATAATAATAATAATATAGGAAAAAAAATTTCTATTATTAGTGAAGGTTTAAATAATCAAATTATGAAAAATTCTACTCCAAATATATTTAAAATTATAAATAATAAAGCTTTACCAATTAAAAATTCATCTAAATGTTCTAGTCAAAGAAATATTGAAGATAAAGATATTAATTTTAAAAATAAAATTATGAATATAATTCATAGTTCAAGTAATATAAATAAAAATTTTAAAAGTAATAATGCATTATTTACTCATATGAAAAAAAAATCTTTAGAAAAAAAAAATTTAATTAAACCTTTATTATCAATTGATAGTCATGATAATATATTAAATTTTCCAAAAATTAAATTTAATTCAAAAAGAAAAGATTCTCAAAAAAATATTTTAACTCCTTCAAGTTCAAAAATAAATGTTGAAGGACAAGGATTATTAAAAATAAGTTCAAAAAAAAATATTTTAAGTACACATTCTCTTTCTCAATCTCCTAAAAATAATGAAGTATTAAAATATAGTAAAAGTAAAGATAAAAAAGTTAAAATTAAAGCTATAAATAAAAAAAGAAATTTTAAACCAATTATAATAAGTCATTCCAATAATAATAATAATAATAATGTTAATATTAATAAAAAACCATATGAAAATTTTAACAGTATATGAAAAATATTATGAATTTATTTTCTATATTTATATAAATAATTTAATCATAAAAAAATTTTATTTTATTTTTTCATCTTGAAATTTATCTAAAAATAATTTTTTATTATCCTTTTCTTTTTTTTCTTTAATTTCTATATAACTATTTATATAATCAATAAAAATTTTTTCTAAATTTTTATGAAAATTATTTAATTCATCTATAAATTGTTTTTGAGAATTTTTAACTGTTTTTTCTAATTCTAAAATTTCACTTTGTTTATTTTCACCAATTAAAAAATCTTCATTTTTTTCTCTTTTCAAATTAAATTCAACTTTTTCTTTTCTATCAAAAATCTCAATTAAAGCAATTAATGCATCTTGATAAGTACAAATATTCTCATAAAGATTTTCAATTTTATTATTATAATTTTTTAAATATTCACTTAATTTTTTATAACTATTACTTTCATTTTGAAAATTATTTTTAATAGAAACAAAATTATTATTTATTTTATCTTCTTTAATCTCTAACAAAAAATTAGAATTAACTAATATTCCAGTAATTTCAGATATTTTTGCTAAACTTTTTTCTTGAATTTGACAAGATTCAAGTTCTTTTTTAAAAAAAGAATTTGCTAATTCAACTCCTTTTAAAATTTTTTCTAATCTCATTTTTTCATTTTTTAACATTTTATTAGATAATTCAATATTTTCAGTATCTTTATTTTTACGAAAAATATACAGATTATAATTTTTAAGAACATCTTTAAATTTAGTACTAATAATACTATAAATACTAACTCCATCTTTTAATTCATTTTTATATCTTTCAAAATCATCACTTATAAAAGTTAAATAAACTGGATTATGTGATAAATAAATATGTTTATTAATATAATTTAAATAATTTTCTATTTTTTGTTTTCTTTTTAAAATAATTGGTTGATTTGAAGAAACACTTAAATTTGTCCAAAAATTTTTTTCAGGAATATGAGGAATTAAACAACCTGGATTATACTCAATTAATCCATCATATAATATTTCTAAATCTTTAAATCTTCTATATATTGTTCTTTGAGATATTATTTGATTTGTTTTTGAATTTTTTTTTGATAAAAGAATTTCAAATTCATAATGCCCTGTTACAAACATTATTTGAGTTTTCCAAATATAATTTAAAACTTTTATTTCACTTTCAACTTCAATTTCTTCATTCATTATTTTTATTTATTTTTTTTATTTTTTTTAAATTAGATTAACTATTTCAAATAAAATTTAAAAGGCATTTTTATATTTATTTTACTTATTTAATTTTTTTAACTAATTTAAATATAAATACAATAAAAATTTTTGTTTTTTTATCTTAATTAATTATAAATTTAATCTATTCCTTCATTAATTAATTTATTTTGTAATTCATTTATTTTGATAATTAATTCTTTATTTTCTTTTTCTTTATTAGATAATGCTTTATCATAATTAGCTAAAATAAATTGAAATTGTTTTTTTTCTTGTTCTTTAATATTTTTATCTTCTTCTTTTAATTCTTTAAATTCTTTTTCTTTTTCAGATAAAATAATATCTAAATAATTTCTGCATTCATCATCAATTTTACTTTTTAATTGAGCAATTTCAACATTAATATCATCAATTTTATTATTATTATTATTATTATGATTTGAATTATCAATATTTAAATTATGCTCTTTAATATAATTTTCATATTTTGATATTTTTTCTTTTAAAATATCATTTTCTTTTTGAAGTTCTTTAATTTTTGATGATATTATTTGATTATCATTTAATTCATCAAAATTATAAGAACCAGCCTTTGAAGCTTTAATTAAATTATGAATTGAATTATCTTTTTCCAAAATTTGATTTTTTAATTCATTTATTTTTTTATTTAAATCTCCAGAATTCATTTTTTTCAATTTTGTATATTCATATCTTAAATGATCATATTTTTTTTTCAAATTTTCATAATCATCATAAAAATTTCCTTGACTAACATTATTTTCAGTATGAATAATTTTATTTAAATTTAATTTAGAAATTGGAATAGGAGAAACATCTCTTTTAAAATTATCTCTACTAGTTTTAGCTTTTTTTATATTATTATAATTATTTTCATTAAGTTGACTTTCATCTAAAATAGGATTAAAAGTTTTAGGATCATCTTTACTAACAACAAAAGTATTATATTTTAAATTTTGATTAGGTTTAATTAAACAAGAAGCAGCATTAGGAAAATATTTAGTAAAAAAAGGATGATTTAACATTTCAACTAAACTAATTCTCATTTTAGGATCAACTTTCAATATTTTCATAATTAAATTTTTAACATCTAATCCAATATCTTTAGGCCAATTAATTTTTAAATTAGTAATATTATATTTAAGTGTTTCAAGATCATTTCCAGGAAAAGGAATATTTCCAGTACTTAATTCAAAAAGTAATACACCAATACACCAAATATCAACTCTTTCATCATGTCCACTTTCATTAATAATTTCAGGAGCTAAATAAATTGGAGTACCACAAGTTGTATATCTTTCTTTTTCATCTTGTAAATAATTACTCCAACCAAAATCAGTTAATTTTCCTATTAAACCTTCAGCTAATAAAATATTTTCTGGTTTAATATCTCTATGAATAATTGGAGGATTCATATTATGTAAATAATATACTGCCGATATTACATCTTTCATTAATGATGCTACAATTTGAGATGAAAATTTTTTTTTTTTATCTTTTGGCATTAATGAGAATACATTACCTTTTGATATATATTCCATTATAAAATAACAATAATCATTATCTTCAAAATGACCAAATAATTTAACTACATTTGGATGATGAACTTTATACATTATTTCTATTTCTCTTCTAAAATATGGTTTTTCTTCTTGATTTGTTTTGTTTCTTTTATCTATTGCTTTTATTGCATATTTAACATTTGTTTTTTTATGGATTACTAAATACACTTTTCCAAATGACCCTACTCCTAATTCTTTTTTTATTTCGAAATCTTGAATTTTTGGTTCTGGTTCTAATTTCTTTAATACACTTTCTGAAATTGGAAGAAAACGATTTCTGACATTGTTTAACATTGGTTTTGTGAGATTCATTTTTTTTTTTTTTTTATGTTTAAATGTTTTTTTATTTTTTTTTTTATTCATTTTATTTTGTTTGTTATATAAATATTAAATTATGGAATTTTAATTAAAAAATTATTTATTTATTTGTCCTTTTTGAATAATATGGACTTTTATTTAAATCATAAAAGAATTAGAAGTGATAATAGAAATGAAAATGTATTTTATCAAAATAAACATTTTTCTCAAAAAGAAATATTTATAGATGGAATTTGGAAATGTTGTTTTGATAAAAATTTATTTCAACAAGGAGGAAGTTTTGAACAAAAAATTAAAGATTATAGAAATAATATTCCAATTGGATTATCTTTAAAAATTATTAATGAAAGTTTATTTCAAATTAAATTATCAATTGGTAAAGAAAAAATGTATAAAAAAATGGAACTAAATTTAATTGATTCAGATGAAAAAAATTATTCAGTGGATCTTTCTATTGATTTAAAAAATGTAATTTCTGAAAAATATTCTTTTCAACAAAATTATGGAGAAGTTATAAAAAAACAAATTAAAATTAATCATAATCAAAAAGATTTATTAAATAAATATCATTCAAATGAAAAATGTTTTTTTATACAAATAAAAATAAAATATAATAATCAAATTTCAAATAAAGAAAATTTTGAAGAAAATAAATATAGTGGTTTAAAAAATATGGGAGCAACATGTTATTTAAATTCAATAATTCAATTATTATTTTCATTATCAATTTTTAAAAAAAATATATTTGAATGTGATTTTAAAAGGGAAAATTTTCGTAAAAATAAAATTTATTGTTTTCAAAAATTATTTTATAATATGTTAAAAAACGGAGAAGAAAAGAATAAAGATGAAATAAAAACAGATTTTTTAATGCAAGCATTTGGAATGAAATTTTCAGATGCATTTATACAAAATGACATTCAAGAATTTTTTATTACTTTAAGTGAGAATATGGAAAAAGAATTAAAAGATAAGAATATTGAAACAATATTTGGTGGAAAATTAAAAACTATAATTAAATGTACAGATATAAATTATTCTTCTGAGAAAGAAGATTCATTTTCTGATATTCAATTACCAACAGAAAATTGTAAAGATATTTATGATTGTTTAAATAAATTTACAGAAAAAGCTTTTTTAAAAGGAGAAAATCAATATGAAACTGAAAAATATGGAAAACAAAATGCAATTAAAGAAACTTTTTTTTCTTTATTTCCTAAAGTTTTATGTCTTCAATTAAATAGATTTATTCTTAAAAATAATTCTTATGAAAAAAATAATAATGAAATTAAATATTATAAAGATTTAGACTTATGTAAATATTATTATAAAAATTCAAAAAATGATGAAAATGATTCAAAATATATTTTACATGCTGTAATAGTTCATAAAGGAAATATTGATAGAGGACATTATAAATGTTATATTAAAGAAGAAAATGGATGGTATTTATTTAATGATTCAAAAGTTAATAAAGTTGATGAATTTGAAGCAATTGATTTTAATTTTGGAGGTGATTTTGAAAATTATGAATTAAATAATGGAGAATTTATTTCTAATAAAAATCAAAATTTAAGTAATGCTTATTTACTTATTTATATTCAAAAGAAAATATATCATCAAATTATTTTTCCTTATTCTATTAAAAATATACCTCAAAAAGTTTTGGATTTATTTGAAGTTGAAAATAAAGAAATTATAAAAGAAAAATATGTTAAATATGTTCAAGATAATTTTATTGAATTAAATATAATTAGTAAGGAAATGATTGATAAAATAGGAATTATTAATAATGGAAATGATGATGATAATTCAAATAAATTATTAAAATTAAAAGTTCATAAAGATATTATTTTTATTGATTTTATTAAAATTATTTCAAATGAAATTGCTATTGATATTAATAATATTTTTGCATATAAATATATTAAGCAAAAAAATTATAATTTCATTGAGAGATTTAATTATCAAATGGAATTTATTAAAAGAGAAAAATATGATAAAAGTATAAGTGAAATATATTCAATGAAAAATCAGGAAAAAAAAATTTATATGTTTATTTATGTTGATGAAGAAGATTTTATTAAAAAAAATAATATAATAGATATAGAAGATATACCAATTAATTTTTCAAAAAATGATTTTTATGAATATAAAGATTTAAAAGATAGTATAAATAATTTTTATTATTTAAAAGATACATATTATATTTTTAGAAAATGTTCAAATATTATTTATAGTAATATTATACAAGAAATTGAAAAAGATTCTCTATATGATCATTATATATTATTATTTTTAAAAATTGCTCAATTCGAAATAAAACCTCATAATAATAAATGTGAATGTAGTAACATTATTAATGCTCAAGTAACTCAATTAAAAAATAATCAACAAATTAATGAAAAATTACAAAAAAATCAACTAATTGATAAATATTTTAAATTTTATGAAATAGTATTTGATGAAAATAATATATCAAAAACTGAAATTTATCCTACATATTTAATTTTACGTCCATCATTTTCACAATATTTAAATAATTCTAATTTGGATTTTAAATTTTGCTATGAAATTAAAGGACATTATACATTAGAACAATTTAAAAATGATGGATTTTGTGTAATTTTAAATTTTGGACAAGAGATTCATTCACTTATAAAAGATTATTTAAATATTGAATTTAAAAATATTAACAATGTTACTTTTGTTCATAAAGATGGAATATTGGAAAATAAATTATATAATATAAACATTGAAGATGAAGTATATAACTTAAAAAAAATTTGCAAAATTTTATATGAAATTTTAAAAAATGAAAAAAGATATAAATTATTTGGATATAATCGAGAATTTTGTGAAAATATAAAAGATTATTATATTATAGATCCAATTAATTTAACAGAAAGAATAAAAAATTTAAATATATGTCCTGAATTATTTGAAATAACAAAAAGATTCAATACAACAAATATTCCAAATGGAGAAATATTTAATTTAATAAATCCATCAAAGAAAAATGAAATACAATATTATTTTAATATTCAAAATTTAACTTATCAAAAATATAATATAAAAGACAGTGAAATTTTAGAAATAATATTATGTAATCAAACTGGTCCTCAAACAAAATTTTATTTAAAATTAAGTCATACTAGAGGAGAAATTAAATATTCAAAAATTCAAGAATATATATTTCAATATTATTTTCAATATAATAAGCAAAACTTGAAAACATATATTAATAATAGTAAGTATAATTTAATTTTATATAATCCAAATTCTTTAATTGCATATGAATTAATTCAACTATCAAATGGGCAAAATTTAGAAAAACCTATTGAAGATAATTGTTTAAATTTACCTTTTAAAGAATTTATTTTTCAAGAATTTCCTTATATGAAAAAAGGAGAAAAAATATTTATTTGTATTTATCATTCTGAAAATGGGAATGATAAACCATTATATTTGCCATATGTTGGATTTTTTGATTTAAATATGACTTATGCTCAATTTAGGAGAAATATGATTAATTATTATTCTAATATTAATTATATTAAACAAAAATTTGGTGATTTAAACACAAATAATGATATTAATATTGATTTTTATACTATTCTTATAAAAAATAATAAGGGTGTATTGTTTTTTGATCAAAAAAAATTTTTAGATACAAAACAAAATAAAAATTTATATTTAAGAGATTTAACCAAAAATTATTCAACAAAAAATATTTTAATATTAATTTCCAATAAATAAAAAAAATTAAAAAATATATATAGTTTTTTAAATATATAAATAATTATTATACTAATTTAAAATTAATTATTTAATGTTAAAAATTTTTATTCTACATATATAATTCTAATTGTAATTATATTAAAAAATGTCTTCAAACAAAAAGGACTTAATATATAAATATCATAGAAATTTAATTAATTATTCATTTATAGTAGGAATCAAAGAAGAATCACTATATTCAATAAAAGAAAAAGAAATAATTATACCAGATATATTATTTTGTTATCCTGAAAGAGATATTAATTTTTATAGAGAATTAATAGATTTTGTTTGTCCAAATGGTATTCATATTTATAATGAAAATTCATTTGAAGGAGACATATCATATCATCCAGTTATATTAACAAATGAAAAAGGTGAAAGATATTATTTATATATATTAAAGATAATAGATATTTATAATAACTTAAAAATACCAATTTTTATTGTATTATGTTCTTTTGTTGAAGATTTTGATGCTTTTAAAGAAGTTTTAGATGAAGTATTAAAAATAATAAAAAATCAAAAGAATATTGAAATGGCAAAAATGGAATTATTAAATTATTTAATATTTCTTCATTCAATAATAATTCCACCATCTCATACATTATTTACTATAAATTTTAGATATTCAAAAGTTAATTTTTATTTTCATTCATTATATGAAATTCCATGTCATTATTATGATAATGATATAAATATTCTTTTTAATATTTTAAGTACAGGAAAAATTATTAAATTAATTTATCTTTTAATAAAGGATAAACAAATTATAATTTATGGTGATAATATTTATTTAATTTGTTCTGTAATAAATGCTTTAAATAAATTATTATTTCCTTTTAAATATTCAAATAATTTATTAACAGTTATTTCAAAAGAAAAATTAATTATATTAAATTCTCCTGGTCCTCAATTATATGGTATTATATCTTCTTCTTGCAATTTTGATGATTTAATTAATCATTTTTCTGGTAAATGTTTATGCAATTTAAATAATGGTAAATTAATAAATTCTAATCCATCTGATTTAAATGAAAAGAATTTAGATTTATTAAAAAAACAAATTCAATTTCTTAAAAATCCAGAATTATTTAAATTTAATGATATGTTTAATGAAAGAGAAAAAAAAATTATTAAAAAATTCGATTTAAATCAAAATTTTAGTAGAAATGTTCAAAATGTTTTTTTTAATTTATTTAGATATCCTTTGGATAAATATAAACAATTTATTACAGGAAGGATAATCGATGATAAAAAATTTATAAAAGAAGCAGAAAATTATGAAAAAAAAAAATTATTTCAAATTCTATTAAAGTCATCTTTAATAGATATATTTATAGGAGAATCTTTAGATAATAAAACAGATTTTAATAATTCATATTGTTTTGATGCAATTATTTCAAATAAAAAAAAAATTTGTCAAGATAAAATTAATATTAATTCTGCTTTAAAAATTGAAATTTTTTGCCCTAAAATTAATTTTAATTTAATTAAATCAATTATTAATGAACAAAATATTGAAAATATTCAAAATAATGAAAGTATAAAAAATTATTTTATTAATTATAAAAATAATGAAGAAAATGATAATTTAATTGTAAATAATCATATTTCAGCAAAAAAAAAAAGTAATGTTAATTTAAATTTCCAAAATCCTACATACTACTTAATGCAGAATAAAAATGAAGAAGAAGAAATTATTAGTTTGTTAGATAATAATACAAAAAAAAATTTTAAAAATTATATAAATAATTTTACTCCATTTTCATTTCATTTTTATGGTAAAAATGGTTTTAATAAATTTCTACAAAATCTTATTTTAATTTTAAAAGGTCAAAAAAATGTTAATGAAATATTATTTGAACAAAATTTTTATAATCAAATATATGAACAAATTTCTCAAATTATTGATTCACTACCTTTAAATCCAAATATATCAGAAGAAAATGAAGATATAATATCAACTTCAAAATATATAAAAAGAAAAAGTATAAATCATAAACAAAATTATTCAAATGAGAATAATCAATTATTAGTTTTTTCAAATATTCTTGAAGGTGTAACACAAAGATATTTATTTTATGCATTTTATTTAGAAAATATATTATTAGATAAAAGTGATTTTTTAAATTATAAACAAATAGAAAATGATTATATTTTAGAAAGTATAATTGGATTATATCATCATGCTATATCATATGGAGAATTTGAATTTCCTTTTTTTAGATATAAATTAATTTTGTCAAAATTACAAAAAAGAAGTTTAAATAATTTTAAACATAAATTTATACCATTACCTTTAAAAAATATCTTTGATGAATTATATGATAATACTTTTGAAGAACTTAGAATGACAATATTAAAAAATAATAGTTTGAATAGTTCAAAAAATTATATAAGTATATTTAATAATAATATAATTAAAAATAATACAATACAAATTAAGAAATTTAAAACAGATAAAATTAAATATTTTGAAAAAAATGATGATTTAAGGAAATCAGAACAATTAAGTAATTTTAATTTAATCTCTGAAAATATAAAAAATGAAATTATTCATATATCAAAGAAAAATAAATTAAGTCAAATTAATAATTTTCAATATAATAATTATAATGATTTTGTTTTAATTAATAAAAATTTAAAAAAAAATAATTCATCAAAAAATGTAAATGATAATTTTACATTTTTTATAACAGATTTTAAAACACCATTTACTTTAAATAAAGTAAAATTAAAAATGGAAAAAATAAATCCAGTAAAATTATTAATGGAAATAGGAGAAGATTTAATTCAATTTTTAAAAAATATATATCAAAAAAATATTACTTTTGAAGAAATTAATACAATTCAAGAAATAAAAAATGACATATTAAAAATAAAAAAAAAAGTAGAAAAATTACAAATAGTGAATTTAGCAAAATTAGAAAAATTAAAAGAAAAATATTCATTTTGGTTAAATGCATTTAATTTTTTAACAATATATTCTATTATTTATACAAATTATCAACCAAAAGATTTTGATGATTGGAAATTATTTTTATTTAATTGTCGTTTTAATATTGGAAGGTATGAAATTACTTTATTAGAAATTCAAAATAAAATTTTATTAGGAACAAATTATTATGGTTTAGAAATTTCTTTTACAGATAATTATATTCAAAGATTTTGTCTTAATGAAATAAATATTTTAATTGATTTTGGTTTTTATTACCATATAAAATCAAATTATTTTATTTTAAAAATATATTCAGATAATGAATTCGAAAGTCAATTATATAAAACTACAATTGAATTTTTTAAAAAAAATATTTATTATTCATTAGAAACAGAAGAAATTCATATAAGTAAATATTTGGCTTATGTAAGACCAGATTTTTTAGATGAATCATATAAATATTATGAAGATTATATTGATAAAAATTTATATATTAATTTAGAAGAAAAAAAATATATTCATATTAAAATTGAAAATTTAAATTGGGAATTATGTGATAATCCTAATTCCAGTATTTATCAATAATTTTTTTTTCTATTTATTCTATTTTATACTTTTTATATAATTTAATTAAGTTTATTTAATTATATGAATTTAGTTTATAATCTTTTCCTACATTTTTATATAAATTTTTCTTAAAATCATCATTATCATTTGAATTTGATTGATTTATTTTTTCTTCTTTAGTAAATGATTCTTGATTTGATTTTTGTGTTCCTGATTTAGTTATATTTGATTCATTAATATCAAATTTATTTTTATTGTTATTATATTTTCCTAACATTTCTTCATAATTATAAAAATATATATCATTTTTATATAAACTTGGATAAAATTTACTATTGTATTTTTCACCTAATCCTCTTTTTCCCTTATGCTTTTTATAAATATCATCTGGTGGTAATTTTTTAATATCTATTTTATTTTTCTTTGCTTGTTTTAATAAGAAATTATAAGTATGGATTCCATATTTCTATTTTTTAAATTTTTATTTACATTTATATCTATTGGTTCTAAGGAATATTCATAATGATTTTTCATTTTTATTATTTTTATTTTATGAAAAAAATTGTATTTAAATAAATCAACTCATTAATTAATTAAATTATTGAATAAAAAAAAAGGAATAATTATATAAAATGCAATTTTTATTATAAATAAATTTCTTTTGCTCTTAAAATTTAATTTAAAAATAAAATTGAGATTAGATAATTATTGTTTTTATAATATATTTTTTCTTTTTATTTTTCTTTAAATTAAAATAGACATCAAATGAAAAATATATTTAATAAAAATATAAATAAAAATATCACTTAAAGTTATTTATGGTAATTCGAAAATGTTTTTTTTGCTGAAAAAGTAAAAAATATGGATTCAAAGCAAATGATGAAATTAATGTTTTTATACATTTACTTTATAGCGATAATTCTCCAAAATTCCCTTTTAAATGATTTAAATATAATAATATTACTTTCAAAAGTTCATTTTTATATAATTTATTATTTAAAAATTTTGATTTTTGAAGTTTTATTTTTTTGTGACTTATCTAAAATGATATCTTTTAGAGAAAAATATTAAATATTAATATTATGATAAATTTTTAATCAATTAGCAAATTAAAATATTTACTATATTAATATTTAATATATATTTAATATATACATATTTAATATTTGAAATACTATGATAATATATGTTTAAATCAAAATAAATTAAATTATTTAAATCAATTTATTTCATAATAATCGAATATATATTAAAAAAATAAAAAAAAAAACTTAAATAATATATTTAGGAGCTCAAAAAAGAATTTATTTTTTAATTAAATCTATTTATTTAAATTTATCTATATTTATTATTATTATAAAAATATTAATTATAAATAATTATTAAAAATCCACTCTTAAGAAAATTTATAAAAAATTAAAAACTTTAATCTAAAATTTGGATAAACAATTTATTCTCATTAATTTATTATAGAATTTATTCAAAATTTTAATCAAATTAAAGGTTCATTAGGTAGAAAAAATAAAATTAAAACAAATTTAAAAATCATATTGTAAAATATAATATAAAAATTTAACTATTTTAACGCAATTATTAAGTTTATTTAAAAATAAAAAAAGAGAAAGAAAAGTATTTTACTAAATTAATAACAAAATAAAATAAATATCAATGTTATTAAAAAATATGCTTTAATAAAAATAAATAGAAATTTTTCTTTTTTAATCTTATAAATTCAATTATTATATAAAAAAGAATATTTAAGATATTTGAATATATATAAAAAGAAATAAAGAAATTAATTTATATCTTACAAATATTATATTTAGAATATTTAAGTTTAAAAACTATTATATTAAAATTTAAAAAGGACTTTAGAATTTCAAAATGAAACGATTATTATTTTTATCGACAAAAAAAATTAATTTCAATCAAATGAAATTAAAAAAAATTTAAATATCATCAAACAAAAAAAACAAAAGTAAAAAAAAAAGAATTTTCTCTATGAATAAAAAAAAATATTATTTAAATACCGAATAAAAAATAAAATATTGATTATTTAATATTAAATTCTTTATTTGCATTTTCCAGTTTTTACTCCTCCCCAATTTCCTTTACAAGAATCAGATTTACATTGAGAATCTTTTTTGCATTTATGTCCAGATTCAAAAGGAGCAGTACAAACTGAACTATAACAGAAATTAGGACTTCCACATTCACCATCTTCACCACATGCTTCACCAACATTTAAATGAGGTCCACATACTTTTCCTTTTTTTGATAAGCATACTCTATTTCCACAACATTGAGCATTGAATGTACATTTTTCTCCACCCATTCTACATTGAGTTTTAGCTTTTAATTTCATTTCTGTTGTGAAGGCAAATAAGACTAAGATTGCAATTAAGTATTTCATTTTATTTTATATTTTTTTGATTTTCATGTATTTATATTTAGAAGAAGGGAATTAATTTTTTTTTCATTTTGTTCGTTTTTTTTAATTTTTTAATTTTTTTTTGTTAAATATTTTTTTTAATGTTCAATTATTGTGTTTTTTTTCAAATATTTTATTATTTTTTTTATATTTATATTTTTGAATTTGTATTTTATTTTTTAAGTGTTTTATTTTTAATATATTATATAAAAATATC
>JAEEGL013533580.1_pt1 | contig 14677 bp, 14 predicted proteins | sample 9134231 | NCBI WGS metagenome assembly JAEEGL01 (sample SAMN16246548, study PRJNA631951) | gut metagenome | biome: gut microbiome; feature: rumen; material: fiber-attached | host: Bos | place: Iran: Karaj | collected 2018-10 | reverse complement strand
CTTGGACAATGCCCAAGAACATATGACAAATAGGCCATTCCAGTGCGACTACGTCGCAGGGCCTATTTGCACTCGTATCATGGTTTCACGAAATGCGCAGCGTAGTGCGCATTTCTGCAATTTAGTCCAATAATACATAATTTGTTGAGAATTCATGGCAAGTAAAGGAAGAAGAAATGTTTGATACAGTATCGATAGAAAAATGCAGTTCTTACGATTATGAGAGCGTGTTGGCTGCTCTCAGGAAATCGGTAGAGCTTGTAGATGGGCTGAGTTTTGTACAGCCCGGCATGACAATTGGAATAAAGACAAATCTGGTAGCTGCAATGGCTCCGGAAAAGGCTGCAACAACACATCCTATCGTTTTAAAGGCGCTGTGTACCATGCTCCTTGAAAGAGGCGCATCTGTTGTAATCGGCGATAGTCCCGGAGGGCTCTATACTCCTGCTTTTGTTAAGAATGTTTACAGGACCTGCGGGCTTACAGCTCTTGTTGATGAGATAAAGGCAGAGCTTGCGTCAGGGACACTGGTAAAGAATGAATTAACTTCAGGAGATCTTATAAATGCCGAGAAGATTTCAGATAAGGGTGATGTCGATGTCTCTCTTAATGAGGATTTTTCGATAAGCGATGGCTCTTTTGACGGAGTTAGCTTAAAGAGCTTCATCTACACAGGCTGGCTTGATAAGGTGGATGCAATCATTAACTTTTCTAAGCTTAAAACCCACGCAATGATGGGCATGAGCTGCGCAGTAAAAAACATGTTTGGCACAATTCCGGGAGCCACAAAGCCTGAATATCACATGCGTTTTCCGGAAGAAATGGCTTTTGCCAACGTAATGGTGGATCTCAATGAGTTTTTCAAACCTGCTCTATATGTAGTTGACGCCATCGATGGCATGGAGGGTAACGGCCCTACTGCAGGTGAAATGAGGCACATCGGCGCCATCCTCGCCTCAAAGCGCCCCTATGCGCTTGATATGGTCTGCGCCAAGGTTATTGGAATGAACATCAATGACGTTCCAACTCTTACCGCCGCCTATGAGCGCGGACTTGGACCAAAAGACATCTCGGAAGTTACCATAGAAGGCACTTCTGTACTTAGCGACGTCTCTGTCCCTGATTTCAAAAGAGCTACCTCGCACCAGAGCATCACTTTCGAAGGCGATGACCTCTTTTCAAAGTTGGAATCCAAAGCATTAAAGCTCGCCTTCAGTACAAGGCCCAACGTCAAGAAATCCGAGTGTATCGGCTGCAAAAAATGCTACGAAACCTGCCCCGCAAAAGCTATAACCATGGTTCCTTATAGCGGCAAAAGCATCAGCATTCCGCAGATAGACCGAAGTAAATGCATCAAATGCTTCTGCTGCCAGGAATTCTGTCCTAAGGGTGCCATGAAAGTCCAGGAGAACATCCTCGGAAAGCTTGTTCATAAACTAAATCACAAGTGAATATAACACTTTATAATTCAATCAAAAATTACTGCCGTCTCCACTCATAAATGGAAACGGCCGTATTTTTGTGGTCATATTATTTTTTCTCTGCATCACTCCGGATCACTCACCCCATTCGGATCATATTTGAGTATATCTCCGGGTTCACATTCCAGCGCCTCGCATATTCCTGCAAGCGTACCAAAGCGTACTGCATTGACTTTATTATTCTTGATCTTGGACAGGTTAACATTTGAGATTCCAACCTTGTCCGCAAGTTCATTCAATGACATATGGCGTCTGGCCATCATAACATCAAGTTCAAGCACTATTCTACCCATGCGGCACCTCCTTATACAAGACCGTCTACATCATGTTCAAGCTGAGCACCGTAAGCAAAATACTGTGCGAGACTAAGAGCAACAAGACCAAATGCAAATTCAGATAATGAAATTGAGAAATCGTAATTAGTTGAACCGATAGCTGCAATGCAGATCAGCTGGATGACCGCCTTTGCTACAGGAATTGCTATAGCCAGGTAACCAATTGTCTTAATTCTCTTGATGTTCTCCTTTGAGAATGGAGAAGCTGTGTTGCTCTTTCTGAAAACCTTGTAAATGTTCATGAAAATAAGGGCTGTAATAATCAGTAAAACGATATATGGAGCAAGTTCAAAAAATACAGTTCCACAAGCAACACTTGCCATAAGGCTATCAGTAAAATCCGCACCATTTGTGACTGTAAATGAAAAATGTCCGTTTGTCGCCACTTCTTTGTTATACTCATCCATAACCAGACTCTTGTTGATTGTGAGTACCAATGATGATACCAAAAGACTCGCTGTTACAAACCATGATACTACCTCAATGATCTTTGCAATAATTGCTGTTACGTTTCTTAATGTTGAATTCTTCATGTCGTCACCTCGTATAATTGTTAATTGTCCTTAATTGTTAATAGTTAAAATCAATTTCATAATGGTTTAGTTAAAAACGTTAACGTTTATCGATAAATATTTTATATCATACGAGTATAATGTATGTCAACACATTTTTAATGTTTTACGTTAAAAATTTTATGTTACTTAAAAATTGTATTACTTCTCCCGATAAAAGCGCATAAAGAAACTCCCGTACAAAGCCTGTACGAGAGTTTTTCATTATTTCCACATATATCACATTTCGGAACTAAAATCAGTTACTCGTAGTTTTCGATTTCCTTGCCGTCAAGCATTACCTGCCTGAGGTTGTCTTCTTTATCATACGCAAGCTTCAGGGAAAAGAAATCTTCTCTCTCCTCCATGAGTCTGAAAAAGATCTTGTCGCCGGGCCAAAGGTTTAAAGAATAGACATCGCTCTTTTTTACCCATTCAAGCTTACCTTCATCACAATCTGCAGGATCTCCCTCCGGGCACTTTGCAGTAAAAAGAGACATCAGCTCATAATCGCCTCTGTCGGAAACAAAAGTTACGAGCGCTCTGAACGCAAAATCTTCTGTAGGTATCGAAAAGCCTGTCTCCTCGAAGACTTCTCTTTTGATACACTCCTCGGGGCTCTCTTCATCTTCGAGATGACCGCCGACTCCAATCCATTTGTCTTTGTTTATGTCATTTTTCTTGGATACCCTGTGCATCATAAGATATTGATCGTCCCGCTCAAGGTAGCACAAAGTAGTTAGTCCCTCTCTCCTGGCCATAGTTACCTCTTCGTCATGATGGAGATTGCTTTATTGAGAATAGAAATCTCAGTCTCTTTAAAGCTTCCCCCGAACTCACCGTCTAAAGTCCACTCGATATCCTCATCAGCGTAAAACTTCACGTTGTGAACCTGCCTATATGTAAGATACGGATTATCCGGCTCTTTTACCGCAAGCGCACCAATGATAGCGTTGAACTCAGCAAAATTCTTGGGCGCATGGATCAGGATAAGCTCCATCTGTCCATCGTCCTGACGTATGGAATCATCAGCAAAAAGAGGCATTCCTGCTACCGAAGCGGAATTGCTGACAGCTCCGAAGATATAATCGCCCTCTTCCATGACGCCATCCACCTCAATCTTCATATGGCAGCTATAGCCGATGTTCTGCGGGAGCTCAGCGATGGCACTCAAAACATAAGCAGCATAACCAAGGACATTTTTCAGCTCCTGATCTGTGGCGTAGCTAACCTTGGAAAAAGCGCCAAAAGCTGCAACGTAGTTGAAATAACTGTCATTCATTTTCCCGACATCATAAGGAAAAGGAGTTCCTTCAACCGCAATCTGGATTGCCTTTGCACGAACTGCAGGGATTCCAAGCCCTCTGGCAAAATCATTTGTGCTTCCAGCCGGAACATAGGAAAGAAGCGGCATTTTCTTCATGGTAAGCATGGCACTCATCACATGATTGAGGGTGCCATCGCCGCCACTGCAAAGGATCATGTCCACTTTGCCGTCATATTTTTCAATGAGATTTTCTGAAGTCAGGTCCGTTCCGGGCATGATCGGATAGATAATTGGTTCGTATCCTGCCTGGGCCAAAGTTGTCGCAATATCCAATGTGTCTTTTGCACCCTTGCCGGTGCCAGCCACTTTGTTGATAAGAACTAAAGCTCTTTTTCCCTCAGCCATATACTGATGTCTCCTACTGTGAAGTTCTCTCAAATGTGTGCCACAAAACAAATTAGTGGAATTGAATGCAAAAATCAGTGCATTACTTTCTTACGTAAGTCCTGTAGGTATAAGTGATGTCAAAATAAACCTGTTCTTCGCTCTCGTCCTTGAGTTCCCACTCAGGGTCTTTATCCAGATTTGGGAAATAGCTGTCCGCCTGATATTCCTTGTCAATAAAAGTTACAATTGCAGTGTCGCAGAGGTCCAAAAACTCCTTATAAACACTCTCGCCGCCGATTATATAAACTTCATTTGTATCAAGGTCAGATACAAGGCTTAAGAGTTCTTCCCTGCTGTGAACCACAGCAGCATCTTTTACCCTGTAGTCAGGCTTTGTTGATAAAATAATGTTATTTCTCTTCGGAAGTACCACCTGCTGCGGAAATGTCTCAAGTGTCTTTCTGCCGTATACGATGGTCTTGCCGATAGTTTCATTTCTAAAATTCTTCTGGTCGGCAGGAATGCTCACAAGAAGCTGCCCCTTATTGCCGATAGCCCAGTTGCTGTCTACTGCTACAATTGCCTTCATAGTGTCTCCTTTATCGCTTAGATTGCAATCGGAATATCTTTAATCTGCTCGCCGGAAACTTCGTAGCCCTCTAAAGATACGTCGTTGCGTGTAAATTCATAGAAATCCTTAACATCAGGGTTAAGATGGAATTTTGGTGCAGGAAGCGGCTTACGCTCGATAAGCTCCTTGATGAGAGGCACATGGCGGTCGTAAATATGTGCATCAGCAATAACATGAACGAGTTCGCCCACATTCATGTCGCAAACCTGTGCAAGCATGTGAACAAGAACTGCGTACTGGACAACGTTCCAGTTGTTTGCAGCAAGCACGTCCTGAGATCTCTGATTGAGAACAGCATTTAATGTAAGTCTGTCCTCGCCCTTCTTCTGAGTGACATTGTAAGTCACGCTGTATGCACATGGGTAAAGATTCATCTCATGAAGATCAGAGAAAACATAGGTATTAGTCATAATACGTCTGCTGAAAGGATTATTCTTGAGATCATAGATAACTCTGTCAATCTGATCAAACTCGCCTTCCTTGTATATGCTCTTCTGTCCAATCTGATAACCGTATGCTTTTCCGATAGAACCTGTCTCATCTGCCCATTCATCCCAAATGTGGCTGTTGAGATCATGAATATTGTTGCTCTTTTTCTGATAGATCCAGAGAATCTCATCAGTTGCGCTCTTAAGCGCTGTCTTTCTGAGAGTCATGATAGGGAACTCCTTTGAAAGATCGTATCTGTTCACAACACCGAATTTCTTAATGGTGTATGCAGGTGTTCCGTCAGGCCAGTGCGGGCGTACCTTCTCCCCCTCTGTTGATGTGCCGTTTTCCAAAATATCTTTGCACATATCAATGAAAATCTCGTCAACTCTTGCCATACCTTCCTCCTAATATCATTAATCTACTTTTACGCGATAATACGCATGTCTCTGCTTATTTGCTCCACTTGTCGCAGAGCGCAATAATCTGATCTGCGAATTTTGCTTTGTCCTTGTTGGTCATCCCCTCGCTCTTTGCAATGATGCCCATAAGCCTTGCCCCTGCTGCCTTGAGCCTTGCATAAACATCCGAAACAAGCGTGGATTCTTTTCTCTTTACAGGGATCGGCATTCCCTCTTTTACAATGACTCCGGAAATAATGTCAAACTCTGTTCCGCTGTAAGGAGCATACGCATCGTACCCGTATTCCTCTTTAAGACACTGAGCAAAAGAGGTGCAGACACTGTCTTCGCCATGAACAATAAATACCTTTCTTGGCCTCTTTTGGTTAAAGCCCTGTATCCACTCAATAAGTCCGTTTTTATCAGCATGTCCTGATAAACCTTCAAGCTTACAGATGTCAGCTTTTATATCAATTGTCTCGCCGAAGAGCTTTATCTGATCTACTCCATCGACAATTGCTCTTCCGGTGGTTCCTATGGACTGATAACCCACAAATAATATTGTACACTCAGGACGCCATAAATTGTGCTTTAAATGATGACGGATTCTTCCGGCTTCGCACATGCCTGACGCTGAAATAATGACCTTTGGCTCCGGGTCTTCATTTATGGCCCTAGATTCGTCAGTCGTTATTGCAAGATTAAGTCCCGGGAATGTAATGGGATTGATCCTCTTTTTAACCAGTTCCATCGCCTCATCATCGTAGCAGGCATACTGGTTGTCCTCAAAGATCTGCGTTGCATCAACCGCCAGCGGGCTGTCCACAAACACAGGGAAATTGGGGTTACTCTTAACAAGCCCCTCAATCTTGATTTTCCTGATAAAGTAAAGTATTTCCTGCGTTCTGCCAACCGCAAACGAAGGAATTACGATATTTCCGCCGCGGGCAAGTGTCCTGTCGAGAATCTCCGCAAGCTCTTTTACATAATCAGGTCTCTCCTTGGCATGGAGCCTGTCACCATAGGTGGACTCCATAACAACATAATCGGCCTCAGTCGTAAACTGCGGATCCTTGATGAGCGGCTGATTCTTATTTCCTATATCTCCGGAAAAGACAAGCTTTTTGGTGACATTCTTTTCCGTAAGCCAGACTTCTATACTTGATGAGCCCAAAAGATGTCCGATATCTGTAAATCTTATCTTGATACCCTCACTGACCTCGATCTCTTTTCCGTAGTCGCATGGAACAAAAGCCTTGATGGTCTTCTCAGCATCTTCGATAGTATAAGCAGGCTCCATCTGAGCAATTTCTTTACTTCTCTTAGCCTTACGATTGCGCCATTCCGCCTCCTGCATCTGAATGTGCGCACAATCTCGAAGCATTATGTTACACAGCTCAGCAGTAGCCTCAGTTGAAAAGATCTTGCCTCTAAAGCCCTTTGCATACAAAAGAGGAAGATTTCCTGAGTGATCCACATGAGCATGAGTCAGAAATACATAGTCAATTTCCGGCGCAGAAACAGGAAGTGGCTCGTTCTCAAAATAGTCTTTTCCCTGCTCCATACCGTAGTCGATCAGTATCTTTTTGTCACAGGCCTCAATATAATGACAGCTTCCGGTAACTTCATGATCTGCTCCAATAAATATCAGTTTCATATTCTTCTCCTTTTTGGGTAAAAAACATTCCACCTCCCTTTATGATACCATATCCGCGTTACTTTTATCCTGCCTTGCTCAAAAACTTTAAATTTGGTAAAATTATGCATATATGCGAATTTGTAAATAAGGAGATTAATTATGTTTAATGCTATACATGCAAAAAAAGCTGTAGCATCAATTCTTTGCTCAGCACTTGTTCTTTCAGTTGCAGCCTGCGGAGATGCAGGTAACACTGATGATTCGGAGGCTTCAATTTTTGAGCCTATCACAGAGAGCCAGGCAACAGTCGAGACACCTTCTTCAGAGACAGAAGCTGCTGAGGATCCTGCGGCCAAAGAGCCATATGTGCTTCCTGAGGGAATGTACTTCAGCGAGCTTACAGGTGAACCTATCAGCGAAGATATCAAAAATCAGCGTCCTATCGCTGCAATGGTTGATAACGAGACCACAGCTCTCCCTCACTACGGAACATCAGAGGCAGACGTTGTTTATGAGCTTATGAACAGCACCAAGAATGACAGAATTACAAGACTTATGTGCATCGTTAAGGACTGGGGCAACATCGAGCAGCTCGGAAGTATCCGTAGCACACGTCCTACCAACATTCTTCTCGCAGCTGAGTGGAATGCAGTTCTTTGCCACGATGGCGGTCCTTACTATAATGACCAGTACTTCGCAAGAGATTGGTCAGCACATTTCTCAGGAACCTTCTCTCGTGTTAACAACGGTAAGGCAAGAGAGTTCACAGAGTACATCATCAGCGGTGACCTTGACAGCAATTTCAGCAACTACGCAAACAAGGCCGGCTATGAGACAACATACAATCAGTACGCCAACGAAGGCAGCCACTTCAACTTTGTTGAGTACGGAACAGAGCTTAACCTCGATGAGAAGTATGACAGAACATACAATGCTAATGTAGTTGTTCTTCCTTTCACTCACAACAAGTCACAGCTTGTTTATAACAGCGAGACTAAAGAGTATGAGTACTACGAGTACGGCGAGCGTCACGAGGATGCTGAGGACGGCGAGCCTCTTAGCTTCAAGAACGTTCTTCTTCAGAAATGTACATTTACACAATATGATGAGAATGGTTATCTCATTTATAACTGTATCGATCCAGGTAACAACGGCTGGTACCTCACAAACGGTGTAGCTAAGGACATCGCATGGAACAAGATGACTGAGACCGGCAAGACAATGTATTACGATGAGACCGGCGCAGAACTTGAGATCAACACAGGAAAAACTTATATAGCTCTTATACCGGCTGACACTTGGGACAACGTAACTTTCCAGTAAAGCATTTAACCTCATGCACCAAGTTGCATGAGGTTTTTTTTACCATATACTCTTGAATATAAAGTTCAAGTTCATATACTCCATAATCACATTCATAAAAGCATCTAAAAATATGTATCCTGAAATATTTTCAAGATGAAATAACAATTAACAAGGAATTCAGCGCCATGCCTGAAAAAATAAAAAAAGTTAACGGAAACATGCTCAAGATTGTAGCATGTATCTCAATGTTTATAGATCACTTCGCCGCAGGAGCAATCCTCCCAATAGTAAACGGCGGCTTTTACAAAGGAAATCTGGATTTTCATCAGCTCTCAAAGCTTTACTTTACAATGAGATGCATAGGCAGATGGGCATTCCCCATTTACTGCTTCCTTTTGATCGAAGGTTTTGTCCACACCAAAAGCAGAATAAAATACGCCCTGAGCCTCCTTATCTTCGGACTGATTTCAGAACTTCCCTTTGATATATGCTTCTACACAGAATATCAGACCTGTAATCCAAATGTTTTAGAAGTTCTTACGGCTAACAAATCATTTCTTCTCGAGCAGTGCAATGTTTACTTCACTCTCCTTGCAGGACTCCTGGTAATATGGGCAATCGATGCTTCTTTTGCCTTCATCAGGGAAAAAAATCTTCCGGCTCCACTTACAATGGTCAGCTGCGCACTGTTCACACTTATAGGAAGTGTCGTTACTTACCGCATAAATACTGACTATGACTACCGTGGAATTGTTCTGATTGTCATCTTCTACATTTTGAAAAAGTATGGATTAATAAGGCTGCTTACAGGATATCTTTTCATCGCCAATATGTATTTGGAGTACATGGCTTTCCCCGGATTCATACTGATGGCTCTTTATAACGGCAAAAGAGGCCGAAAACTCGGATTTCTCAAGTATTTCTTTTACGCCTTCTATCCTGCACATCTGGTGCTGATCTACGTTTTCAGATGCTACTATGCGGCTCACTGAGGCAAAATAGGCTTTTACAAGATAAAAAAAATTCATTGCGTCACTTTCGCATAGAAAAAGGACAACCTTGGATTAACCTCGGTTGTCCTTTTGAATTATCATATTAAGTCTTAGTTATCAAACAACATTGCCATTGCCTCTTGAGCACTCACAATATCAGTTGTAGATATTGTGTAGTCCTGAATAACAGAGGTGTCAAATGCTATCATGTTATCCTGCTGTGCCTCTACTGTCTTGTACTCAACGTAACCGTTCTCTCTGTCTCCTGTGAGAATATAGACCTTGTCGCCCTTCTTCACATTCAGAGAAACACGAACGTTAGCATCAGTAGTCAAAATTGCTTTATTTCCAAATTTAAGTTCATAGGTTCCAGGATAATATGCATCCTGTGCCTTAGTCACTGTTCCACTTATAGGAAGTACACCGTTCTCGCTGATAATAGTAATTCTCTGGGTCATCCTTGCCCCTTCAGCGTACTTTACATCCTCAGCTTTAGCTTTACGTCCCTTTGAAAACTTTCCGGATGAACCATCATCCCTCATTCCCAAAAAGCCTTTAAGTGTATTAGCCGCGTCCTCATAAACGCCGGCATCTACAGTCATCTCGGCATCACTGACACCCTTCCTGCCATACATAATAGATACAGTAAGTGCCGTACTCATCAGTAAAACAGCGACAAGAAAAACCACTAAAATTCTTGTCCTAGCCATAATAATCCCCTTATAAAATTTCGTTCTTCACAAAACCTTTTAAAGTTTATCACATTTTGGACACATTTTTCAACAAGTTTTTTTATGAAAGTTTATAAAAATTTAATAATTGTAACCTTTTCTCCAGGTCTTAGGCTTCATGATAACGAAAATAGGAAGAAGCTCAAGTCTTCCCGCAAGCATGTCAAACATAAGAACAAGCTTTGACAAAACTGAAAACTCAGCATAGTTACCTGTAGGTCCTACCATACCAAGTCCGGGTCCTATATTGTTGAGCGTTGCAACTACCGCTGTTACAGTAGTCTGAAAATCAAAATTGTCCAAAGAAACAAGGATTGTTGAAACAATAAAGGTTATAACATATATTCCCAAATAAGCTGTGACTGATTTTACAGTAGTTCCTGCAACTGAGTGCCCATCCATGTAAACTCTCTTGATAGCCTTAGGATGAACAATAAAGTTCAGCTCATTTCGTGCATTTCTGATGATGATGAGTGCTCTGGAGAACTTAAATCCACCGCCTGTGGAACCTGCGCAGGCTCCGATCAGCATGAGTATAACCAAGAGGTGCTTCGAAAACATCGGCCACTCATTGAAATCAGCTGTGCAGAAACCTGTTGTAGTCATAACCGAAACAACTGAAAACATTGAATGATGAAATGCCATTCTGACATCTTTTATCATTCCGCTTCTGTACACGTTATATGCGATCACAGCTGAAGCTGCCAGAATAGTTCCAAAGTAGTATTTAACCTCATCGATGGCAAAAGCCTCTTTTGGCTTTCTGTTAAGCAGGAAATAATAAACAGTAAAGTTCACTCCGCACAGCGCCATAAAAAGAATAATTATCATCTGGCTGACTGTAGAGTAACCGTTCATTCCGGTGTCATGTATAGCGAAACCACCTGTTCCTACTGTTGAAAAAGAAATTGTGATGGAATCATATAAAGGCATTCCGGAGATATAAAGACAAATTGTCTCGATTACTGTTATTCCGAGGTAGATACTGTAAAGGATCTTCGCTGTATCTTTCACCTTAGGAACAATCTTACCAACAACAGGGCCCGGGCTTTCTGCTCTCATCAGGTGCATACTGTAACCATCAGCCATTGGTACAACAGCTAAAAGGAATACAAGAACGCCCATACCGCCGATCCAGTGAGTAAATGTTCTCCAGAACTGAACGCTGTACTCCATAGAGTCAACAGTATAAAGAATACTGCCTCCGGTCGTGGTAAAACCTGAAATTGTTTCAAACAAAGCGTCTACGTAATTGGGGATAGCTCCTGTAATAACGAACGGAACCGCACCAATTGCACTCATGACAATCCAGGCAACTGCAGTAATTGCAAAGCCCTCTTTTGCATAAATAACTTTGTTCTCAGGCTTTTTAAAACTGCCGGCATATCCTGCGGCTTCACATATCGCAATCAGGATCAAAAATGACAGCGCACTGTCAAATTCCCTATATATCAGCGCCACAATAAGAGGGAGCACCAAAAGAGCTCCAAGCACCCTCAAAAGCCTGAACAAAATATATCTGACCATTGAATAGTTCATTTATTTATTTCTCCAGAATATCATTGATATCTTTAAGTCCTGTCATCATAGTAACTACAATTACAGAATCTTTATCTCTTATTATGCTGTCACCACTTGGAGAAATAATCTCGCCGTAGTGATTGATGCATGCGATAAGAATGCCCTTCTTAAGATTGAGCTGAGAAAGAGGTATTCCTATAACAGGGCTGCCCTTTCTGACAATGAATTCAAGGGCCTCAACCCTGTCGTCATTGAGTTTGTACAAAGTCTCAATATTACTGTCCTTGGATGCTGACATACCGCGGACAAACTGCACAATACGATCTGCAGTGATGTTTTTGGGATAAATAATACTTCCTATGTTAAGAGAACCGATAATATCGCCGTAGTTAACCCTGTGAACCTTGGTAATAAGCTTAGCCTTAGGATTTATGCTCTTAACATACATTGAAAGCATGATATTTTCTTCGTCGAGATTTGTAAGAGCCACAAAGGATTCAACCCTTGTTACGCCCTCTTCAAGAAGCATATCCTTGTCTGTTCCGTCGCCGCAGATAATGAGAGCCTGTGGAATAAGATCAGAAAGCTCTTTGCATCTTGCTGCATCTCTTTCGAAAACTATAACCTTGATTCCGAGCGCAATAAGGTGCTGGGCAAGGTAAACAGCAGTTTCTCCTCCACCAATTATCATGGTTGAATGAACCTTAGCTGCCGGAAGTCCCAGCTTTTTAAAGAAATTCACAGTATTCTTGCTGGATCCAAAAATAGTTACTTCGTCCCCTGCTCTAAGAATAAAGCTACCATCCGGGATATAGACCTGATTTTCCCTTGAAACAACTGAAATGATGATCTGTTTCTTAAGATCTGCCGGAATGTCCTTGAGGGCTTTATCACATAATCTGGAATTCTCGTCTATGACCATTTTAACGAGCTCTGCTCTTCCTCTTGCAAAAGTCTCTATCTTTGTTGCTGAAGGAAGTTTAAGGAGCCTTTCTGCTTCATTTGCGGCAGTTTCCTCTGGATTGATAACCATAGAAAGACCAAGTTCTTCTTTGATGAAATTGATCTCTTTTTTGTAGATAGGATTACGAACTCTGGCGATTGTATGACAGTTACCTGCCTTCTTAGCAATAAGACAGCACAAAAGATTGAGCTCATCGGATTCTGTAACTGCGATCATAAGATCTGCAGATTCGATACCTGCATCCTTCATGATGGAATAGCTGGCACCATTGCCAACGATTCCCATTACATCATAAGTATTTACAACCGTTTGAAGCACACTTGATTTCTCTTCAATTACGGTAATATTATGTCCCTCTTTGCTAAGCTGCTGTACCAACGTCTGTCCGACATTTCCACAGCCAACAATAAGAATATGCATAAAATTCCTCCATTACATATAAATCCACATTACATTATAGCAAAAACAATTCTGAAGCAATAATTTTGTATTTTATCTGGAAATAAATCCGTTTGAGTCGATATTTATACCTGGTGACATTGATGACATTTCATCAAATATCCTCTGGGCCTCGCTTCCAAAGGCTTCTTTTACAGTACATCCCTGTTGAACTGCAGGTATCATCTGAAGTATGACACTTCTGTCATTTCTGATCGTAGCTGTTATAAGACAGGTATCCAGTGTCTTGGAGTTAAAAATATAATTTCCAAGGCTGAAAACAACCGGCACTCCATTCACATAATCAATTTTCTGAAGCACATGCGGATGAGCGCCAATAATAAGATCAGCTCCGGCTGAAGCTATCTCTGCAGACTGGTCTCTCTGAAGGTAATCAATCTCGTTTGTTCCTTCTGTTCCCCAGTGAATAAAAACTATGACAAACGCGTCTTTTTCTTTTGCTTCTCTGATACGCTCCAAAAGCTTAGTGTCATCAAGGCATCTAAATACTCCAGGAGAAGTAGCTGTCGCTTCTTTGGTATCCGGATTAGAAAGTCTCTCGATCTGAGTTGCACAGATAATAGCTATCTTCATTCCATTCTGAGCAATATAGTATACAGGATGGGATGCCTCATCTATATTTCTACCGGCTCCGACATACTCAATATCGGCTCCGTCCAATGTGTCAAGAGTGTCAAGTAGCGCCCGCTCGCCATAGTCATAAGCGTGATTGTTGGCAAGTCCAACGATATCAACTCCCATATCCTTAAGAATTTCAACAGTTCCCGGCCTTGCTCTGAACGTATAAGTCTTACCCTCAGTAGGAGCGCCGCCTTCTGAATATGGGAACTCATTGTTCACGAGCATAATGTCAGAAGTTCTCATCCTGGTAAGTAGACTGTCTCCCACTATCCCAACTGCTGAATTGCCGTTTCTGTTAAAGGCATTACCCACAGCATAATTGGTGTCAAAGAGAATGTCTCCGGCAAAACTAATAGTAAGCTCATCAGGATTTGCGGTCTCAATGATATGTGTATAATCCGCATCCTCTTCCGGAATTACGATCTCTACCTCTTCTTCCTCCGGAATTTCCTCTTTATCCTCTGCTACAAGAAGCTCCGGAACAATCTCCCAACTGACGACCCCCTCAGTATTTAACTTCGCCACTTTCACATCCTTGGATTTTCCCGAAATAATGAGCAGCGCCGGAATTCCAATAATTAGCATTAAAAAAAGCGTAGCAAGAAAAGCAAAGACTGCTTTATTAATGGCCGGCTTTTTATAGTATTCATATTCATCGTCGTTATCGTATATCTTTTTCCCCATGGAATTTAGTATACCATATATTTGGGCAAAAAAAGTAGTGAACTACAAAATGTAGTTCACCACTTCTAAGTCCATGTTAAGTTAGTGTTTCTGAATTAATACTTGTTAGAAACAACCTTTACACCAGGGCCCATTGTTGTAGCAAGAGTGATGCTCTTGAGGTACTGACCCTTAACAGATGAAGGTCTAGCCTTTGAAATAGCATCCATAAGAGCATTGAAGTTCTGCTCAAGTGCCTCTTCAGTGAATGAAGCCTTACCAACTGGAACGTGGATGATG
>JAEEGL012440021.1_pt1 | contig 14677 bp, 13 predicted proteins | sample 9134231 | NCBI WGS metagenome assembly JAEEGL01 (sample SAMN16246548, study PRJNA631951) | gut metagenome | biome: gut microbiome; feature: rumen; material: fiber-attached | host: Bos | place: Iran: Karaj | collected 2018-10 | reverse complement strand
GAGTTTCCTTCTTGGCTTTTTCATCTTCCATACGGCCGATTGCTTCGTGCTCGTCAGGATTGAATTCATCTCCTTCCTTGCCGTAGCCTGTAAGACCGTATTTATCTTCAAGCATCTTTACAAGTGCTTTGTTTATCATTTTGATTCCGTCTGCAATCGATTTTGCATCTTTTGCGTCTTTAGCAGCGTCAATTGTGCGGTCAAAATTATCAAGACTATCAAGCAGGTCTGCCAGAAGTCCGGCATTAGCGTAATCGTAAGTGTCCTGCTTTTCTTTCATCATGCGCTTGCGGTAGTTATCAAAGTCTGCGGCACGACGCAAGAGCTGATCTTTAAGGTCAGCATTTTCCTTTTCAAGAGCAGCAATTTTTTCTTCAGGAGTAAGCTCTTTTTTTTCACCTTCGGCAGCTGTATCAGCAGTCTTTTCTGCTCCATCTGCAGCCTGTGAATCAGCAGCTTCTTCCTGAGAAGTTGTTTTTTCTTCTGTCTGGTTTTCAGCCTGTTCTGTTTTTTCTTCAGCCATTCGTTTCCACCATCAAAAAATGTATTCTATATTATAAATTACTAATTATTTGTTAGAAACGTCAATAAATTTGTGAAAATTTTATAAAAAATGTGTCTCACATTCTACATCGTAGCGGATGCCATTCAGATTGAAAGCAAGGTGCGAGGCATGGAGGTAGAGTCGTTTTGCCGGATGGCCACCGTAAAGTTCGTCGCCGAGGATTGGGAGGCCGCGGCTTGCAAGGTGTACACGAATCTGATGGGTACGGCCAGTGTAAAGGCTGCATTCTATAAGGAGACAGGGGCGGCCTTCTACGGTGATTTTTTTGAGGACGCGGAAGTCTGTCTTAGAATACTGTCCGCCCCGGCTTTCTGGAACCTGGCCCCACTTACCCTGTTGTGACTTGCCGGTAACGCGGTTCATGTACATTTCTACGGTGAATTGTGATGCTGAAACAAATTCAGCATGACGTTTTTCTTCTGAATGACGTGCACTCGGTGCTTCCACCACGGCCAGATATTGCTTTGTGAGGTTATGGCTCTGGAATATTTCTGACACAGCCTTATTTATCGCCCTTGTTTTAGTAAATACGATAACTCCACTGGTTGTGCGGTCAAGGCGGTGCATAATTCCAACATAAGGCGGGTTTCGCAGAGAGGGATTTCTCTTCCATAAATAATCAACTACTGCATCATGAAGATTTGCACGATTTCCGGTAATGGTCTGCTCAACCGGAAAATCTGCCGGTTTATTTACAAAAATCAGATTATCATCTTCATACAAAACTGCCGCATCAGACATTTCAAAAGAAGCGTCTTCAGGTTGTTTTTCATAAAAAAAACGCTCCGGATCAAACAGGACTTCGACGACAGATTTGCCCCGCAATTCAAAGGCCGGACGATTCACTGCCCTGCCGTTTACTCTTACGGCACCTGCAACAATAAGACGACGGATTTTAGAATTGGAAAAAACTGTGTGGTCTGCAGTAATTTTATCAGGCTCAAGCACCGCATGTGGTAATTCGCGGCGAAGGAATTCATCAAGGCGCTCTCCACCAGCAGACTGTAACTTAAAGTTTGTTTCTTGCATGGTGAATTTTCTTCTGCTCGTACAAATCCTGGTCAGCCTGAGAAAGCAGTTCATTCAAATCTTTCATGTTATAATCAAATTTTGCTGCACCAATACTGATTGACAGTCTGAATGGAAAATTATAAACATCAGAAATGTCTTCACTCATTGTATCTATTTTTTCACGAAGTTTATCAAGAAAGGCAAGATCCATTCCAGATGCTATAATTCCAAATTCATCACCGCTAAGCCTTCCTATAACATCCATCTTTCTGAAGGCTGTTCGTAAAACCTCGGCAGAGGCCTGAATAGCTCTGTCACCATAATCATGACCATATTTGTCGTTTATAGTTTTAAGTCCGTCTAGATCGGCAAAAAATACAATTCCATCTGTATCAATTTCTTCAGAAAAGAAAATCAACTTCTGGCCATATTCCATAAAGCCGCGTCGGTTTAACAGCTTTGTAAGTTCATCTGTTTTAGAACTGATATTAAGGTCAATATTTCTTTCCTTAAGCTCCTTGTTCATTGTTTCAAGGAGAAGCTTCTGCTTCATAGTTTTTGTAAATTCATAAGCCTGAACAATTACGCTTGTTATTACCTTCAGAAGAATACTGTTCATGCCAAAATCAGTTCTTTCTGCCTTACAGAAAAGATATCCATACTGCATTGTTCCAAGTATAACCGGCTGGAAAATATAACACCCGGGATTTTCATCCATTCTTTCTTTAATAAAGAGAGACTTTTTTAAATCAATGTAATCGCTCTCTTCACAATACTCAGCCCTGCCGGTTTCTGTATTAACATATAAAAGCAGACGGGCTTCATCGGGCATCGTAAAATTATCTTCACGCATTACCTGAACAGGCTCTTTAAGAGCAAATACTACCAGCCTTGAAAAACCCGAGCTGTCAACAATAGATTGAAAGGATTCTGCAAAATCATTAAGGCTTGCAGTACCTTTTATTACATCAAAAAGATTTCCAATTCTGCGGACTTCTTCATAATGTCTCAGGGCAGAATGAAATACATCCCGTTTTTTTTGTTCAAGAATATCTTCACAGCCGCAGGAACGACGGTAAATTGCCTTAAGCTCTGTATTAATGCTTTGCGGAAGCTTTTCCGGACCTTCTTCCAGAAGCCTATAACCGAATTCAGCGGCAGCATAGCCCTGCTCTTCTATTGACTGATCTACTGTAGCAAGGGTTGGAACACATAAGATTGAATGGGAAGTATTATCAAAGCCGAATACCTTCATTTCTGACGGAATTTTTATTCCAAGCTCTGTAAAATAATCCATAGTAGCCATTCCCATAAGATCATTTGCACAGATTATTGCTTCGTATTCAACCTCTTCTTTTTTATGATATTTTTTGCGAAGCTCTTCAAGTGCAGAAGACATTGTAAAGGCACCATCTAATACCCATTCCTTATGAAATTCCAGTCCGTTCTTTTTGAGTGCATTCTGAAAAGCCTGATAACGTTCTTCTCCTTCCTGCGAACGAATTTTGTTTGCAGAGAAAAAACCTATTTTCGTACAGCCGTGTTCTTTCTTAAGATGTGAAACAATTTCATCATAAACTGAATCACAATAGGCAGTTGTATAAAAAGTTCCAGGCTCTTCCAGATTCATTCCTATAGAAATAATTTTTTTGGAAAAAAGAGGTCTTATTAGTTCTTTAAGTTCCTCTCGGCTTTTATAAAGGCAGTAGGTATTTGAAACTATAATGATTTCATCAATTATTTCTGACTTTAAATATTCAACAGAAGCCCAGTACTGATAGTCGTACGAACCATTCGCCAGATGCGGTGTTGAGGTTTGCACAAAGAATACACGGGTATTTTTTTTATCTGAAAAAAAACGATAGATACCCTGAAGAACAATATCTGCATATTCAACTGAAAAGTTGTGAACTAATACTGCTATATTATACACAATATATCTCCTGTTTCACTATCATCTTTTATTGTAATACATAATCAGGATATTCGCCATTAGAAAAAATCTTTACCTTACAGTGCTCCATACAGACATCTTCAGCAAAAGCAGCAAGATCTGCAGCTTCCGGCCCAAGTAAATCGTCCGGATTATATTCGGTAGTAATTACAGATTCCTCATTTTCTCCTGCCAGCCGTGACATGGCCCCGTTTATAATTACGATGTCATGCATTGGTGTAAGGAGGTTATGGCAGTGCTTTTCTTCATACTTTTCGTCCAGAAAAAGCAGTTGCATTTTTTCTATTGATTTATGATTTTCTGCTTCCGGAAGAAAACCGCTTTTGTAAGAGCAGTTATTTACCCTCTGCCATTCTGCAAAGTCTGAAAAAAAGCGCGACGGATAAATACGCAGAGGCTTTAATATAGAAAGAAACCAGGGAACCGCGCGCCCCGCAGTATAAAAGGTACGGCAGGCAAAGGCGGTGTCGCGGCAGTAGCGGATATCGGCTGCAGAAAAAGTTCCACTCACCTTTGCTTCATATTCATCGTTTTCTGTTTGAGGAAAATCTATATGATTAGGATACTGTTGAACTGCAAAATCAAGGCGTTCCATAAAAAGCTTTAGGGTATCTCCGGGAACAGTTGCATACGTCAGCTGAAAGCCAAAAACTATTCCTGCATCATTTAATAGACGCGCTTTATTTGCGTAGAATTTTTTATCAAAAAGAAGATGCCCGCCTTTTTCTGTACATTCAAGAGGAATGTCAAAAGAGCAGAAAATACTCTGGGCCGCAGAAATGATTTCGCGATCTATTGCCGAAGTATTTATAAGAATAGAAACAAAAACATCCGGAACATTTTTTTCTATAAGTTTAATAATTTTCAGGATTTTCTGTTTGTCATTTACAAGGGCAGAATCATGAATGGAAAATTCCGTAATTCCTTTTTGCTTAAAGGTTGGAATTTGAGATTCAAATTCTGCCGATGTAAATTTATATTCCGTGTTCATTACAAAAGTTCTATACCGTGCTTTTTGCAGTCGGCTTTAATTTCGTCTGTCCACACGCTAACCTGAGTTTCGCCTATGTGAGCTTTACGCAGAAGGAACATGCACAAACGAGACTGACCAATACCGCCGCCTAAAGTCTGAGTAAGTTTTCCGGCAAGAAGTTTAGAATGGAACTCTAACTTTTCGCGCTGCTTACAGCCACGTTCTTCGAGCTGGGCCTTAAGACTTTCAGGGCTTACACGAATACCCATAGAAGAAAGTTCAAAGGCTCTTTCAAGAACAGGGTTCCAAACAAGAATATCTCCGTTAAGTCCACGGTGACCGTCTCCGCATTCTGTAATCCAGTCATCATAGTCAGGAGCACGGCCGTCGTGAATACTTCCGTCCGGAAGCTTTCCACCTATACCTGTAATGAATACTGCACCGTATTCTTTAGCAACCTTGTCTTCACGCTCTTTTGGAGTAAGCTTTGGATACTGCTTCTGCAATTCATCAGCATACAAAATCTTAATTTCCTTTGGAAGAACAGGCTTTAGATCAGGATATCTGTCATAAAGGAAGAATTCTGTTCTCTGAATACAGCGGTATACCTTCTTTACAATTTCATGAAGGAAGAATACTGTGCGGTCTTTTGGATCTATTGCCATTTCCCAGTCCCACTGGTCTACATATATAGAATGAATTGCATCGAGTTCTTCGTCCGGACGAAGGGCATTCATATCTGTGTAGATTCCAAAGCCCGGTTCAAGTTCAAGATCTGTAACCTTAAGGCGCTTCCATTTTGCAAGAGACTGTACAATTTCCATTTTAGCATCGCCCAGGTCTTTAACCGGGAAGCTTACAGGGCGTTCAACCCCGTTAAGGTCATCATTAATACCCTTGCCTGCATCTACAAAAAGAGGTGCAGTAACACGAGTAAGGTTAAGTTCTGTACTCAGTGCAAGCTGAAAAAAATCTTTTATTGCAACAATTGCATGTTCTGTTTCTTTAGTGTTGAGTATTGATTTATATTTTGAAGGTAATTTAATCATTTTATTCTCCGTCGTAATTAATGAGTGTAGTTACTTTGCATGGTGAGAGTACCTTCTCGTAATTCAGAGCGGGAAGACCGATAACGCCAAAGAAATCAGTAACTTCCCCGCCTCCCTGCTCTATCAGATTTTTAGCGGCGGCGAGCGTACCACCGGTAGCAATTAAATCATCTACAACAAGATAGCGTCCGCCTTTTTTTACATCGGCTTTGTGAACTTCTATTGTTGCAGTTCCATATTCGAGGGAATAGCTGCACTGGTAAGTTTCGCCGGGAAGCTTTCCTTTTTTTCGGATTAATACGAGAGGAATTCCAAGACGTTCTGCAAAAGGAGCCGCAAAAATAAAACCACGGCTTTCAACTCCGGCAACTGCGTCAAATTTAATGTCCTTGTATTTTTCAATCATCTGATCAATACAGAATTTAAGGGCATCAGGATTTACGAGGACACCTGTAATATCATAAAATAGGATTCCCGGTTTTGGGAAATCAGGTACGCGGCGCACTGCCTTATCAAGCATTTCAATCGTCATAAAAGACCTTCCGTTAATTTAAAATAACGAAAATATTATAATTCTCCGCGCGTTTTAGAGCAAGTAGTAAAACCTGCCCCTTTAGATTCTTGAATGTCTTGAAACAAAATATATTGAAACTGAAAGGAAGAGCACAATATATAAAACAAGTCCGAATATCATTCCGCTGGTAAGACCGAGTCCTCCAAGGAAGACATAATTAATTATATGATAAACGAACATCATTATGTCATAGAAAACAATTGAAATCAGAATAAATGGTACAAAAGCCAGTGCCCAGGAGAACTTAAAATACTGATTTACACCAATTCTGTTATTCCAGGCAAAAGAAGCCAGCAGAATAAACATTATCAGAATCCATAAAGGATAGAAAAGTCTGTTCATTAAAACCTGACCGTAGCCTTCTGCACTATAACCATACTTTGCAGCCATATAAACAAGCTTAAATAAGGTTGGCAGAGAAATGCTTTCTGCACTTGAAGTAGAATTTTCAAGAATCAAAAAGTCTGAATATGGAATTGGCAGCAGCATATATTCCGGAGTTACAGCTGTCTCTCCTGACTGATAGGTATACAGAGGGCCGTTTTCAATTCCGGGAGCATCGCGGGCAACAGACTTAAGCATGATATATGGAACCCGGTCTATAGCATCATCAATTCCCATAAGAGATTTTGTTGTTGGTGTAAGAGTATCTACAGAAACCGGCAGTACCTTTGCATAAGGAACATGCATTGTTCTGAATACTTCACCCTTACGAGATACAGAAGTAATTGTAAGGTCGCGCAGATACTGAATTGAATTTCCTGTTCCTGCAACAACTGTCATTCCCTTAAAATAAACAATATCTCTTGAACCGTCTTCATAAGCGTATGCAAAATAAACATCATTTGCACTTTCAAAACTCTGAAGCTCAAAAGTTTCATCCATAAAGAAGTAACGTTCATTTATACGGTTTTCTGCAATTTCAAGATAGAATACAACATCAGGATCTGACTGAAGCTCGCGTGAATACTGATAAAGCTCGCGGAAAATGTAATAAGCCTTGAGGTCGTTTTTTTCTACAAGTGCAAGATAACCTTCATACTTTTTTTCAAAAAGCAGCTGATTTTCGCTCTTTGCAAGATTATGATATTCGGTAAGGTTATTCCAGGCTGCCGTAGAAATTTTCTTAAGGCCTTCAAGATTAGGATCTTTTGGAGTAGCAAGCTTTATTCCTAGTTCAGCATAATAATGGGCATTAAACCATTCTTTTTTATCAAAAGCTTCTTCGGCCTTGAGATAAAGTTGATATACTTCATTTATCTGCTGGGCATCAATTACAACGTGGTCAACTTTTTCGGCTTCTTCTACAGATTCATAAAGCTTAAAACGAAGGTTTGAAGTTTTTGCGCGGTTTATTTCAACATCTGCCCTGTCTTTCAAATCAAGTGCTTTTTTCTCATTCGGGCTGAATTTTAAGGCGGCATCTGCATAATTCATTGCGCGCTCATAATAGCCGTTATCAAAAAGATTGTTTCCTACATTTATATATTCTTTTACAAGCTTAGGTTTATTGATAATAAAGCTCTTTCTGTTTCCTACGAAAACCGTAAAAACTTCCAGGGCAACTGTAAGCAGAAAGGATATTATAATAGAAACAACTATGACAGTTTTAAAACGCTCCATCATTGCTTTTGAAAAACGTTCTGTACTGCCTTCCGGGTTTCTTCCATAATGAACAGAACAGCTGACTACAAAACCTGTAATAAGAATTGCCGGAAGAAAATGACCAAGACGTTCAAGTCCGGTAAGCATTTTATAACCAAAAGCAGAGGCCTCCGGAACTGTTTCGGGAACTTCTGAAAAACCGGCCGAAACAAAACAGATTATTATTCCTAAAACAAGAAAGATGGAAAGAAATCCGATAATTTTTTTCATAAGCCTTGCTCTCTCCTATTTAACCTTTCCTGCATGTTTGCGAACTGCCATTTTTATTATTCCCAGAATAATAAATACCAGGGCTATCATACAATTAATAAGGAATAAAAACGGTTCGCTTACTATTTTTCCAAAAGACTGGAAAAAGCCTATATTTGAAACCCTGGTCTTAATTGCATTAAAAACAGACGTATAATACATGGAATTTACACACATTATTGAAGCAGCAAGAATAAAGAGCATAACAGAACTTATAAGGCGCCAGTCAAAAAAGCTTGTTACTGCATATAAGGCACATAAAATCAGAACAAAAGACAGGTAAGTAAGGAAATAAGGGAATCCGCCGGAAAAAGCCTTTGTTACCATCTCTATAAGAATATGGAAATTAACTGGTATAGCAGACTTTTCCTTATCGAAAATCTTTTTAAGCTGAATTTCACGGAAAGGAGCAGCTTTTCTGTTGTAGTCCTGAGTTGGATAATCTCTTACAAATCTTGACTCAACGCCACCATTTTCTGCAGTGTCTATAATGATTGCTGTTGTTTCCGGAACTTCGCCGCCTTTTGATTCAAAATCTTTTGTAAAATAATAAATTCTGTTATCAACCTTTCTGAAATAATTGCTGGAAAGATATTGTGATTCTTTTTCAAAATGGAATCGTTCCAGACAAAAATCATGCAGTTTCAAAACACATGGAAAAAGAACAATCCAGGTTACCAGACATAAAACTACATAAACTATAAACTGGAGTACCCCACCCGGATGTCTTATTCTGTAATACGAAATAAGCGGGCAGATAAAAAAAAGCATACAGTAAGTTACAAAAAACAAGGCATTGAAAATATCGCTGTCTGCAAAGAAAACAACCTCATGGCCTGTAACAAAATCAAGCACATTAAGATAAAGCGCATAGAGAAAAGTTCCCGGTATTATTCCAACTATGAGAAGAATCAGATATATCAAGGCAAGTTTTAATGCTTTTTTCATAATTAAATTATCGACTTATTATACTATAATATTTAAACTTTTCACCTAAAAAAGGTTTTAGAAAAAAGAGCTCTATGCCGATAATAAGTTTGACAGAAAACCCGTTTCTTAGATATAATAGTATAATCAAATTGTAGGATTAGTTTATGGACAACAATAACGCAATAGTTCCAGGTTTTGACAATGAAAAAGATGACAGTTTAACTATCTCTTTGAGAAAAGCTGAGGGAGTGAGCCATGGGATGTTCGTTTATCTGAGCGGATACATTGACACATACAATTCTAGTTTCTTTCAAAAGCAGATACAGAAGATTATTGATGCAGGTTTTACAAATCTGATTTTCAATTGTTCTTCTTTAAACTATGTATCTTCAACAGGAATTGGTTCCTTTACAGTATTCCTTAAAATTGTAAAACCAAAAGGTGGAGATGTAATTCTCCTTGAGATTCAGCCGAAAGTTTATGAAGTATTTCAGTTACTTGGTTTTGCACAGTTCTTTAATATTAAGAGCACAGCTGATGAAGCAATTGCATATTTCAAAAGCGGCGGAACAACTTCAGAGTCTTCTGTATTCCCTCTTGTTATTTCATGCCTTGTATGTAACAAGAAACTTAGGGCTACAAAGTCTGGAAGATTCAGATGTTCAGGCTGCCGTTCAATTCTGGCTATTAATGAAAACGGTGAAGTTTCATTAGGCTGATATCTGATTACAATGAAGGAATCCCGCTTATGGCGGGATTTTTTTTTGCGTGAAACGTATTAAATAAGTCGTGAAACAATTAATGTGGACAAGCTGTGGATAACTTGGGGGATAAAGTGTAGATATCAGCCTAAAGTTTCACTTCATTTAATTAAATATACTTAAAAAGTCGAAATTAAAATAAATTCTAATGTGCTATTTCTTTACATTACATATATTTAACAACTTTTTAGCAAATTTTCGTAAATTTTCGAAACTTTTTTTCTAAAACTACTTGACATGTCATTTTGACCCACTTTTATCTGAAATTTGTGGATAACTTGTGGGTTTCCGGTTGATAATTCTTTATTAAGTGGAAAAACGAGTTTTTTATCTCTTTCATTTGTCTTTTTACCAAAACTTCTATATACTTTAAAATATGAATAAGGAATTCGATATAATACTTAAAAATATAGAAGCAGCTCTGAACAATGCCCTTCCCAAAAACAGCAATAAAGAGTGGACTGCCGCCTCATTCGGCACTCTCCCGGAAGGTGCCGGCTTTCAGTATACAGACAAGCTTATTGAACCTAACCGCAGACTTGTAGAACTGGGCGGCAAACGCTGGAGACCTCTTCTTATGATGCTGTGCTATAAGATGGCTGCAGAGAAGTCTAAAGCAGGCAGGGCCCCGCTTACAGAAGAAGAGACTTATTCTATCACTCCGCTTGTAGAATTCGTGCATACAGCAAGCCTTATTCATGATGATATTGAAGATTCTGCAGATCTCCGCCGCGGACAGCCTGCAGCACATATAACTTTTGGTCTGGATACAGCCCTTAATGCCGCTTCCTGGCTTTATTTTGAAGCTCCTGTGTGTATTAATAATCTTGATGCAGACGATGCCATGAAGCTGGAGCTTTACAAAACCTATACAAAAGAGCTGCGCAGGCTTCACCTTGGCCAGGCTATGGATATTTACTGGCACAGAAACCCGGAAGTGTTCCCGTCTCAAACAGAATATCTTGCCATGGTAAAATCAAAAACAGGTACACTGGCCTCTCTTGCGGCAAAACTTGGCTGTATTGCCGGTGGTTTTTCAGCAGAAGAGGCAGAAAAGTTCGGTGGAATTGCTGCAGATATAGGAATCGGCTTTCAGATTATTGATGATGTCATAAACCTTACGACAGGAAATCCCGGAAAAAAACGCGGAGACGATATTGTAGAAGGTAAAAAGAGTCTTCCGGTTCTCATTCATTCTGAACTATGCCCGGAAGATAAGAATAAAATCTCTGACTTCATGAAAAAAGCCGCTGCCCAGGGTATTGATTCCCCTGCTGTAGAACAATGCATCGCGCTGCTTGAATCCAGCGGCTGCATCCAGAAAGCGGCCGCCCGCGGCAAAGACCTCATCGAGGCAAGCTGCGCAAAGTTCAACTCAGAACAGATCCGCACACTCTTTATTTCAATGATACCGGAGAACTTCAGATGACAGAAAGGTCAGATATACTGAACAACCAGGCCATTATTCTCGCTTCCGACGGTGCTTATACCGAAGCCATAGCATGCTTTAAGCGTGCAATAATCATAGAAAAAGATAATTATCTTTTGTGGTTTAATCTTGGTGTAACCTACCGCGACGCAGGAAATCTTTCAGAAGCAGAAAAGGCTCTTAAAACCTCACTCGACATTGCACCTGCAAATGAAGAAGTTGCAGAAACTTATGCAACCATCTGCCTTATGCAGGGAAAACGCAAACTCGTACAGGAAATCTGCATGGAAACACTCGACATGAATCCTCTGAATTCTCACATGTGGAACCTGCTTGGAGTTACTGAATTTCAGAACGAAAACTATGAAGAAGCTTCCAGCTATTTTGAACAGGCCGTTTCTATAAATCCTTATTATAAAGATGCAATTTATAATCTGCGCGACACCTACTCTACCCTCAAAAACACAAAGGGAGAGGCTGCCTGCAATGCAAGAATCAGGGAGATTGGAAAATGAAGTCAGATAAAATAACGATAGTTGAAAAAAACGTTCACCGCACAAACGCCCAGAGAATAAAAGATACCCTCTGCCTGTTTTTTCCTATTGCATCTGCCTTTGCGGGTTGTCTTCTTGCAAAACCTGTATGGAAGTTTTTTATGCCAGAAAAAACGGCACCTGAACTTCTGGAGTTCGGTGCCGCCCTTATTCTCTTTCTGCTTTCTTCGGGCATTGTATTTTTAACCACCCGAAATATAAATCCGATTATGAAAATCGGGATTTTTAGTGGAGAAGATGCTCCTTCGCAAGAGCACTGATCTCTTTAGCCATATTATTAAGGGTAACCTGTTTTTGTACACCACCCATTTCAAAAGCAACCTTAGGCATACCATAAACAATACTTGATTCCTTATCCTGACCAAGAGTCCATGCACCTTTTTTGCGCATTTCTGTAATCTGTGCAGCACCATCTCTACCCATGCCCGTCATAATTACACCAAGAGCCCGGTTCTGAAAGTGTTTTGCAATAGATTCAAAAAGAACATCGCAGGAAGGTCTGTGTCCGTTACGAGGATCATCCTGAGAAAGCTTAATAAAGTTTCCAAGAGGTCTATGATCTACAAACATATGATAACTTCCTGGCGCAATGTAAACGTGACCGCCAAGAATAGGTTCTCCATCCTTTGCTTCTGTAACCGGCAGCGGACAAATATTATTTAAGCTGTTGGCAAATTCAGCTGTAAAACCAGCCGGCATATGCTGAACAACAAGTATAGGCTGCTTAAGCTCCGGATCAATGTCTTTGAAAACATCACGAAGGGCATTTGGTCCACCGGTAGAAATACCAATTGCAATGATTTCGATTTTACCGCCCTCACGCTCCGGAACAATAACTACAGGTTCTTTTGGCTTAGGCTGGAACCAGGTAGAAGGAACAACGTCTGCCTTTGTAATTGAAACAGATTTTGCAGTTTCTTCTCCCTTTTTTTTGATTACAAAACGTTCTGCTTCCTTTAGTTTTATCTGATGGCTGAAGAATTCCGGATCGGGAATTCTTTTACCATGCATAATTGCGTAGGCACCACCATAAGAGGCTACGTATTCTATAATCTCATTTGTAACATCATTGATTTTAAGAGTAACGGATCCGCCCGGCTTTGTAATAAAGTCAGAAGCTCCAAGCTCAAGACATTCGATAGTAACTGCAGCACCTTCGGTAGCTACACTTGAAAGGATAATTACAGGAACGTCCAGGTGCAGTTCGTTACGCTTACGGAGGAACTGAAGTCCTGTCATAACCGGCATTTCAATATCCAGAAGGATTACATCCGGCTTTGCTGTTTTAAGTTTTTCAATAAGATCCTGGCCATTTTCTGCTTTACCGCAGACTGTCATACCAGTAGTTTCATCAACGATTCTTCCGATAAGATTCCGCATCAAGGCCGAATCATCACAAATCATTACTGAAATATCATCCATAGAAAATACCTGCCAAAAAGAATAAAGTAATTATTTTACATTTTTGCCGTAAAAACAAGCCCATTCAGTCTTGATAAACTCAAAGTTAGTTTTCATTCCGAATAACGACTCTGAATGACCAATGTAAAGATATGAATGAGGTCCCATAGAATCATAGAAATGATTAATAACTGCAAGTTGAGCCGGTTCATCAAAATAAATAAGAACATTGCGGCAAAAAACAACGTCCAGGTTACGAGCACCAGAATCATGCTTAAGGTTGTGATAGTCAAATCGAATTGTCTTTTTAACATCATCCTTAATCTGATAACCACCGTCTACCTTAGTAAAATACTTGCTGAGATAGTCTTCAGGAACTCCATCTACACGAGTTTCCGGATAGAAGCCCTGCTGAGCAGTCATAATTGACTTGAGTGAAATATCAGAAGCTGTAATCTGGAAAGTGAAGTCCGGAGGACAGATTTCCTTCATAATCATAGCGATTGTATAAGGCTCTTCTCCTGTTGAACAACCTGCACTCCAGATTTTTATAGTGCGGTCACCGGTCTTCTTTTTTTCTTCAATTACATGAGGAATTACATAATTTATAAACGAATCAAAATGAGGCTGATTCCTGAAGAAACGTGTAAGATTTGTAGTAACAGCATCAAGCATTATCTTCATTTCTTCAGGATTTTTAGTAATCAGTGCATAATACTCCTGTGGTGTAGAAAGATTCTTTGTACGGAGCATTTCTTTTATACGACTGTCGAGAATAGACCTGTTCGTAGCCGAAAAAGTGATTCCACTTTCATCATAAATTACTTTGCGGAACAATTCGTAGTCGGCATCATTTAGTACATCTAACATAGAGTATATTATACACGATGATTAAATAATTGTAAAATTATATTCTATCTCTGAATTCGTCCTGAACCGTTACCTGCAGCGAGTTTTTCTACTTCATCTACGCTTACCATGTTGTAGTCGCCTTCGATTGTGTGCTTGAGACAGCTTGCAGCAACTGCAAACTCAACAGCGTCCTGAGTGCTCTTGCCGTTAAGAAGAGCATAAATGAGTCCGCCGCCAAAGCTGTCGCCGCCACCAACACGGTCTACAATGTACATTTCGTATTCCTTACTGAAGCAGTAGTCTTTTCCATCATAAAGAAGAGCTGCCCAGTTATTACGGTTTGCATTGATAGAAGTTCTGAGTGTAATAGCAACCTTCTGGAAGCCGAACTTGTCTGCCAGCTGCTTTGCAACTGATTTATAGCCTTCCTTGTTGAGTTTTCCGCCGGTGATGTCTGTATTTTCTGCCTCGATTCCGAATACGTCTTTTGCATCTTCTTCGTTAGAAATACAAACATCTACATATTTACAAATTTCTGTCATAGCTTCGCGGGCCTGGTCTCGAGTCCAGAGCTTGCCACGGTAGTTAAGGTCGCAGCTTACTGTTGCTCCGGCAGCCTTAGCAGCCTTGCAGGCTTCAATACAAATCTGAACCATATTTCCGCCAAGAGCTGGAGTAATACCTGTAAGATGGAACCATTTACAATCCTT
>JAEEGL012164669.1_pt1 | contig 14677 bp, 14 predicted proteins | sample 9134231 | NCBI WGS metagenome assembly JAEEGL01 (sample SAMN16246548, study PRJNA631951) | gut metagenome | biome: gut microbiome; feature: rumen; material: fiber-attached | host: Bos | place: Iran: Karaj | collected 2018-10 | reverse complement strand
AGGACCATCGAACGGTACTCGTCTGGATTGGTGCGCTCCCTCTGCTTTATCGAATTGAAATGGAATTCCTTTGCGTTCTTGGCGCTGAGTTCCAGCAGGGCCAGTTTGTCCCCCCTGCCAGGTATCCTGAATTCAACGCCGGGAATCTCCACGTCCGGGAGGAACGGGACCACCACCAGCGGCGCCAGGTCACCGAACTTGGACTCTATCTCGGCTATGAACTCGCTCAGTACGGCCTCCCTTTCCTCCTCGATGTTCAACCTGAACCCCAGGTTGAGCGACTGGATTATGGCTCCCCCGCGCACCCTGAGGAAATTGCCGAAGGCCTCGGTGCCATCGAAGATCAAGGAGAACACGTCGGCGTCCCTTTCGTCCGCGGACACTATCACCGACTTCGAATAATGCTTCTCAAGGGCCTCTATACGGTCTTTATAGACCTGGGCCTCCTCGAACCTCAGGGAGGCGGCAGCCTCGGACATCAGGGCCTTGTACCCCTGGATAACATCGCCGAGCCCTCCCTTGAGAAGATTCTTTATCTCATTGATATAATCCCCATATTCCTTCTTCGAAATCTTCCCCACGCAGCAGCCGCGGCACCGGCCGATATGGAATTCCAGGCAGGGACGGTATTTTCCCCGCAGGATCCCCTCCGAAGTCATCTTCAGGTTGCAGGTACGGAGAGGGTAGCTGCTGCGAAAGAAATCCACCAGGCTCCTGGCGTAGAGGGCGGAACTGTAGGGGCCGAAATAGGAGGAACCGTTGCGGACCACCCTCCTGGTGATATAGACCTTCGGGAATTCGTCGGCGGTGACGCAGATCCACGGATAGGTCTTGGAATCCTTCAGGAGGATGTTGTAGCGGGGCTTGTATTGCTTGATGAGATTGTTCTCCAGCAGGAGGGCGTCCGCCTCGGAATCCACCACGCTGAACTGGGCGTCGGCTATCTTCGAAACCAGGATTCTCGTCTTGGCGTTGAGCCTGTCGGGGGACACGAAATACTGGGCCACCCGCTTGTGGAGGTCCTTCGCCTTACCTACATAAATCACCGTTCCCTCGGAGTCATAGTATCTGTAGACTCCGGGGGAATGGGGAAAAAGCGCTATTTTTTCTTTGACGGTCAATTACTTGCTGAGGTCGAGAATCCTGACGTTCCTGATTTTCAGACCCTCGCCGTGACCGCAGAAGGATATGTATCCTTCCTTGTTGAACATTCCCGGATGATTCCTGTGGTCCACCGTGTAAGGGTTGTTCCCGGAACCGTCGGGAGCCACGTTGTGGCCCTTGCAGGCCTTGCGCACGTCGCCATCCACGATAACCTCGCCGTTCACGGTCACCTTTATGTGGGTGCCGCGGACCTCGATTTCCTCGGTCTCCCACTCTCCGAGAGGCTTGTGCTTGATCCTCTTGGCCGGGATGACTCCATAGACGGAGCCGTGTACCTGGTAGGCGTTGAGGTTGGCGTACATCGGGGCGTCGTGGTCGAGTATCTGCACCTCGCACATTCCGTCATAGGCGGCGTCGACTTCCATCGGGGTCCTTACACCCACTCCGTTGTTCACACCCTCCTCCAGGAAGCAGAATTCGAAGCGATAAATGAAGTCCTTGTATTTCTTCTTGGTGTAGAGATTGCCGGTGCCGCCGTAAGCCGCAGTCACATAGATGGTACCGTTCATCGGGGTGTAATTCACCAGGTTGCCCTGCCATTTGTCGAGGTCCGTCCCGTCGAAGAGCATCTCGAATCCCAGTTTCTCCTCTTCCTCCGTAAGGGAGGAAACGGAGGACGGGGAATATTTGGACAGGATGCTCTCTATCTCGTTCACCGCATAGCCGTCGTCGGCGTCGCCGGTGGCAAGCAGGATGTCCTTGGCCTTGGAGAAGACGGACTCCATCTCATTGTAGTCAATCTCTTCCTCGCTCTTGTCCACGATGTTCTTGGCCGCAAAGGCGGCTGCACGCCTGACGGGCTGTGCGGGGTCGTCGATGAACTTCCCGGCAAGCTTGAACGCCCTCATCGTAGGAATGTTGCCTACTACGGAAAGTATGTCGGCCTTGCGTCCTGCCTCCTTGGTGAGGTCTAGGATCTCGGACAGGCGGAAAACCTTCCTGTTAGGGTCGGTTTCATTGGCGTTCATCAGGGAAACGTAGTTGGGAATGATGTCCTGATAAGTGTCAGGGCTGGTCTTGATGGCAGTAATGAGAACCGGGGCGGCCTTGTAATTGGTCATCTTCGAAAGGGCGCGGACGGCCGCGGGGCTCTCCATCGCGGCCCTGGCGAGATAACCCACCGCGGAATCGGTGTTGGAAGAAGCGAGGGCGTTGTAGAGCCTCGAAGGGTTGTTCATCCCGGGAAGTATCCCGCTGATGACATCATACCTTTCCTGGCCTCCAAGATTCTTTATCGAGGCGTCGAGGACGTCGGACAGGATGCCGACCTCGGATTCGGGAGCCTTGTCGAGAAGGGCGGCGACCTTGGCGACGTCATCCGTAGTCACAAGGCCTTTAAGGAGTTTTTCGGCGGAGATGCGGGTGTCGGCGTCATCGGAAGAGGCCAGGGAGAACACGTTAGGGGCGGCTCCCAGAATCCTGCGGGCCGAAGCCAGGCTGAGGAGGTTGCCGTTGTTCCCGTCATTGGCCAGGGCGTCCATTACCGCTCCGGAAATGTCACCCTTGAAAGATTTGAGGGCCGAAAGGGCTTCCGCTCCCTTTTCCCCACCCTTGGAAAGCAAGGAAATCAAGGAGGAAAGGGCCTTGGCCCCACCCAGCTTGCCGGCGGCCGTTACTGCCGTGGCGCCGAGTTCTCCGGCCTTGGGAGCCTGTGAGAGCACGAGGTCCAAGGCGTCTTGGATATTGTTGTTGCCGAAGAAGTTGAGGGCGTCGGTCCTGGCTCCGTCGGAAAGCTTGGACCAGGATTTGGTGAGGAAGGAGGCCACTGCAGGAACTCCCGCCTTGTCGGTCACGTAGTCAAGGACCGCATTGCGGTAGGGGCGGTCATTGTCCTTAAGGGCCTTTCCGAGGAACTTGAGGGCCTTGTCGGAAGTCATCCCGTTGACCAGCGTGGCCGCAGCGGCGCATTTCTCTCCGGGATTGGCTGATTTGAGAAGGGACTTAGCCAACTTGGGGTCGTCGGCCGGAACTTCAAGCGGTTCCGGATTCACGACGGGACCGAGCACATAAGCGTTCCACTCCAGGAACTGCTTGTTGACCTTGTCAGCGCAGGCGGCGGCTCCGGCCTTGAATCCTGCGAGAACTGCCTCCCTGTACTGGGTATTGGCCGGATCCGTGGCAAATTTCGTGACTCCGCTCAGCGCGTACTCCACGAGATTGTTCTTGCCCTTGTCCTGGGGCACGAGCATCGAGGCGAGGATTTCCACCGACCTGGGCGCCGCCTTCGCGATGTCGGACATCGCGCTGTTGAAAGCGGTGGCATCCTGGGCGGGCATCTCTGCCAAAACGTCTGCTACTATGGTCTCAACCGTCCTCTGGCGGGCGTCCTGGGCGAGGACGAGGCTGAAGGACAGGAGGACTGATATGACTATGGAAAATATTCTTTTCATGGCTTCGGATTATTAGATCATTGATGCCCAGGGTTCGCGCATAGGCTGGTTGATGAGCTGGTTGGCAGCGTCGTCCCCGATGAAGGTCTGGGTCTTCGGGTCGAAACGCAGGTTCCTTCCGAGCCTTACGGCAATGGCGCCCATATTTACGATGGTGCAGCTGTGATGGCCGTTGATCTCGTCGAGAGCGAAATGCTGGCGGCTGCGCACGCATTCAAGGAAATCAGTGTGGCGGGGAGCCGGGTCCGGAAGTTCGTTGAGGATGTCCTGGACGTGAGGGATCGTGCACTCGAATCCCTTGTACACCTTTCCGTTGGGACCTTCGATGTAGGGAACCTTGCCTTCGCTTTCGAAGCCTTCTCCCTCGAGGATGATCTTGCATCCGTCTTCGTAGGTGTAAATCACCCTGCGCCAGATGCCCACCGCGTCGGGGTGCTGCTGGGGAGCGTCCACCTCCACCTTCACGGGGAAGGTGTCATCCTTGCCGAGCATATACTGGACGGGGTCGATATAGTGCTGGCCCATGTCGCCGAGTCCGCCGTTGTCGTAGTCCCAGTATCCGCGGAAACTGCCGTGGACCCTGTGCGGATGATACGGCTTGACGGGAGCGGGGCCGAGCCAGAAGTCGTAGTCGAGTTCAGGAGGTACGGGCTGAGGTTCGAGATTCTCCATACCCCTCCAGTAGAATTTCCAGGCGAAGCCGGTGGCTCCGGAGATCCTCACGGTAAGGGGCCATCCGAGAAGGCCGCTGTCGATGAGTTTCTTCAGGGGCTCGACCGTCGTACCAAGGCCGTAGAACGTGTCCGTGAAACGGAACCAGGTGTCCAGGCGGAACACCCTGCCGTATTTCTTTACGGCCTCGACGACCTTCTGCCCTTCCCCGATGGTCCTGGTCATCGGTTTCTCGCAGAAAATGTCCTTGCCGGCCCTCGCAGCGGCAACGGCCATTATACCGTGCCAGTGGGGAGGGGTGCAGATGTGGACGACGTCCAGTTCCGGATCTTCGAGCAGGTCTCGGAAATCGTGGAAAGCCTTGAGCGTACGCCCATAGTCGTTCTTCCCCCTGTCGATTGCGCGCTGAAGGTGGTTCGCATCGACGTCGCAGACTGAAATCAGACGATAGTTGTCGTCACTGGAAAAATGCTGCCTGGCAAAGGCGATGCCGCCGGTGCCGATGATTCCCTTCGTAATCTGGTCGCTAGGAGCCACCAGCCGGCTCCCGGCCTCTCCCATTTTTCCGAATACGCTCCTGGGGAGGATCGTCAAACCCAGGGCCCCCAGGCCCGCTTTCTTGAGAAAATCTCTTCTTGATTCACCCATAATGATTATATGTTTTGATGTTATCGTCTTCCGAAGGTCGCAGACCTTGTAAAATTAATCAAATATTTTGAGAAATCCCGGAATATGGGGAATAAAATAAAGACCGGCGCCATTCCTGACGCCGGTCCTGCAAAGTGCAATCCGAATCTACCTGGATTCGGAATCGCGGGAACCGCGACGCTCGCGACGGTCTCCGCGGTCGCCTCCACGGCGCTCGCGGCGGTCGCCACGGTCACCTCCGCGGGGACGGCCTCCCTGGGGAGCCTGCATGTTGGCGGCGGTGCCGGCGTTGGGACTGAGGTCCTGCTTGCCGTAGCGCTCACCGTTGCAGATCCACACCTTGATTCCGAGGGCGCCGACCTTGGTGCTCGCAACTGCGAGTGCGTAGTCGATGTCAGCACGGAAAGTGTGGAGAGGGGTGCGGCCTTCCTTGAACATCTCGCTGCGGGCCATTTCGGCTCCGCCTACACGGCCGGCGATCTGGACCTTGATGCCCTCGGCGCCAACCCTCATCGTGGTGGCGATGGCCATCTTGATGGCCCTTCTGTAGGACACGCGGCCTTCGATCTGGCGGGCGATGCTGTTAGCAACGATGTTGGCGTCAACCTCAGGCCTGCGGACCTCGAAGATGTTGATCTGGACATCCTTCTTGGTGACCTTCTTGAGCTCTTTCTTGAGCATCTCGACCTCGGCTCCGCCCTTACCGATGATGACGCCCGGACGGGCGGCATGGATGGTGACGGTGATGAGCTTGAGGGTCCTCTCGATGACGATCTTGGAGAGGTCGGCCTTGGCGAGGCGGTTGCTCAGATACTTGCGGATCTTGTAGTCCTCCGCGATTTTCTCTGCGTAGTTGCCACCGACCCAGTTGGAGTCCCAACCACGGGTGATGCCTATTCTATTGCTGATAGGATTTGTTTTCTGTCCCATAATTAATTATCCTCCACTGTTGCTGGTTTCTTGACATCCAGGATGACGGTGACGTGGTTGGAACGCTTGCGTATCCTGCCGGCCCTGCCCTGAGGCATAGGACGGATTCTCTTGATGGTGCGGCCTTCATCGACCATTATGGTCTTGATGTAAACGTTTCCGCCATCAAGTTCCTTGGCCTGGTCGGGGTTCTTGGCCTCCCAGTTGGCGATGGCGCTGCGGATCAGCTTCTCCAGACGGATTGAGGGGGCCTTCTTCGAGAACTTGAGGAGATCCAGTGCATGGTTGACTTCCTCACCCCTGACAGTGTCGGCCACCAGACGCATCTTGCGAGGCGAAGTGGGGACATCGTTCAGCTTGGTTATGGCTGTGGCCTTGCGGGCTTCCTTGAGCCTTTCGGCCATTTCTCTTTTACGTTTTCCCATTGGTCAGGTCTCCTATTTGTTATTGCCGGAATGGCCCCTGAATATTCTCGTGGGGGCGAACTCGCCGAGTTTGTGTCCTACCATGTTCTCAGTGACATAAACGGGAATGAACTTATTTCCATTATGGACTGCGATGGTATGGCCGACGAAATCCGGGGAAATCATGCTTGCGCGTGACCAGGTCTTGACGACCTCTTTTTTCTTGCTACCTTCATTCATAGCAAGGATCCTCTTCTCCAGGGCTTCCTGGATATACGGACCTTTTCTTAACGAACGACTCATAAATCTCTAAGTTTGATTCCGTTTATTTCTTCTTCCTTCTTTCGATGATGAACCTGTTGGAGCTGGCCTTCGGGTTGCGGGTCTTGTAGCCCTTTGCAGGGAGACCCTTGCGGGACCTCGGGTGACCACCGGAGGCACGGCCCTCGCCACCACCCATCGGGTGGTCGACAGGGTTCATGACGACGCCCCTGTTGTGAGGCCTGCGGCCCTTCCAACGGTTGCGTCCGGCCTTACCGGAAGACTCCAGGTTGTGGTCTGCGTTGGACACCGTTCCGACGGTGGCGCGACAGTTCACGAGAACCATCCTCGTCTCGCCCGAAGGGAGGCGGAGGATTGCATAGTTGCCTTCACGTGCTGCGAGCTGGGCGAAAGCGCCGGCGGAGCGGGCCATCGCGGCTCCCTGTCCGGGACGGAGCTCGATGTTGTGCACGAGGGTACCAACGGGAATCTCTGCCAGAGGCAGGGCGTTGCCGACTTCGGGGGCGACCCCGGAACCGGAGCAGATAACCTGACCGACTTTGATGCCGGCAGGAGCGATAATGTACTTCTTGACGCCATCCTCATACTCGACGAGGGCAATGCGGGCCGTCCTGTTGGGATCATACTCGATGGTCCTCACGGTAGCGTTGCAGTTGTCCTTGTCGCGGAGGAAGTCGATGATTCGATACATCTTCCTGTGACCGCCGCCGATGTAGCGCATGGTCATCTGGCCGGTGTTGTTGCGGCCGCCGGTGTTCTTGATACGTTCAAGAAGGGGTTTGTAGGGCTTCTTCGCGGTGATTTCGTCAAACGCGCTGATGGCCTTGTTCCTCTGGCCCGGAGTCGTGGGCTTGAATTTCTTGATTGCCATTTCCTGTCCCTCCCTTTAGATGTTAGCGTAGAAGTCGATCTTATCGTCGCCCTTGAGGGTTACGTAAGCTTTCTTGTAGTCATTGTCACGTCCGGAAAGAAATCCGCTCCTGGTGTAGCGGGACTTCCTCTTTCCGTGGCACTTGATGGTATTCACGTCCTGAACGGACACGTTGTAAGCCTGCTCGACGGCGTCCTTGATCTGGAACTTGTTGGCCTTGGGATCCACGTAGAAACCGTAGACACCCTTGTCGGCCATGGCCGTAAGCTTTTCGGTGATGATCGGTTTAATCAAAATTCCCATCTCTCTGTCGTTTTAGCGCTCGTTCCTTTCGGTGAGGATGTCCTGGACGCCGTCCACCATCACGAGCTTGCAGGAGTTCATGATAGCGTAGGTGTTGATCTCGTCCACGGAGATAACCTTCACCTCGGGGAGGTTGCGTGATGAAAGGAAAATGTTGTCGGAGTTCTGGGGAAGGACGAAGAGGATCTTCCTGTCTCCCGCCTTGATGGCGTCGAGGATTCCCCTGAATTCCTTGGTCTTGGGAGCGTCCATTGCGAAAGGCTCCACAAGGATGATCCCGTTCTCCTTTGCCTTGTAGGACAGGGCGGAGATGCGGGCAAGCGATTTGACCTTCTTGTTGAGTTTGGTGCGGTAATCGCGGGGCTTGGGACCGTGTACGCGGCCGCCGCCTACGAATATACCAGCCTTGCGGGACCCGTGACGGGCGCCGCCGCCACCCTTCTGGCGGCCAAGCTTCTTGGTTGAATAGTTGACTTCGCTGCGGTCCTTTGTCTTGGCGGTACCCTGGCGCTGGTTGGCGAGGTACTGCACGACATCGAGATATATTGCGTGGTCATTGGGCTCTGCGCCGAAAACGCTGTCAGCGAGAACGACCTTCTTTCCGGATTCGGTTCCGTCGATTTTCAATACTGGCAATTCCATAACTAAGCCTCCAAAATTACATAAGAACCCTTTGCTCCGGGAACGGAGCCCTTTACTACGATAAGGTTGTTTTCAGGAAGAACCTTCACGACCCTGAGGTTGAATACCTTCACCCTCTCGTCTCCCATATGTCCCGCCATCCTCATTCCGGGGAATACACGGGAAGGCCAGGAAGATGCACCCATGGATCCGGGATGACGGAGCCTGTTGTGCTGGCCGTGGGTACGTCCGCCCACTCCCTGGAAATGGTAGCGGTGCACGACGCCCTGAAAACCCTTGCCCTTGGAAGTACCGGTAACGTCCACGAAGGGAACATCAGCCTTGAGGAGGTCCTCGAGGGTGATGACGTCACCTAGTTTCAGATCCCTGGTGAAGTCGGCCTTGAATTCGACCAACTTGCGCTTGGGAGTGGTTCCTGCCTTTTTGAAATGCCCCATCAAGGGCGCGCTGGTGTGTTTCTCTGAAATTTCGTCATAGGCAAGCTGCACGGCGGCATAACCATCTTTTTCAACCGTACGCAGTTGCGTGACAACACACGGACCAGCCTCAATGACGGTGCATGGAATATTTTTTCCATCAGCACCGAAAACGGAAGTCATTCCGACTTTCTTTCCAATTAATCCAGGCATTGGTTTCGTTAATTAATTGTATAATAATGTTTTATCACATTCCGCCTATTTTGGCGGGCTGCAAATATACGATTAATTTTCCTATTTGACAAAGTTTTCAACACGAAAATGAACAGGAAAAGGACCGACGGAACACAGTGAACATCACTTTTTGTAAAAAACGATGAGAACGGGATTTCCGCTCTCATCGTCATACTTTGTTTCCAGGGAAAAACCGAGGCAGTGACCGGCTTGTCAGAAGACCAGGGCCAGGCCGACACCGGGGCCTGCGGAACAGCCGGTCAGTCGCAGGGATACCCCGGACTGCTTCGCGTTGTAGTCGTCGGCTATCCAATTCAGGCGGCTCTTTCCTATGATCGTCAGGGGAATTCCTACATCCAATGCCACACCGCCCAAAACCGCTACGAGCATGGACCCGTAAAATCCCATTATCGCAGAGTCGCTCATCCCCTCCACGCCTTCCTCGGTGGAATTGGCCGCCAGGATGCCTATGCATCCGCCGAGACCCGCCAGGGCGGTTACTCCACCGATGATTATCAAGTTCCTGCCGGTCCTGTACTGTTTCAGGGCGCCGACATATGTCTCATCGTAGATGTCCCTGCCTATGAGCTGAAGCATCTGGGCGTCAGTATAGACCGTCCCGCTTTCACCGTAAAAGTTTCCTCCCTTGAACTTCAGGAATTCAGGGTTCGTCTGGGCGTTCGCAAAGCAGGTGCCCAGAATGAAAACCAATAAAAACAAAGCGATTCTTTTCATATCATTTAAGTTTTAAAGTGTTTGCCTCGAAAGGGCGGCCTTGTTCCTGACGGGAGCGGAATACATTCCGAGAAGGATCTTCTTCAGGGTATCGCTTTCAGGATATCCGTCTAGTTCGGAAAGATGGCTGACAAACTCCTCTTTCTGCCGCACCGAATAACGGTCCGAAGACTCGCCATAAAGGATATCGTGCGCAATGTAATTGTTCGGATAAAGAGTATATGAGGAAAGGATGGCACGGTCTATCATTTCAGCCACGGCCTTGGTGAATTCCCCCCTTGAAAGTCCGGCCAGGGGGCTGAGGTCCTTTTCCGTCAAGCACCGGCCGGCCGAAACGTGGACGCGTCCCTTCTTCTGGGTAATCCCGGTCAGGATGCTCTTGAGGTCTTCCCCCGGCTGCTTGGCATAAGGAAGGCCGGTGGCCCTCTTGCAAAGCTCCACGCTCTTCAGGATGTCACAGGGCTCCCATTCATAGGAAATGGACAAGGGGACGATGTTCAACTCCGCGAGGGACCTTGCCCTGTCGGCGCCCCCGCTCTGGCACAGCATCGTGATGATGCCCCTGTCGGTCCGGTCGTCGCCGTCCTTCGTCCTTCCGTTCCTCTGGGCGATCCACACCGATTCGTGCTTTTCGGTTATGGTATGCCGGATATAGTTTGAAAGGTAATTGGACTTCTCCAGGAATTCCCTGCCCGAGGCGACGGTGGTCGGTCTCTCGACGCGGAACATCTTGTTGGACTTCCCGAAATCTATTACGAACTGTCCCTGCATCAGGTTGGCGCCGAAGGTTATCTCGGACGTGGGCAGGCAGGCGTCGTCCAGGAGGACCTGAAGGAAGGCTGCGTCCAGCACGATGTCCCTGTGGTTCGACACGAACAGGTAGCTCTTGTCAGGACTCAGGGCGTCCAGGCCGTCAACGACGACTCCGTCAGTAGTCTTGTCTATGATGGAGTATATGGCGGAATACATGAACTTCTTCTGGAAGTCACGGACGCTCCGGCAGGACAGCAGCAGAGCGGCGACCCTGGAAGGCTCCTCCTCAGGGAAAAGGAAGGCGCATACCGGACCGAAAGACGGATCGGCGACGATTCTCTGCATCGCTGCAGGAATCTCTGAATCATTATATGGGCGAATGTCGTCGAACATGTCTTTCCGGGCCGGACCCGCGTCAGGGACAGGCGGTGCAAATTTACAAAAAAAAACGGAGAGATGCGGTCTGATGCCATTATTCCCCAAAAAAACGTATTTTTGTCATCAGGAACATTATGTTAAAAAAAGGTGTATTCTACATAATCTGTCTGCTGGCCTCGACGAACCTTTTCGCCGGGAGCGAGGACGTTTATCCCCGGATCAACCCGGACAAATCCGTCACCATCACCCTCCTCCGTCCCGATGCAGAGGAGGTGGTCCTCAAGGGGAGTTTCATAACCAGGGCGATGGCGGTCAGGACTCCGGCCGGGGTGTTCGGCAAGGAAGGGGAAGTCAGTATGGAAAAGGACGGGGACCGTTGGTCCTATACCACCAGACCCCTGGAGTCTGAAATGTACACCTATTATTTCGAGGTCGACGGGGAGAGGATAACCGATCCTCTTAATGACTGCCTTGTGGAGGACAACGGCCTGTATTACAGTTATTTCATAATCGACGGAGGCATTGCCGACAATTATGTCAGGCAGGAGGTCCCCCACGGGTCCGTAGAAAAGGTCTGGTATCCCTCTTCCATTAAGACGACGCCTAACCGGAGGCTGAGCATCTATCTCCCGCCGTCCTATAAGACCGGAAAAGGCGCTTTTCCCGTCCTTTATCTGTTGCACGGTTCCGGCGGGAACGAGAACTCCTGGATCGACGCCGGAAGGGCGGTCGATATCCTGGACAACCTGATTGCCAAGGGAGAATGCAAACCGATGATAGTGGTAATGCCCAACGTCATCGTATCCCAGGCATCAGCCGTCGACAGGCAGCCGGACTCGGCCGGACAGTTCGGAAATGAAAACATACTGTCGATGTTCGGGGAAATAGAGAGGACCTTCGTCCCGGAGATCGTCTCGTATGTGGAATCGAACTATCGGGTACAGAAAGGCAAGCGGGACAGGGCGATCGCAGGATTCTCCCTCGGCGGGCTCCACACCCTTTTCATATCGGCGAACAACCCGGACCGCTTCGATTACGTGGGGCTGTTTTCCGCCCAGACCACCAATGCGCTGGATGAGGAAAAACTGGAGAAGGCCGGTGCCCTGGCCCAGGGAATCAAAATCCTTACGGACGCGTTCCCCTTCCTGACGAAGGGAACGTTCGGAGAGAAAATATCCACCGTGACGTCCGGTATCAACAAGGAGGGTCTTTCCACATACAACAACCTTGACGAAAAACTTGACAATCAGTTCAGGACACCGCCTCAGCTATACTATATCGCCGTAGGCAGGGACGACTTCGTCAAAAAGATCAACGACGATTTCATGGCGAAGCTGGATGAAAAAGGATATAAGTATCATTATAATGAAACCGACGGGGGCCACAGTTGGGAAAACTGGAGAAAATACCTGACAGACTTCCTCCCCAGACTCTTTTGACAAATGACAGACATTAAATCCACAATCAGGGCGATGCTGGAGGAAGCGCTTCCTCTCGTGAACCTGGATTCGGAATACCTGTTCAGCGAACTCGATTCCCTCGGCGTGACTACAATCCTCATGCTGCTTTCCGACAAGTACGATATAAAGCTGGACTCTTCCGACGTCACGCCGAAAAATCTCAAATCCCTGGAAAGCCTTGCCGCCCTGGTGGAGAGGAAAATAGCCGATAAATGACCATAGAGGACCATATCTGGCAGAACGCCTCCGACTTCCCCGGAAAAACCGCCATTGTCTGCGGCGGGGAAAGCTGTACCTATGAAGAGTTGAAGAGGAGGATTGAGGAAAAGGCAGGAGAATTGTCGGCGAAATACCCTCCGGGACGGATCGTATGCCTGAGGGCCTTCCCTGACATCGATTTCCTTGTCACCTATTTCGCCCTCCACAAGGCCTGCTGCGCCGCGGCGCCTCTTGAAAAGGACATCCCCGAGGCCGCGTTCGAAAGGATATCAGCCGAGATGGCAGCCCATTCCGTTCCAGAAGGCACCGCCGACATCCTGTATACCACCGGCACCACCGGGAAATCCAAAGGAGTCATCATAAGCCACCGGACGATAATAGCCGACGCAGAGAACCTCATCGCCGGTATGGGCTTCAGCCACGACCTCGCTTTCGTGGTCAACGGGCCGCTGAACCATATCGGGAGCCTTTCGAAGGTCTATCCCGTCCTAATGCTGGGCGGAACCCTGATCATAGTGAACGGACTCAAGGACTTCGACCTTTTCTTCGGAGCCTTCGATTACCCGGCCGGGAAGTTCGCGACCTTCCTGGTCCCGGCCAGCATCCGCATCCTGCTCCAGTTCTGCCCTGACAGGCTGGCGGAACTCGCCGGCAGGATGGATTTCATCGAAACCGGCGCCGCTGCGATGTCCCAGTCCGACATGGAGGCCCTGTGCCGTCTGCTGCCTTCCACGAGGATGTACAATACCTATGCATCTACGGAGACCGGCATCATCAGCACCTACGACTTCAATGACGGGAAATGTGTTGCCGGCTGTCTCGGACGGCCGATGCCACATTCCTTCTTTTCCATTACTGAGAAAGGACTCTTGGTCTGCGGCGGAGACACCCTGATGACAGGATATCTGGGAGATCCCGAAAACACCGCGGCCATATTGAGGGACGGCCTTATCCACACCTCCGACATCGGCGTCATAGACGAAGAAGGGATGCTCCATCTCCTGGGGAGGGAAGACGACGTCATCAACGTCGGAGGCTTCAAGGTCTCTCCCACCGAAGTGGAAGACGCCGCCCTTTCGTTCCCTGGCATTAGGGATTGCGTGTGCATTGCCGTCGAAAGCCCCATAACCGGGCAGGCCCTGAAACTGCTGGCGGTGACGGCTGACGGAGAAAAACCCGATTGGAAAGCCCTGGCCCGCCACCTTAAGACAAAACTGGAGACCTACAAGATTCCTATGAATTATGGCTTGACGGACAAGGTATGCAGGACCTTCAACGGGAAGATCGACCGCAAGCATTACAGGAACAATGGCTAGAAATTCAGGTCCATTCCGACCTTGATGCACGAATTGCCGCCGTCGGGATTCCTTCTGGACAGACGCCAGGCATAATCTATCCTGAACAACCTCAATATATTAGATATTCCCACCCCCATCTCATAATAAGGAGCCCCTGCAAGGCTCTGCATCCCCGAGATGGGTATGATGGCGCTCTCTTCCAGATTTAACGGCCTTATGTTGCCGAAAGCGGCCTTGAAGGAAAGTATCTCCCTCCAGTCCAGTTTCCTTATAAGAGGTATTTTGCCTAAAATGAGGCCGTCGAAATTATGCTCGAAAAACACGTTGGCCCATCTGTCGGAGGCGAATTCAAAGTATTGCATGCAGGAGAACGCCGTGTTGTCCGAGAACCAGCCCTGATTCCCCTCGTGGAGTTTCAGGAAAGTGTATGGGACGTCACCCCAGATCGTTCCCGCGTTGATGCTGACCATGCTGAACCCGAACGGAGTGCCGGGGATGTGCCAGTCGACGGATATCTCTCCCCGGATAAAGGGATCTTCATAAAGCCCCTGCCCGGTTTGAACGGGGACCTTCCTGTCCATTGAGAAAGTACCGCCAGCCAGGTCAAGGGAAACGACCGGATATCTGGTAAAAATATGCACCTTGTCGAAAAAGCCCCGGTTGATGCGTTCGTCCCAGGCGAAACGGGCCTTGAGACGCACCTGGGAGGCGTCTACGTAATCCAGGACAGTCCCGTCGCGAAGGTACAGGGGCACCTGTTCATTCCCGTATACGCGGCGGCGTTCCGCCCTGAAATAACCGGAAAGGAAACGTGAAAACTCGTGCTCGTAATCAAGCCCATAGCGCATCAGCAACGACTGCCGGTCGTTCCCGTGGCT
>JAEEGL010616442.1_pt1 | contig 14677 bp, 8 predicted proteins | sample 9134231 | NCBI WGS metagenome assembly JAEEGL01 (sample SAMN16246548, study PRJNA631951) | gut metagenome | biome: gut microbiome; feature: rumen; material: fiber-attached | host: Bos | place: Iran: Karaj | collected 2018-10 | reverse complement strand
GACCTGCGCGATAATTGTAGATTCGGATAATAATGTGATAGCTCATTCCGACCACAGTCAGATCGGAGTAAATCTGGCACAGGAGAGGGGCTCCTTTAATTCGCTTGTTTCGAAAAGCATAAGAGAAGCCTTGAAAGAGCCTGTGCTTATCAATCATTCAGGAAGGACATATCTGGTTTTTGCCGCGGATATAAAGAATTCGTGGCGTTCTGTCGCCGTTGTGGAGGATGTGACCCTTCAGAGCGGATTCAAAGATGTAAACACCCTGCTTATATTTTCATGTGTAGTGGTTGCCTGTCTTTTGGGCATCGTTATATATGGTGTCAGAAAGGAACATAAAAAGATAAGAGCAATCGGAGAGCAGGTAGTAACTGCCGGCGGAATGTTCGAAATGGCGTATCTTATAGATCTTAAGACCGATACCTATGTTGAAATGGATCGCTTTGCGCAGGGACTTGATGTCTCGGAGAATCGCATTAAACAGGCTCAGACAAAGCTAAGATCAATAATGGATTCTATCACGGACGAAAGATTCAAGGCAGCGATATTCACATTTACCAATCTTGAAACTCTGCAGGAGAGGCTTGACGGAAACAAGACTATTATCAGAGAGTTCACCGATACAAGGAACAGAAGATGCTGCGGAAGATTTGTTGCGATGGAGTACTCCGCGGAAGGAAAGCTTGAAAGCGTACTCTGGGTTGTGGAAGTGATCGGAGAACGCAGAAAGTGGGCATTGCCATGAAGAAAAAAAGAAAACTTTGGGTGCTGCTCATTATAGCAGCCCTGTGTGTATATACAATGATCATATACAGCTTCTTCGGTGATCCCATGGGTGATCCGGAGATGGAGCACCATATTCTTTTGTCGAAAAGGATCTATTCCTCCATCGATAAGGTTATGAACGAGCCTATCAGTGTGGCAAGGGCTATGGCATCGGATACTTTTGTTAAAGACTTTATGAAGGATGAAATCCGTCTTTCTGATAAAAATGCATCGGATATTGCACAGAGATATCTTTCCACGCTTAGGGACGGAACGGACAGTTATGAGACTTTTATTGTATCAGCAGGGAGCTTCAGGTACTTTACCTGCGACGGATTATATAAGATCATCGATCCCGTTAATGATTATTATGACCGTTGGTACAATGAATTTATAACCAAAGATATCATTTATGAAATGAATGCCGATGCGGATGAAGCCAGAGGCGGGATATGGACTGTTTTTGTCAACTACAAGGTATATGACGATGCAGGCAATTTCCTTGGAGTGTGCGGAGTAGGCATCGAAATAAATGAGCTTCAGAACCTTATCAGAGATTTTGAGGATGAGTATGGAGTAAAGATCACTCTGGTAGATTCGGAAGGCCTTGTGCAGGTTGATACGGATACCATTAATATCGAAAATGTGTATAAATCAAGCAGCCTTCTTTCCGCTTCGACGGATTATGTCTATACATCCAAAGGGGCAAGCGGCTTTGTGATCACCCAGTTTGTGGATTCTCTCGGGTGGTATCTGGTGGTGCAGAGCCGGTCGTCCATGCACAAATACACCATGATAAATCCCATGTTTTATGTGCTTGAACTGATCGGATGCGCGATCTGCGGGTTGGGAATATGGGTGCTTCTCAGAAAAACGCAGTCCTCGAAAAAATCCGGCCGGGATGCGCAGGTGGATGAGCTTACCGGATTATATAACCGTAATTACTTCAAGGCGGTATACGGTGAGCACGGTATATTCAATACTGTACGTTACAAGAGTATTGCGGTTTTTGATATCGACTTTTTTAAAGAAGTGAACGATACGGAAGACGGAAATGAGATACTTAAGCATGTGGCCGAGAGTATGAAGGAAGTTTTCGGAGAAAAGGGCGAGATATTCAGATGGGGCGGAGACGAATTCATGATCCTCATGGAGTGGTCCATGGAATTCGGATACGGATTGTGCAGAGAGTTTTGCCAGAAGCTTCAGAATGAGGGTAAGGTTACTGTCTCCATAGGACTGACAGAAGTCAGACTCTCTGATACCATCAAAAAGAATTATTACCGTGCCGCGCAGTATTGCTATCTTGTTAAGGAGATGGGCGGAAACGGTGTGAAACGCGGATAGGGGAACCGATTTGAGATCATTACGTACAAAGCTGTTTTTCCTCATTTTCATAATAGTCTTTGGCGTGTATCTGATGCTTTCACTTGTGGGAGCACATGATATGCTTGAAACCATCGAAGAAGACACCGCTCTCGAGATGTCGATGATCACTCATCAGAAAGCGGAGGAGCTTAACGTGCGCCTCTCAGGGATTGAGCGCGCGGTGGATGAGCTTGCAAAATACATCGAAAAGAACGCTGATGCCGAAAGGATGAAGACCGATGAAGCCTATATGACGGAGTTTATGGATCAGCTTTCCGTCAGGAGCATCGATGCGGCAAGGATAGCAGGAAATGTGGAAAATGTCTATTTCAGACCGGAGCCCAACGAGTACGGATCACGATCGGGAATCTTTCTTATCAGAAACGCCTTTGATGATTTCCTCAGCGTTGAATGTACGGATATTCTTGCGTATGAGCCCGATGACAGGGATCATGTGGCCTGGTATTATGAGCCTTTAAAAAGCGGAAATGCCATTTGGCTGGCCCCGTATTACAACAGGAATATCAATATCTTCATGACTTCATACGTGTCGCCTGTTGTGGTGAACGGACGCTTTTTCGGCGTGGTCGGAATGGATATCTACATGACATTCATACACAGTGTCATGGACAGTATAGATTACAAAGACGGATTCGGCTTTCTGGTAGAATCAAACGGTAATATCGTATATCATCAGGATTATCCCTACGGACTGTCTAACGTGATGGTGGACGAAGAGCTTGCAAAAGCGATTGATGCGGTGATAAGCGATCAGTTTGCGGATGGCGGAAATATCAAGTATTTCTGGAACGAAAAACCGCATATATTGACATCATCATCACTTGGAAACGGAATGTATCTGGCGCTGTCGGTTCCGGAGGAGGAGATACTAAGGCCCAGGCTGAGGCTGTGGCATAAGATGCTTATTATTTTCTGCGCAACATTTGTGGTTATATTTGTAGTAGTCTGGCTTGTGATGGCAAAGATTATAAATCCCGTGAAGGAACTCACGACAGCGGCAAAGAAGCTTTCAAAGGGAGAGCTGAGCGTTCCGATAAATTATCATTCGGATGACGAGATAGGCGCTTTGGCCGACAGTATCAGGATGATGGCCGGAGAGCTTCAGGAGTATATCGGATATATTCATGCCCAGGCTTATGCCGATGAGATGACGGGCGTGGGCAACAAGGCTTCATATGCCGATATGATCAAGATACTGGACCGCAAAATAGAAGAGGGCTTTGCGGACTTCTTCATCGGTGTGTTTGATGTTAACGGATTAAAAGCGATCAACGACCGGCTTGGCCACGAGTACGGCGATATGGTCATAACCGATTCTGCCAATGTTCTTAAGGTTGTATTCGGAGCCGAGAGAGTATACCGCGTGGGCGGTGATGAGTTTGTAACGATCGTGGAAGGTGAGACCAAAGAAGATATTGACCGGTACAGTAGTTCGCTCAGGGACTCGCTGGAGAGGCATAATAAGTCCGGCAAGCTGTATGATGTGGACCTGACGCTCTCACAGGGTTATGCGGTGTTTGTAAAAGGCGGAGATACCGAGTATAAACAGGTATTCCGCCGTGCAGATGAAGAAATGTATAAGGATAAGGAGCGGTTCTATAAAGAAAAGAACAGCAAAAGGAAACGTCCGGATTAGTTTTTCCGGGTGTATCAGAATGAGGTGGTGTTTCTTTTGACCAGAGTTCCGGAAAAAACTGTCTTGTGAGGCATATCCTGCCCGGAAAGCACACCAACAAGAGTTTTAACAAGTGTACGACTCTGGGTTTCCAGCTGATTATCGATGGAAGTGAGCTCGGGAGTGCAGCACCCTGTAAGAACTGAATTATTATATCCTATAACCGAAAGGTCTTCCGGTATCCGGAGGCCTTTTTTCTGTGCATATTTTACAGCTGCTATGCCGAGCTGGTCATCAGCAGCCATCACACCGTTAAAGGAGTGTCCCCTTCTTTCATAGTCTGCAATATATTCCGCGATATCTTCAAGACCGGTTATCTCTGATGGAATCTGACAGATGAGATCCTCGGAATCCTCCGTTTTCTGTCTCTGCACTGCCATTCTGAAGCCGTCAAGCTTCTTACGGCCGCTGTAGGAGAGGGAATTGTAGATATAAAGGATATCGTGGATGCCTGATTCATACATCTCGGTGGCAGCGCGGTACATGGAATTCCTGTCGTCACAGAGAATGCAGTATACGTTGTCATTGTGATATGAAGCGTTAAGCACCATGACAGGCACTTTGGCAGAGCTGTCTATAATATACTGGTTCTCTGTCTCGGCTTCTCCGATAAAGTTGGAACCCACAAGTATAAGACCGTCAACTTTTTTGGAAAGAATAAGGTTTACATAATTCTTTTTTGCATCCAGATTATAGCCTGTGCAGCACAGGAGAGACTCGTATCCGCTTGCCTGAAGGTTCTGCTGCAGGTAATAAACCGCTTTGGCAAGGAAGATATCGGAAGAATCCGCACAAAGGATACCGATGGTGCGCATGGACTTAAGGCCCATGGCCCGGGCGGAAGAATTGGGGGTGTAACCGTATTCATCGATTATATCCATTATTTTCTTCCTGGTGGATTCTTTGACCTTGGAACTTCCGTTCAGAACTCTTGATACGGTGGCGATTGAAACGCCTGCTTTTTCTGAAATATCATAGATTGTAAGGGACATGCAGGTGAAAACCTCCTGTGATTCGCATGGGGGCGAAAGTATTATAAGCAGAGTACATATAATATTTTTGTATGTAACTACTTACATTCAATGAATCATTATATTATTTTTCAAATTGAAATTCAAATGTAATCGCAGTTTTTTTATTGTTATTTTTCACAAAATCCTTTTCTCAAACTGTTAAAATTGCCAATTTGATCCTTGTTTTAAATTCTTTCATTGACTTAATGGCAGAAAGGTGTAAAATATGAAATGTAAACGCTTACACAAAAGATGACTTTTTATGCGATTCTTATAATAATTATATGATAGTGATAAATGCTGTTAAGAAGAGCGATCATCACTATACAGGCTAAATCGCTATATAGGTTAAACCACTATACAGTATTTTATGGTTCAAAGTTTATGAAAAATATGTGAAAGGGGTATAAAAATGGAACTTATTTCAAGAAAAATGACAGGAAAGAAGGAGAGACCCATCAAGGTCCTTCAGTTTGGAGAGGGAAACTTCCTTCGTGCTTTTGTTGATTATATGATCGATATCGCCAATGAGCAGGGAAAGTTTGACGGAGATATCGTGCTTGTTAAACCTATTGAATTCGGTAATCTTGAAAGATTCCACAATCAGGAGTGCCAGTATACCGTTCAGCTTCGCGGACGTGTTGACGGAGAGCCCAAGAAGATCAACCGTATCGTAACAAGTGTGGCTGACGCTGTTGATGCTTACGGTGAATATGAAAAGTATGCAGAATATGCAAAGCTTGATACCCTTCGTTTTATCGTATCCAACACTACCGAGGCTGGTATCGTGTATGACGAGAGTGACAGCATTGAGCTTAATCCCCCCAAGAGCTATCCCGGTAAGCTCGCAAAGTTCCTGTATGAGAGATATAAGCACTTTAACGGTGCTGTAGATAAGGGGCTTATCATGCTCCCCGTTGAGCTTATCGATGATAACGGACTGCATCTTAAGGAATGCGTGCTTAAGCAGGCAGATAACTGGAATCTTGAGGTTGGATTTAAGAAGTGGCTCGATGAAGCCTGCATCTTTACATCCACTCTTGTGGACCGTATCGTTACCGGCTATCCAAGGGATGAAGCAGATCAGCTTTGCGAGGAATTCGGATATAAGGATGAGCTTATCGTAACAGGCGAGCCTTTTGCGCTTTGGGTTATCGAAAGCCCGAGAGACCTTTCCGACGAGCTTCCGCTTCCCGCTGCAGGCCTTCCCGTTATCTACACCCCGGATCATCATCCCTACAAGCAGAGAAAGGTGCGCATTCTTAATGGCGCCCACACATCATTTGTGCTGGCATCATATCTTTGCGGAAATGATATCGTGCTTCAGTCAATGAATGATGATCTTATCCTCAACTTCGTAAAGGGAACTCTTTTTGATGAAGTTATTCCCACACTTACTCTTCCCAAGGATGATCTTATCAGCTTTGCGAACGACGTGCTTGCAAGATTCAACAATCCTTACGTAAAGCATGCACATCTTTCGATAGCACTAAATTCCGTTTCGAAGTGGCGTGCAAGATGTATGCCCAGTTTCCTGGACTATGTAAAGAACGAAGGAAAGCTGCCCGCACATCTTACATTTTCCATCGCCGCCCTTATGGCATTTTATACCGGAAGTGAGATAAGGGACAAAGCCCTTATCGGACACAGAAACGGAGAGGAATACCAGATCCTTGACGATATGTCGGTGCTCGAATTCTTTGCGGCAAACAGCGAAAAAGCTCCCGCGGAATTCGCAAAGGCCGTCCTTTCGAATACGGACTTCTGGGGGCAGGATCTTTCACAGATCGACGGACTTACGGATTGCATAACCGAGTATATTTCAAGCATCCGTGAAAACGGAATGAGAAAGACTATGGAGAAGTATTTTAGTTAATTTTGGTATTGACGTCTCAACAGGGGTCCGAATTAAGTAAAGCATAGCTTGATCAGGGTGTTGTTCTGGACGATAAACACGCAGATAAGGCAGAAGCTGCGATTTGCGTGTCGGAACAAGGCGATGCAGACACGCAGAAAAAGTAGAAGCTGCGATTTGCGTGTCGCACCCGGGCAAAGCAGACACGCAGAAAAAGTAGAAGCTGCGATATACGTGTCTGACCCGGGCGAAGCAGACACGCAGAAAAAGTAGAAGTTGCGATTTGCGTGTCGGAACAAAGCGAAGCAGACACGCAGAAAAAGTAGAAGCCGCAATTTACGTGTCTGACCCGGGCGAAGCAGACACGCAGAAAAAGTAGAAGTTGCGATTTGCGTGTCGGAACAAGGCGAAGCAGACACGCAGATAAGGCAGAAGTTGCGATTTGCGTGTCTGACCCGGGCAAAGCAGACACGCAGAAAAAGTAGAAGTTGCGATATACGTGTCTGACCTGGGCAAAGCAGACATGCAGAAAAAGTAGAAGCTGCGATTTGCGTGTCTGACCCGGGCAAAGCAGACACGCAGAAAAAGTAGAAACCGCAATTTACGTGTTTAGCCAAGGTGAAGCAGACAGGTAGAAAAACAAAAACGCAGGAAAACAGAATATGAAATCATATATAAAGATAAATGAAAAAGATAACGTGATAGTTGCACTTTCGGACATAGCAAAGGGTACCGTGATAGAGGGTATTACCGCTGTAGATGAGATTCCTGCGGGCCACAAGATGGCGCTTAATGATATCGCAAAGGGAGAGCCTGTGATCAAGTACGGCTACCGTATCGGCAATGCAAAGGAAGATATCAAAGCCGGTTCCTGGATCCACACTCACAATGTGGGGACTGCCCTCGGCGAAATACTTGATTACACATACGAGCCCGTGGAACCCGATATAAAACCTGACGTAAAACCTGACGTAAAACCCGATGCCTCGGATGATACTTTCTTTATGGGCTATAAAAGACCCGACGGGAAAGTGGCTGTCAGAAATGAGATATGGGTCATCCCCACTGTGGGCTGCGTAAACAATATCGCAACCGCTATTGCGAAGCAGGCAAATGATCGCCTTGCCGAATTGAGCGATATAGTAAAAAGCCGTGTCAGCGAGGTCATAGCTTTTCCGCATCCCTACGGATGTTCCCAGATGGGGGACGATCAGGAGAGCACAAGGAAGATCCTGAGCGATCTTATCAATCATCCCAATGCAGGCGGTGTGCTGGTGCTCGGCCTAGGATGTGAAAATAGCAATATAGATGTATTAAAAGCATATATTGGGGAGTATGATGATAGCAGGGTCAAATTCCTCGTCTGCCAGGAAGTTGAAGATGAAATGGCAGAGGCTGAAAAGCTTATGGAGGAACTTATCGGATACGCTGCAAGCTTTGTGCGTGAGCCGATCCCCGCATCGAAGCTTATCATCGGAATGAAATGCGGAGGAAGCGACGGCTTTTCCGGTATTACTGCAAATCCCCTTGTGGGAAGGTTTTCCGATATGCTTGTTTCAAAGGGTGGAACCACAATCCTTACCGAGGTTCCGGAAATGTTCGGCGCAGAGACGATTCTTATGAACCGCTGCGAGAACAGGGAGCTTTTTGATAAGACCGTAGATCTTATCAACGATTTTAAGCAGTATTTTAAAGACAATAATCAGACCATATATGAGAACCCTTCACCGGGAAATAAAAAAGGCGGAATTTCAACTCTTGAGGACAAGTCCTTAGGCTGCACGCAGAAGTCCGGAAGCAGTGCTGTAAAAGGCGTGCTGGCATACGGCGAGAGAGTGGAAAATCCCGGCCTTAACCTGCTTTCCGCTCCGGGCAACGATCTGGTGGCAGCAACGGCGCTTGCCGCAAGCGGAGCGCATATTGTACTGTTTACAACAGGCAGGGGCACTCCCTTTGCATGCCCGGTTCCCACTATGAAAATATCCACCAATTCCCGTCTTGCGGGCAAAAAGTCGGGATGGATCGATTTCAATGCCGGAGTGCTTGTGGAAGACAAGGATATGGACGAAACCGCAAAGAAGTTTTTTGACTATGTGATCGAAGTCGCATCGGGTGAAAAGGTTGCGAGCGAAAGAGCCGGATTCCACGATATGGCTATATTTAAGAGGGGAGTTACATTGTAATAAGTGTACTATGCAAAGAATACAATGCAGATTTCTTATGAAAGAGAGGATCAAAAAATGAAAGCATTTATGGATAAGGATTTTCTGCTTCAGTCGGAATGTGCAAAGAAGCTTTTCCACGAATATGCGGAAAAAATGCCGGTGCTGGATTATCACTGTCACATCAATCCCAAGGAGATAGCTCAGGACAGACAGTTTGATAATATCACACAAGTCTGGCTTGGCGGAGACCACTATAAATGGCGCTTTATGCGTTCATGCGGAGTCGATGAAAAGTTTATTACGGGAGATGCATCCGATAAGGAAAAGTTCCTTAAATGGGCAGAATGTCTCGGAAAGGCCATCGGCAATCCTCTTTATCACTGGTCACATCTGGAGCTTCAGAGATACTTTGGATACACAGGTGCACTCAGTGCAAAGACAGCCGAGGAAGTGTGGGAGCTTTGCAACAAAAAACTCGCAGAGCCCTCCATGTCCGTAAGAAATATTATAAAGCAGTCGGGAGTTACGCTTATCTGTACTACGGATGATCCCATCGATACACTCGAATGGCATAAGGTCATAAGGGAAGATAAATCGTTTGAAACAAAGGTACTTCCCGCATGGCGCCCCGACAAGGCGATGAATCTTGAAAAGCCCGATTATGTCGATTATGTTAAAAAGCTTGCGGAGGTAAGCGGAATCACTATCCGTTCATTTGCGGATCTTAAGAAGGCGCTTGTTAAGAGAATGGATTATTTTTCGGAGAACGGATGTATCGTTTCCGATCATGCTCTTGAGTATGTAATGTATGAGCCCGCAGATGACGAGGAGCTTGAAGCGATCTTCAGAAAGGCTCTTATCAAGGATCCTATCAGCCGCAAGGAAGAGATGCAGTTTAAGACTGCATTCATGACTTTTGTGGCAGGCGAGTACACAAAGCGTGACTGGGTAATGCAGCTTCATTACGGATGTAAGAGGGACAACAATACTCCTATGTTTGAGAAGTCGGGACCCGATACCGGATATGACTGTATAAACAATTATGCTCCTTCATCACAGACAGCAGATTTTCTCAACAATCTGATCAAAAAGGATTCGCTTCCCAGAACGATCCTTTACAGTCTGAATCCGAATGATAATCAGGCTATAGGAACTATCCTGGGATGCTTCCAGAACAGTGATGCGGTTGCGAAGATCCAGCAGGGAAGTGCATGGTGGTTCAATGATCACAAGGTCGGCATGCAGGATCAGATGACTTCACTCGCAAATCTGGGTAATCTGTCAGGATTTGTGGGAATGCTTACGGATTCGAGGAGTTTCCTTTCATACACAAGGCATGAGTATTTCAGACGTATACTCTGCAATCTGCTGGGAACTTGGGTTGAAAACGGAGAGTTCCCCGAGGATTACGATATCCTGGGCGAGATCGTGAAGGATATATCTTATAATAACGCGGTAAGATATTTTAAGTTCAACATGCTTGAAACAGTTTAAACGCTTGAATGATTATACAAACTTAGTTACGCGAATTCGCACAAATGTATGCTTCGAGCACCGCTTCGCAGCTATGGGTCTTCGAGCAGCGGTACTAACTTCGAACTTCGTTTCACTCGTTCTCAGTAAGTGCCGGCCTCAGACACATTGCTCTCAGCATAGCATTTGCACGAACTCGCTGGAATGAATTAGCCGGATGTTAAATATGTTTTGAAACATAACATAATATTAGTAACAGGATTTCGCGTTTTCAAGCTATGGTGAGCGGTACACGTCGGGAGCGCATGCAAAATGTCGGAGCATAAACCGGTCCCTGCGATAATGTTCGAGCAGCTCGCCTGATGAGGCGAGCGTCGCGAGTTGTAGCAGGGCGGTTTTGCCCTTTGCGAAGACAGATTTTGCGCAAGCGCGGAGACGTAGCGAATCCATACTTGAAACGCGAAGTCCGTCACTAAGTAGAATATACTAAACTTTAATGTGAGGAGAAAGAAAATGGATTTAAATCTCAGACCTGCAGAAGAATGCACCTACGATGCGGTATCACTCGGAGAAGTTATGCTCCGACTCGATCCCGGTGAAGGAAGGATCAGAACTGCCAGATATTTCAGAGCATGGGAAGGTGGCGGAGAATATAACGTTGTGAGAGGCCTCAGAAGATGCTTCGGCTTAAAAACCGCAGTTATCACCGCTTTTGCCGATAATGAAGTAGGAAAGCTCATGGAAGATTTCATTCTTCAGGGCGGTGTTGACACATCACTTATCAAGTGGATGCCCACTGACGGAATTGGCCGCGTATGCAGAAACGGACTCAATTTTACAGAGAGAGGCTTCGGCATCAGAGGTGCGGTAGGATGCTCCGACAGAGCAAATACAGCTATTTCAAAAGCTACTCCCGCTGATTTTGATTTTGATCACATCTTCGGAGAACTTGGCGTAAGATGGCTTCACACAGGCGGTATCTACGCAGCACTTTCCGAGCAGTCATGCGAGACAGTGCTTGAGGCTATCAAGACCGCAAAGAAGTACGGTACAATAGTTTCTTACGACCTCAATTACCGCCCTTCAATGTGGAGTGCTATCGGCGGTCAGGCTAAAGCTCAGGAAGTCAATAAAGAGATCGCAAAATACGTTGATGTAATGATCGGAAACGAGGAAGACTTTACAGCATGCCTTGGTTTCGAGATTGAGGGAAATGATGCAAATCTCAAGACATTGAATCTTGACGGATACAAGAAGATGATCAATGAAGCTGCCAAGACATATCCCAATTTCAAGGCAGTTGCGACCACACTTCGTCAGGTTAAGACCGCTACGGTTAATGACTGGAGCGCAATCTGCTGGGCTGACGGTGAGATCTACAAGGCTAAGCAGTATGACGGACTCGAGATCATGGACCGCGTAGGCGGAGGAGATTCATTTGCATCAGGGCTTGTTTACGGCCTTATGACCACCGGCGATGCAAAGCTTGCTGTTGAATACGGTGCAGCGCACGGCGCACTTGCAATGACCACTCCAGGAGATACCACCATGGCATCCAAGAAAGAAGTTGAAGCGCTTATGGGCGGAGCAGGAGCAAGAGTTCAGAGATAGAATTGACAGCTTTCTTTTTTCGCATGAGAGTATTGCCGGAAATATTTGTATTTTATGCAGAATAGTAGTATTATTAAATAGTCTGAGCCGGGATGTTTTAGACACCCCGGCTCATCTGCCCCCTAAACTGTGAAAAAAGGTTAGAGATATGGCTTCAAAGACTATTGAAAAAAGCGAAATTATCGTCAGCGCATCCCAGAATAATGAAATGCTCTTTCTGATAACGGAAGGAGAGGTTATGGCGTCTGCTCCGGGCATCAAGATGACCCTTACCAAGGGGGATGTCATCGGAAGCATAGAGGTTGGGTTTGATGCGCATTTTTTCAGCTACATGGCTAGCGAAGATACTACCATCATTCCGATACCTCTCGACAGCTTCTTTGCTATGCTTCAGAAAAAGAATGATTTTTCTGCATACATATACAAGAGTGCCATCAGACAGATCCTCGAATGCAGCAATCAGCTTTTTAAGAATATTGGAGAGGCTAAAGGAGTATACACTCTTGCTTTGGAATACTATGAATTCTACAGATCTCTTTGTGTAAAAGTTGGAGTTAATCCAACTCCTCTTGACGGATTGTTCACTCAGGGCGAGATGGTGGATGATACCGATGTCAGCGAGCATATCAATGGTTATTACAACGATATTTCAACCGTTATTACCGACGGAAGAAAAGTATCGCCCGAGTTTCTTGATGTTTTTATACGTAAGCTATCCAGGGATTCAAGAGCGGTTGTGCTCGGTTCCAAAAAGGTGTTTGCTTATCTTGCCACAATAGGCCATTATCTTCTTGATGAACCCGGAAAAGATCTTTACGGGATTCTTACGGACAGCTATTTCAGCACGGCATTTTCGGCCGTATCAGATCAGATTTTATCCAAAATACAGGAACTGGAGAGCTTTTTGAATAAAAAGCTTTATATCAACGCGAATAGATACTTTGAGAGAACATCCGCTTTTGAGATGAAGATCGAGAGGGCAAAGCTCCGCGAGGATCATTCCGAGGATGAGAAGGAAATATTCAAGCTTCTCGAGAATTCCGTGGATCAGATCCTTGATTTCGGAGGATTTGACGAAAAGACCGTCAATGATTTCAAGTCACTTCTTATTTCCTACAAGAATCTGGCAGATCCCAGAGGGCAGGATGACGCAAGCAGGCATATAAGGCTTGATATTACCAACTATTTCTATAAATTCTACGAGGCAGTTGCACTTAAAGTCCTGAAGGGACATCCGCCCACAAAGGTAATACTGATGTTCCTTGAATTTGGATATATGGATGAGGAACTCTGCACCAAGGAGGATCTTTTCTATCTTTACGAAAAGGCGGGAAGCGGATACACTTCACCCGAAAAGGGTGTATTTACTTTCTTTGAATGGATCGAGGCTATATACAACGGACAGAGACTTCCCAGCAAGAACGATTTTGATATTGACTACGAAGCTTTTGTGCACGAACAGAAAGTCAAAAACCAGATCACTGCCGAGCAGGAAAAGAAGGCTATGAACGACAGGGAGGCCATGGTCAAGTATGAGCTTAAAAACATGTTCCTCTCAGCCAATAAAGTTACTTTCGGACTTATCACCATATTCTGTCCGGTATTTAACAGCGTTAATGTTATGAAGACTCTTCCCGACGATCTTGTTACGGCAGGAAAGGCGATCGAGTGCCTTGATTACGTCAGATCGCTTGATTTCCAGCTATTTTACAGAGACACGGTTTATTCCAACGAAAAGGCCGGGATCAAGGGTGAGTATATCAATTTTGAGATGCTGCCCGACTTTATACTTCTTCCCAATGTGGGCACCAGGTCGCTTTTCTGGCAGGAGATACAGGGAAGAGCAAGGAATACTCATTCCAGATTTATGCTTCCCGTATTTGATCTTGAGGAAATCAAGGTTCAGATGCTGCATATGTGTGGCGAGTATCGCTGGGAGATGTGCAAGAGAGTGCAGGGTGCCAGATGGAATGATGTTACGGATCCGTCACTTACCAGTGAGTATTTCGACTATGCTCAGTTCTACAGAAAAAATCATGATCTTTCACCGGATGCGAAAGAGAAGATAAAGCTTCAGCTACAGAGGGCAAAAAACAGCTTCAAGGAAATGTTTGTCATGGACTATATGGTATGGGTGGCATACGAGAGCGACGGCTCACCGAGGCTTAACAAGGTGACCAGGACCATTCTTTCAAAGTATTGTCCTTTCCCCGTACAGGTGAGAACAAGGCTTGCGCAGAATCCATCCTACAAAGACCTTATAGAATATTACGAAAAGCATCAGGCTCAGAAGATCCACAGGTTCGAGAATATCATTCAAAAGGCAAAGAATCTTGGCGTACCTGTTCCGAGCGAGATCGAAGGTGAACTTGAATATATGAAGGCCTGATACTAATCCTTTTAGGTCAGGATCGGAGAGATCAAAATGAAAGTAGTACTTGAAAACCTTACTAAAAAATTCCCCAGCCGTGATAAAAAGCATCCCGAGGATGTTATCGCGGTAAAGGATTTCGATTATACCGTAAAAGACGGTACACTGGTCGGGCTGCTGGGCCCTTCCGGGTGTGGAAAGAGTACCACGCTGAATCTTATAAGCGGGCTTGAAAAGCCTACGGTGGGAAAGATATTTTTCGGAGATGATGACGTCACAAAGATCCCTCCCGAGAACAGAGGTATCGGTCTTGTTTTCCAGAATTATGCGCTTTATCCTCATCTTACGGTAAGGCAGAAT
>JAEEGL010006407.1_pt1 | contig 14677 bp, 12 predicted proteins | sample 9134231 | NCBI WGS metagenome assembly JAEEGL01 (sample SAMN16246548, study PRJNA631951) | gut metagenome | biome: gut microbiome; feature: rumen; material: fiber-attached | host: Bos | place: Iran: Karaj | collected 2018-10 | reverse complement strand
GGATCACGGCGTCCGCGCCCAGGATCTCCGCGTTGACGATGATGCCCGGCGTATTGCCCGGCAAAAACAGCATGGATCTGCGCACGGCGTCACTCCCCCCTTCCCCGCGCCACGGCGGTCTCCACCCGGGCACGGATCACGCAGTCCAGCGCGCCCCGGTCCACCACGCGCAGCGCCGCGTCGGTCACGCCCTGCTCGGCGAGCACCTCCATCACCGACTGGCGGATGCTCTCGCCGAACTGCTCCTCCACCACGGATTCGATCTCCAACTGAACGCCCGAGCCGCCGGGCCCGATCTCGACATAGGCGTCGCTGGATTCCAGCGTGCCAGCGACGGCCCTCCGAACGATCCCGCTCATGTCCTTCGCTCCCTTGTGTGAATTGATATAGAACATTCCGGCTTTATTATATACTATATTTTTGTTTTTGGCAACTATGATTTATTTACAAAAACAATTCTTTCTATATAATAGAAGGTGAATGAACATCCGCGGCGCGCGCCGCGCCGCAAGGCGGAAAGGAGCCCCCATGGAACTGACCACCGGCCGCCCGATGTCCGGAGCCGTCCTGGCGCGGGTCCGCGCGTTTCTCGCCGCCTGTGGGCTGGACTGGGACGACGGCATCGGCTACACCTGCGCGCTGGAGGAGGATGGGGAGATCCTGGCCACGGGCTCCCTGGACGGCGCGACGGTCAAGTGCCTGGCCGTTTCCCCAAACCGCCGGGGCGAGGACCTGACCGCGCGCGTCCTCACGGACCTGCGCCGGGAGGCCTTTGAACGGGGCTTTCACCATCTGACGCTGTTCACGAAGCCCGAAAACGAGGCGCTGCTGCGCCCCTTCGGGTTCTATCCGGTGGCCCGGGCCGAAGAAGCCCTGATGATGGAGAGCGAGCGGGACGGCCTGCAGAAATTCCTCGATGCCCTGGAGCGCCCGGAAGCGCCCTGCGCCGAGGCGGGCTGCGTCGTCGCAAACTGCAATCCCATCACGAATGGCCATTTGTATCTGATACAGACCGCCGCCCGCGCATGCGGCTGCCTCCACCTGTTCATACTGTCCGAGGAGCGCGGGCCCTTCCCCGCCGCGGACCGCATCCGCCTGGCGCGGGAAGCATGCCGGGACATCCCCAATGTGCTTGTGCACCCCACGGGGCCATACATGGTCTCCGCGGCCACCTTTCCCGCGTACTTCCTGCGGGACCCCGCCCGGGTGGGGCGCGCGTCCTGCGAGATGGACATCCGCCTGTTCGGCGAGAAGATCGCGCCGGCGCTGAAGATCGCCTGCCGCTACGTGGGCACGGAGCCCTACAGCGAGGTGACGCGCTTCTACAACGAACAGCTGCGCGCGCGCCTGCCGGAGTACGGCATCCGGCTGGTGGAGGTCCCACGTCTGGAGGAAGGCAGCGAGGCCGTCAGCGCCTCCCGGGTGCGCAAGCTGTACGAATCCGGCGATTTTGACGCCATCCGGCCCCTGGTGCCGGAGTGTACGCTGCAATACCTGACGCACCGGAAAGGAGCATGAGCCATGCCGGTACCCAATCGCATCCAGCGGGGCCTGATCCAGACGGAGTTCTACGCCCCTCGCGGCCGCGCCCGCATATTCGACCTGGGCATGCAGATCGCCCAGCTGTACCTGAGCCCCTTCGACAAGCTCATCGGCTTCATCGGCGAGGCAGGCTCCGGCAAGAGCGCCCTGGTACACGGCATGTTCCCGGGGCTGGAGCTTACCAACGACGACGACGGTGTCAACGTGCGCCCGCTGCCCATCCTGGACGTGGAGGACGACCGGAGCTTTTTCAAGCCCCACACCTACCACCTGGACATCCGCTTCGAAACGGGCTTCACCCAGCCCCACGTGCTGGCGGAGGCCATCATGAACGCCATCCGGCTGGGCCGGCGCGTCGTGGTGGAGCACTTTGAGCTGATCTACCCCCTGCTGCCCCGCAACGCGGACCTGCTGCTGGGCATCGGCGAGCAGATCCTGGTGACCCGGCCCAACATGTTCGGACCGGAGCCCCAGGAGATCGCCGACATCGTGTTCAAATCCCTCCCCTACCGCCTGATGGCGCACACGGCGGAGGACCTGTGCGAAATGCACATGGACCCGGTCCTGGTGCAGAGCTGCAAGCACGACGACATCCGCCACGGCTTCATCCTGGACTTCCAGCAGCGCATACCGCAGATCGACCTGGCGGCGCTGGAGAGCGCCGTCAGCGCGGACATCGCGGCGGACCTGCCGGTGCATTACCACGACGATTCCCACATCGCCGTTGCCGACCGGCTGCACGAGTGCTCCGGCCCCCGCACCCACGTGTCCTCCACGGGCAAGATTCAGGGGTTCCGCCTGTGCCACGAAATCGTTCGCGATCTTCAGCAGGAGCGCAATTTGCTCATCGGGTTCGTTGGCGAATCCTCCAGTCAGGACCTGCAAAGGCTCATCGAACAATTCAGCGCGGGCCGCGGCATCTGACCGCGGACGCGAAACAGAAGGGAAGCGTCTGAAATGGAAAAGAAGAAGAAAACCCTGGTCATGGGCGTCATCGGCGCCGACGTGCACGCCGTCGGCAACAGAATCCTCTACTACGCCTTCACGGAAGCGGGCTTCAACGTGGTGAACCTGGGCGTAATGGTATCCCAGGAGGAATACATCAACGCCGCCATCGAATCCGGCGCGGACGCCATCGTGGTGTCCTCGCTGTACGGCCAGGGCGAACTGGACTGCCGCGGCATGCGGGAGAAGTGCGACGAGGCCGGCCTGAAGGGTATCCCCTTGGTGGTGGGCGGCAATATCGTCATCGGCAAGCAGAAGTTCGAGGATGTTGAGAAGCGCTTCAAGGCCATGGGCTTTGACCGCGCCTTCCCCCCGGGAACGCCGCCGGAGACCACCATCCAGGCGCTGCGGGAACTGCTGCACATGGACGAGGACGAACCGAAAGAAGCGGAAAAGCAATGAAGCCCGTTCTGCTCATCGATTTCGGCAGCACCTACACCAAGGTCACGGCCGTGGACGTGGAAGCGGAGCGCCTGCTGGGCACGGCGGACGCCTACACCACCGTTCAGACGGACATCAACGACGGCCTGGAACAGGCGCTGAAGAAGCTGGAAACCATCACCGGCCCCATTCAATACGCGGAGCGCTACGCCTGCTCCTCCGCCGCGGGCGGGCTGCGGATGGTGACCAGCGGCCTGGTGCCGGAGCTCACCGCCGAAGCCGCCCGCCAGGCCAGCCTGGGCGCGGGCGCCAAGGTGATGAAGGTGTACTCCTTCCAACTCACCGAGGACGACATCCAGGAGATCCTGTCCATCAATCCGGACATCTTCCTGTTGGTGGGCGGCACGGACGGAGGAAACAGCGAGTGCATCCTGCACAACGCCGCCATGCTGGCCGGTCAGCAGTTCAGCTTCCCCATCGTCGTCGCCGGGAACCGTTCCTGCGCCCGGGAGTGTCAGCGTATCCTGGCCGGGCACGAGGTGTATATCTGCGAGAACGTGATGCCGAAGTTCGGCGTGCTGAACATCGACCCCACCCGCAAAAAGATCCGCGAGATCTTCCTCACCAGCATCGTCCGCGCCAAGGGCCTCACCCACGTCTCCTCCCTGATATCCGGCATCCTCATGCCCACGCCCTCCGCGGTGATGCGCTCCATGGAGCTGCTCTCCCAGGGCACGGAGGAGGAGAGCGGGCTGGGCGACCTGATCGGCGTGGACGTAGGCGGCGCCACCACGGACATTTACTCCATCTGCGAGGGAATGCCCGCCACGAACAACACGGTGTTCAAGGGCCTGCCCGAGCCCTTCGCCAAGCGCACCGTGGAAGGCGACATCGGCATGCGCTATTCCATCCAGGGCATCGTGGAGGCCGCCGGCATGCGCCGCATCAGCCAGTTGTCCGGCCTTCCGGAGGCACGGTGTGAGGAATTGGTTCAGCTCCTCGCCCGGCACACGGACATGGTGCCCCACGGCGACCCCGAGCTGGAGGCCATGGACTACGCCCTGGGCTCCCTCGCCATCGAGACCGGCGTCGGCCGCCACGCCGGAAGCATGGAAGAAACCTACACCCTCATGGGGCTCACCCTCGTACAGACGGGCAAGGACCTGCGCCGCGTCAGCCAGATCATCGTCACCGGCGGCTGCCTCATCCACACCGCCCGCACGAAGGAGATCGCCTCCCACGCCCTGTATGACCCCGCCGCCCCCATGTCCCTCAGACCCACCGGCGCCACCATCTGGGTGGACCGCCGATACATCCTGGCGGCGATGGGCCTCCTGTCCGTGACATACCCAAACACCGCCCTGCGCATCATGAAAAAGGAGTTGGAAAACGATGGAAATACGCAACAGGAAGATCCCGGACGCGGAATTTGAGGCGCTCAGGAAAACAGTCCTGACCCAGTGGCCCACCGGTCGGGACGTGGACATCGACGAGGCCGTGGCCTATCACAAGGCCATGCCGGAGGAGCGCGTGTTTTCCACCAAGCTCCTGAAGGCCAAGCAGGCCCGGCGCACGCTGATCCAGCCCCGCGCCGGCGTGCCCGTGCTGGAAAAGCACATCGAACTGATGCAGTATCTGGAAAAGAACGGCGGCGCGGACCTTCTGCCCACCACCATCGATTCCTATACCCGCCAGAACCGCTACAAGGAGGCGGAGAACGGCATCGAGGAGTCCATCCGGCTGGACCGCGCCATGCTCAACGGCTTCCCGGCCGTCAATCACGGCGTGGCAAAGTGCCGCCAGGTCATCGAAAGCGTCAACGTGCCGGTGCAGATCCGCCACGGCACGCCCGACGCCCGCCTGCTGGCCGAAATCTCCTTTGCCGGCGGCTTCACCAGCTACGAGGGCGGCGGCATCTCCTACAACCTGCCCTACTGCAAGAACGTGCCCATGGAGCGCACCATCACGGACTGGCAGTATGTGGACCGCCTCAGCGGCCTGTATGAGGAGATGGGCGTGCCCATCAACCGCGAGCCCTACGGCCCCCTCACAGGCACGCTGGTACCCCCCTGCATCTCCCACGCCGCCGCCATCATCGAGGCGCTGCTGGCCGCGGAACAGGGTGTGAAAAACATCACCGTGGGCTACGGTCAGTGCGGCAACATCGTGCAGGACGTGGCGGCCATCCGCACCCTGGAAAAGCTCACGGACGAGTATCTGGCGAAGTACGGCTACGGCGACGTGACCGTCACCACCGTGCTGCACCAGTGGATGGGCGGCTTCCCGGAGGACGAGGCCAAGGCCTTCGGCGTCATCGCCATGGGCAGCGCCATCGCATCCCTGTCCCACGCCACCAAGGTCATCGTCAAGACGCCCCACGAGGCCGCGGGCATCCCCACCATGGAGGCCAACGCGGAAGGCCTGCGCTGCACCAAGCAGGTGGTGAACATGCTGAAGGACCAGGACTTCAACGCCGCCGGGCTGTCCGAGGAAGAGGACATCATCTGCCGCGAGACCCGGGCCATCGTGGACAAGTGCTTCGAGCTGGGCGAAGGCGACATTGCCCTGGGCGTGTGCCGCGGCGTGGAATCCGGCGCGCTGGACGTGCCCTTCGCGCCCTGCCGCTTCAACGCCGGTCTGATGCTCCCCGCCCGGGACAACGAGGGCGCGGTGCGCATCCTGAATTTCGGCAATCTCCCCTTTGACAAGGAACTGAAGGACTTTCACATTCAGAAAATCGAAGAGCGCGCCAAGTTTGAACACCGCAAGGCGTCCTTCCAGATGGTCATCGACGACGTCTACGCCATCGGCAAGGGCTTCCTGGTCGGCCGGCCGCGCTGAGACACGATTGCAACAATAAATTCGGAGGCAGAGATATGAAGATCATCGATGTGGTATGTTCCAAGGGACGCACAGGCTTCTACTTTGACGACCAGCGCGCCATCAAGCGCGGCGCGGGCCACGACGGCGTGTTCTATACCGGCGAGCCGGTGACGGAGGGCTTCCGCGCCGTCCGCCAGGCGGGCGAGGCCATCAGCGTGATGCTGGTGCTGGAGGACGGCCAGGTCGCCTGGGGCGACTGCGCCGCGGTACAGTATTCCGGCGCGGGCGGGCGCGATCCGCTGTTCCTGGCGGAGGACTTCATCCCCCTCATTGACCGGTACATCAAGCCGGAGCTGGTGGGCCGGGAGGCGGACAACTTCCGTCGGCTGGCGGCGGACATGGAGGCCATCCAGATCGACGGCAAGCGCCTGCACACCGCCATCCGCTACGGCGTATCCCAGGCCCTGCTGGACGCCGTGGCCAAGGCCACCGGCCGGATGATGTGCGAGGTCGTTGCGGACGAATACGGCTGCGCCGTGTCCGAGACGCCCATCCCCATCTTCACCCAATCCGGCGACGACCGCTACGACAACGCCGACAAGATGATCATCAAGGGCGCCCAGGTGCTGCCCCACGCCCTGATCAACAACGTGGAGACCAAGCTGGGACGCGATGGCCACATCCTGGCTGACTACGTGGTCTGGCTGCGCAACCGCATCCTGGAGCACCGCGCCAGCGAGGATTATTGCCCTGTGCTGCACATCGACTGCTACGGCACCATCGGCGCTGTGTTCGGAAACAACAACTACGCCGCCATGGCCGATTACATCGCGGAGCTGGGCAAGCTGGCCAAGCCCTTCCATCTGCGCATCGAGGGTCCCATGGACTGCGATTCCACCCGCGAGGCGCAGATCGAGGCCCTGGCCGGCCTCACCGCGGAAATCGACCGCCGCGGCATCGACGTGGAACTGGTGGCGGACGAATGGTGCAACACCCTGGAGGACATCAAGCTGTTCGCCGACGCCCACGCCGGCCACATGGCGCAGATCAAGACCCCCGACCTGGGCGGTATCAACAACACCATCGAGGCCGTGCTGTACTGCAAGGAAAAGGGCATGGGCGCGTATCAGGGCGGCACCTGCAACGAGACGGACCGCAGCGCCCAGGTGTGCGTGCACTGCGCCATGGCATCACAGCCGGTACAGATCCTGGCCAAGCCCGGTATGGGCGTGGACGAGGGTTACATGATCGTCTACAATGAGATGCAGCGCATCCTCGCCATGCGCGCCGCGAAGAAGCGCCTCGGCTGATCGGAACGAAATAATGGTATGACAGAGGAGAGGCCTTCCGGCCTCTCCTCTGACTGTCTATGAAGTCCAGGGCCACAAGACAATGAAGCAAGATTGCAAATAACCGCGCTTGCACCGTCGTCAGTGCCCGATATTCGCAATCGCAGCTGACGCAGCAGGCAAAAGCCCCTTCCGGCCTTTGCTTTTTCGGTCTTTATGGACGCGCAGAGGAGAGGCCTTCCGGCCTCTCCTCTTTATATGAGCTTGTCTCCTCGCCTTTTCTTTGGAAAACGCTTGCCGCCGGTCCCCGACAATTTCCCCGCCAGGCCGGTCGTCTCCCGGGTCCGTGCTTACAGCCTCACCAGCGCATAGGGCTCTACGCGGACGAACCCCTGCAGCCCGTAGTCCTGCACGGTGGGAAAATCCACGGTCCACGCGCTGCCCATGTCGATATAACGCCGCTGGAGCATACGGTTCGTCAGGGTGGAGGCCACCTCGATCTCGATCTCGTTCTCTCCCGACCGCACATATTCGCTGATGTCCAGCGTCAGCCGGCGGGTGTGCGCGAAGCCCGCGTCCCGTCCGTTCACCTTCACCCGCGCCGTTCCGCCGCCCGCGGAGCCGATGCGCAGCACCGCGCCCAGGCCCTTCCAGTCCTCCGTCAGCGTGAACACGCTCCGGTATACGCCCACGCCGGACACGTGTGCCATGGATGGCGCGTCCCCGGCCAGCAACGCCAGCTGCGCATCCGTCGCGGGAAGGTCCTTCCACGCCATGAGCGGGCAGTTTTCAAAGCGCAGGGGCGTCTTTTTCGTGGTGTACCACACCTCCCGGGTGGTGTGTCCGAACTTCTCCTCTACGTTGACGACCTTTTCGCCTTCGTTCCAGTCCTCCACGGTGATGTCCCACGTCCCGATGGACACAGCCTCCGGCAGCGCTACCGCCTTCCGGTCGCTCTCCCCGCCGCACATGCCGATCTCGTATTCCCCGGCGCGGTCGGCCTTCAAGTACAGCGCTCCGTCCCGGCGCAGGATCGTTTCGGGGCAAGGCAGGGCGTGCGGCAGGTCCGCGGCGCTCAGATCCAGCAGGATCAGCGCCGCCTCACCGGGGATCAGTGAAAGCCGGACACCGGTACGGCCGCCCTCGCGGCGGTACGCGCCGATCTCTTCGACCTTTCCGCTCCACTCATCCATCCGGTAGGGCTGGCCCTCGCCCTCCATCTGCAATTCAAAATCGCTGGGCTCGCCGCCCGCCTCCGCCCGGAACTTGAAGCAATATGCGAATGTGTACAGCATGTTCTTCTCCGCGTCCCAGCGGGAGCAGGTCAGCACCCGCCGGTTCTCCTCCGCGAACCGCACCCGCGGCTGCACACCCAGCCTGATGAGCGCCTCCGGCGCGGCCTTCGTGCCGTCGATCTCCAGCGCGTTATCCAGCGCCTTGATCTGCCGCACCACCGCGCGCACGTCCTCATCCCTTTCGGACAGGGAATGGCTCTCGCTGGCCGCTTTGCCGTGAACGATCCCGCCCTCCGCGTCGTGGGTGATGGTCTCCGAGGTGTCGTTCACAAAGATCACCGGCACGCCGGACCGCGCGATCTCCAGCAGCTTTTCGGCACAGGCCAGCTCCAGCTGCTGCTGGTAGATGACCAGCGCGCGGTAGCCCGGGCCGTCGGGCAGCAGCTCTCCGCCCCGGCATACGGTCCGCTCTTCGTCCAGGAGCAGCAGCGGCGAGAAGTAATCATACGTATAGCCCGCGGCCTGCAGGTTCAGGTCGCGCCAGAAATATGCCTTGTCGTGCATCATATAGTTGCACTCAAAGGTGTCGTAGCCCTTGGGCTTGCCGTAGTTGACGAAACGGTAATCCGTGCGCAGGATGGCGATGTCCCGCCGGGGCGCGCCCTGGCGGAGCATCTTCTGGCAGCGGCCCAGCATGGCCGTCCACTCCGGATAGTGCCCGGCCGCGGGCTGCCGGCCGCCGAAGCGCTCCGGATAGCGGGGATACATGCCCTCGTGCCCCGGCCAGTAGGTCGCGCTCTCGCTGCCCTCGATGCCGCTGTATCCGTGGAACACCGTCCGCACGACGCCCTCGGCGAACTGCAACCAGCACAGCTGGGTCCAGGTGTCCATGTTGTAGTAATAGTTGTGGCCGTACACCGCGCCGGTCTCGCTGGAAAACGGCCTGCCGTAGAAATTCGCCGCGCCCAGCATCCCCCGGTACAGGTCCACGTCCGCGGTCTGGGCGAAGGATTCCGTCTCTATGCCGTCCACGTACTTCGCGGGAGTGGAGATCTCGAAGTTCGCGCCGTAGGACACCTCCGCGCGCAGCTTCATGCCCAGCGTGTGCAGCCACTCCTGCAGGGGCTTCAGGGTGTTTTCCACGTACAGATCGCTGATGACGCTGTAATAGTCCGTGCGCAGCTTTTCCAGGAAGGTCTCCGCGCCGTCGCCGGCGATCTCGTAGTCGAACCGACGCGCCTCCCCGGACTCCTTGCAGGCTTTTTCCCCGCAGATCAGGGGCAGGTACGGTGTCACGTCGTATCCCCTGCGGCGCATGAACTCATCCTTCATCGTGTAGCCCCACAGCAGGCCGCCCGCGCCGAAGGTCTGGATCTCCAGGGAGTCCATATAGATCTCCCCGCGGCCGTTCTCCCGCAGCATGCCCCGCATTTCCCCGGTGAGCACTTCCCGCTCCCAGTATTCGATCAGCGCCTGCACACCGTAGGGGTCCAGGTAATTGATGGTATAGTTGGTGCTCACGGAAGGCCGCGCCGTCTGGCCCGTGCCGTGCATCCAGTAGACAAACAGCGCGTATTCGCCGTCCTTCGGGGCAGTCCAGTCCAGCGCGGGCCGGTCCCCCCCGGCGCACAGCCCCGTCAGGTCGGTGAGCGAATCCTTTGCCAGCACGCCTGTGCCCTCGCCCTCCGCGTAACCGAAGTTCTGGCCGCACTTTTCCCGCTTTTTCAGAAGGCGCGCCGCCACGACTCCCTGAAAGTCGAACCGCGAATACTTCGTCTCCGCACCGTGGGCGTCTCCGGACACCGCCTCTGGCTTTCTGCACAGCGGCAGCGCGCCGGAAAACCGCTCGCCGGGCTTCAGCAGCACGGTGGCGTAGTCCAGCTCCTTGCAGGAGGCGATGCTGTCCGGGGAATACTCCTCCCCTCGCCAGACGAACGTGTCCGGCAGGTTGGCCGTCGCCCAGTGCGCGCCGCTGGTCAGGCTGAATCCCAGCCCCAGGCGGGTCGCCTCCCGGATGATCAGCTGCGTGTCGCTCGTCCACTCCTGGGAGCCCCAGCCGTAGATCGAGGAATCCGCGCCCGGGTCCGGCATGGCCAGGAATTCCGCCGCGCCGAAGCCCAGGTCGTGAATGGCCCGGATATTCTTCCGCAGCGTCTCGTCCGTGTTCAGGCCCTCGGCCAGCCACCAGCGCACATCCGGCCGGAACCGGGTTTCGATCCCGGCAAACATCTTCTCAAGTTCAGCTTTGCGGTTTCCGTTCACACGCGCACCCTTCTTTCAACCGTGATTTGGATCGCATCCGTCTCCGGGCGTAGCTCACCACTCGGCCACGCTGCCGTCTTTGTGCCGCCACACGGGGTTCTTCCATTCGGGATCCGGCTGCTCCGGGTCCTCCCGGCAGCGGCGGGCGTTTTCCTCGTACAGCGCGTTCTCCTCCAACACCAGGGCCTTGTTGACCTCCACGCCCAGGCCCGGCCGGGACGGAAGCCGCACGCTGCCCTCCCGAAACTCGAAGTCCTCCCGGTTCAAAACATAGTCCAGCACGCTCTTGCCCACGTTGTAGTGGATGCCGATGCTCTGCTCCTGGATGACGGCGTTGTAGCACGTGGCGTCCACGTTCAGGCAGCTGGCCAGCGCGATGGGCCCCAGGGGACAATGCGGAGCCAGCGCCACATCGTAGGCCTCCGCCATGGCGCCGATCTTCTTTACCTCGGTCAGGCCGCCCGCGTGGCTGCAGTCCGGCTGGATGATGTCCACGCCGCCGGCCTGCAGCAGCCGCTTGAAGTCGTACTTCGTGAACAGCCGCTCGCCGGTGGCGATGGGAATGCTGCACGCCGCGGCGATCTCCCCGAACACCTCCATGTTTTCGCACAGCACGGGCTCCTCGATGAACATGGGGTCGAATTGCTCCAGCTTCCTGGCCAGCACCTTGGCCATGGGCTTGTGCACCCGGCCATGGAAATCTATGGCGATGCCAAAATCCTTGCCGCAGCGCTCCCGCACCGCCGCCACACGCTCCAGCACGGCGTCCAGCTTGTCGTAGCTGTCGATCATCTGCAGTTCCTCGGTGGCATTCATCTTGACGGCGCTGAAGCCCTCGGCCTTCTTCTCCGCGGCGGCGGCGCCCACGTCGCTGGGGCGGTCCCCGCCGATCCAGCAGTACACCTTCAGGCTGTCGCGGCAGGCGCCCCCCATCAGCTGATAGGCCGGCGCGCCGAAGAATTTACCCTTGATGTCCCACAATGCCTGGTCGATGCCGGAGATGGCGCTCATCAGCACGCCGCCGCCCCGATAGAACCCGGCTCGGTACAGCACCGCGGAGAAATCCTCGATCCGCTGGGGATCCTTTCCCAGCAGATAGGGCTTCATCTCCTGCACGCAGGCCAGCACGGCGGTGCGGTGGCCCTCCAGCACAGCCTCGCCCCAGCCCGTGAGCCCCTCGTCGGTGCGGATCTCCACAAAACCCCAGCGGGGCCGGACGCGATATGTGTTGATTTCGGTGATCTTCATCCTCTTATCCCTCCTGACCTTATTTCCCGGCCGCCGAGACGATCTCCCGCACGCTTTCGGCGCAGGCGTCCCAGTCCCCCGCCTGGACGGCTCCCTTCGGCGCCAGTCCGCCGGACAGGCCGACGCCCAGGTATCCCGCCGCGAAGAACGATGCGACGTTGCCGGGATTCACCCCGCCGATGGCCACGTAATCCGTCCCATCGAAGGGGCCCTTCAGGCTCTTGATGTACTTCAAGGGCATGTCCCCCGCCGGGAACAGCTTCATGGTGGAAAAGCCGTATTCCAGGCATCTGGCCACGTCCGTGGGCGTCAGCACGCCGGGCAGCAGCTCGATCCCGTTCTTCGCGCAGTATGCCAGCACGCTGTCCGGCGTGCCGGGCGTCAGCAGAAACTGCGCGCCCGCGTCCATGGCGCTCCTGCACAGGTCCGTGGTGATGGCCGTCCCCGCGCCCACCAGGCAATCCTCGCCCAGCGCGTCCCGCAGAAGCGAAATCTGCTTCAGCGCGTTCGGGCTGTTTAGGGCGACCTCGAAGAACCGCACGCCTCCCCGGATCACCGCCCCGGCATAGTCCAGCGTTTTTTCCAAGGGAACGTTTCTTAGGATGGCCAGCACCGGATTGGACTCTACCATCTCCCGCATGGTCTGCCGACAAACAGGCATATCTCCTGCCTCCTTCGCAATCTTGCATCAAATCATTTCCACCGCGCTTCCTCAGCGGAACACCTCCGCGCCGCCCCGCAGCAGCCTTTCCAGCGCTGCGCCATCGGGATAGCCCTCCGTGTCGCCGGTGGTCTCCGTCGCCAGCGCGCCGCAGACGCCGCCCATGCGTCCCGCGGTCTCCAGGTCCCTTCCGCCCAGGATGCCCGCCAGGAAGCCCGCGTTGAAGCCGTCGCCCGCGCCAACAGGATCGACGCACCGGCAGGGATACGGCGGGATCTTCACGCGCCTCTCCCTGTCCGCCACCCACGCGCCGTTCGCGCCGTCCTTGAGCGCCGCGTATCGTGTCCGCCCTCCGGAAAACAATGCGTCGAAGGCCGCGTCCGGCTCGCCGGAGCCCAGCAGCAGCTCCGCCTCGTCGCGGCCCAGCATGACGATATCGCTGTCCAGCGCCATGCTCCGGATCAGCGGCGCGCAGTCCGTATCCCCCCACAGTTTTCTCCGGACGTTGGGATCGAAGCTGACCAGCGCGCCCCGCTCCCGCGCGATCCGCATGGCGGCCAGCGCGGCCTCCCGGCAGGAGGCGCTCAGCACCGGTGTGATGCCGCTCATGTGCAGCGCGTCCACGCCGTCGAACAGCTGCGGCACGATGTCCTCCGGCGCGAGAAAGCTTGCGGCGCTGCGGTCCCGGTAGTAGAACACCTTCGTTTCCCGGGCGGTCATCTGCTTGAACATGACTCCGGTCCTGTGGGCAGGGTCCAGAATCACGCCCCCGCAGTCCACGCCCTCCGAGCGGATCTGGTTCAGCACGAAGTGTCCGAACTCGTCGTCCCCCAGCCGGCTGAACCACGCTGCCTTCAGGCCCAGCTTGGCAAGCCCGATCGCCGTGTTGCTCTCCGCCCCGGCGATGCGGAGCCGGTAATCCGTCATGTACCGCAGCGCGCCGGGCCCGGCGGGCGCGAACGCCGCCATGGTCTCACCCATCGTCAACAGCTTCGCCATGCAAGCCATTTCCTTTCGTTTTTCCAATAAAAATCCGATATCAGTATCCCTTCGCCTGGAAGTCGTCCAGCCGCGCCTCCAGCTGGTCCAGCATTTCCATCCAAACCCCGGCGTCCAGGAAGGGATTCTCCCCTGGATGCTCCAGCATGTACGCCCGCTTTTCCAGCGTACCGTTGTGGTTGGGGTGGTTTCCCAGTGTTATGTCCGGGTGTTCGGTTCGCATCCTGGCGATGGTGTCCCGCATGCGCTCCTGCATGTCCCCCGGCAGGTCGTATTTCTTCAAAAACGCCCGGTAGAGCGACAGGAATCCCAGGCCGCCCAGATATCCCACTGAATAGGTCCTGTCCCCTTCCTTCACGTCGAAGAAGAACGCCATCGTACCCTCGGTGTGTCCCGGCGCCAGGCGGCAGCGGACCCTGGCGCTGCCCAGGGAGACCACTTCCCCGTCATCCAGCAGCCGGTCCGGCTCCAGCACCTGCGCATAGGGAACGGGGGAATACTCCATCAGCGCGGCCCGAGGATTGATCTTCAATCGCTCCGCGTCCACCCGGCTCAGGCACAGCGTGGAGCCGCACAGCCCGCGAAAGGCGTCCCCCGCGCCGAAGTGGTCGAAGTGGCCGTGGGAGTGGATCACGAGCTTCACGTCCCCGGGCGAGAAGCCCAGCTGCTGGATGGAGAAAAACAGCTGGTGCGCGGTGTGCTGGTATCCGCTGTCGAACAGGATCAGCCCCTCCTCCGTGGCCAGCAGATGGGAACACACCTTTTGGTCCCCCACATAATAGAGGTTCCCGGCGATCCGGAAGGGCTCCAGGTAATACCGGTCCGGGTGCCTGTAATAATCCTCCAACCCTTTGAGGAAGTTGCCTTCCACCTCTTCAAAGGGCCTGTTTTTTCCGAGATTGACGCCCAGGCTCATCCGGATCCCTCCCGCGTGTTCCCGTGCCGGTCTTTGCACCGGTTTTCATCCAGTGTATCACATCTCGCTCTCCGTTGCAAGGCAGACTTCTCCCGCGCGCGCATTTTTCCTCCTCGCGGTGCGAAAAAACGGCCTGCCGCGAACACAGTCCGCGGCAGGCCGGTCTTTCAGAGAAAAACGCGATCACAGCGCAAAGTACCGGGCGATGTTCTCCATGGTCAGGCGGCAGCCGTCCTGCAGCCTGTCCAGGTCCAGTTCCTCCTGGCGGGTATGACAGCCCCTGCCGGAGACCGCGGAGACGCACACCGCGGGAATG
>JAEEGL014287714.1_pt1 | contig 14678 bp, 8 predicted proteins | sample 9134231 | NCBI WGS metagenome assembly JAEEGL01 (sample SAMN16246548, study PRJNA631951) | gut metagenome | biome: gut microbiome; feature: rumen; material: fiber-attached | host: Bos | place: Iran: Karaj | collected 2018-10 | reverse complement strand
GCTACCGCCCCCACGCCCCTGTCTCGCTTTTTAGAAAAGCGAGGGAAAACATATTCGCGAATATAATTTCATAAAATTCGAGCTTTAACACCGCGGCGTAACTGAAACCCGCTGCAAATGTACATTTGCAGCACTTAAATCTAGCCGCGGCGTATAACTGCAAATTTAGTTAATCCTTATTCGCGCAATATGTTTTGCCCCACTTTTTGAAAAGTGGGCGGGGTGCAGGGGCAGAGCCCCTGCAAAAAAACACCCCGCTAAATTCCAATTTACAGCAAACACATTTCCTCACCAATACCTCTTCATATCAAATTCCCTGAAATCGCTGTCAAGTTTAAAAAACTCATCATCGTAGTCATGGTTAGGGTCGGGGTCTCTTTTTACACTGTATATCTCGTTTTCGGGGTCGGATAGTTCTATACTTATATAACCCCATGAATCGAGATACCCGTACAGGTCGTTCCCCTCTTCATCCTCTATCAGAAAACCCCTGCCGTTTTCCGCATCATCCCCCACAAGATAATGTCCCTTTTTCCCAACGGGAACACGCGGGTAAACACGGGTATCAAAGATGCCGTTATCATATACGCCTTTTTGTATGTATCTTCTTACAAATTTTCTTTCAAAGCCCGTATGTAATGTTATATATACACCGTTTTCGGGCTGTTTGCCGTGGTCTTTGATATATTTGTACACATCATCTATCGGTTTCCCGTCCGTATCGTAATATTCGGTCAATTCGGTATTTGCAGGGTCTTTTAACAAATTTTTCTTTTGGTCGGACTTTGCGATAATATGAAGATCGTCGAATTTTATACAGTAATAATCGGGTCTGATATCCGAATCATCACCGAATTTATAAAGATCCTTATTCATAAGATACCTCTCGTTTTCGTCAAATACCGCATATATTCCTTTATCCTTGTCAAGCGCATATATACTGCCTTTTACCGAATAAAGTATTATCCCTTTTTTATCTTCGATAGTTGATTTATAATTATCCCTGTTTTTAATATACTGTCCCGTGTTTCCGACAGCAAAAGCGCCGTTAAGGTTAGTCCGCGGCTCGCTGTCGTTTTCAATCCCGACCGCAGTCGTTTCAATAATTGAAGCCGTGGTTTCTTCCGTATGTACCGCGGTTTTCGGCTCTGTGTCCTGCGTTTTTTCACCGCACCCGACAAGCAGCAGCAAAAACACAAATAAAATTTTCCTCATCACTCGCACTCCTTTTTCAACATTTTTGTACTTATCAATGCAAGCACTGTTACCGCAATATATCCGTAAACCATTATTTTATACGGAAAAAGGCGGTTATTTATATAATCATTTTCATTAACTGTATTCCCGCGGATGTCATAACACTCGTGCTCATCCAAAAAAGCATAGGTATATGCCTTTATAAGCGGGATACCGCATACCTCGTCAACATAGCAGTTCCACGCCGATTCTTTTTTCACTATCACATGGAAATTTTTATCGGTAACGCTGCATGAACTTGCATCGTGCATCCCGTACCAATGATAAAACGACAGCCCGCTTGTTGTCAGAAACCTGTCGGGCAGTTCTCCCGAAGAATAGACTATCCTGCCGTCGGGGGAATAGACCTTTGTATCGTAGTAATTGCTTACACCGTCATTCCAACTGTCCGTAGTGTATTTATATCCGCCCGCAAGCATCTCCTGCCCTGCATTTTTATAAAAGCTTTTTTCCGTAAGCCTGTTACAGCCAAGAACACCGCCGATAAGCACGGCAAGCGCCGTAAACATAAAAATATGTTTGCCCCGAATTTCAGACATTGCAAAAACATAGATCAAAGAAAAAATATAGACCGTAAACATATAACTGTAAGGCAGCATACGCAGACGCATATATTCCGCCGTATTTTCTATTTCCTCCCCTGCGGGCGTGAAAAACACATGGCCGTCATATATCCCCAAAAAAGCCTTTGCCATAACATTTGTATCCTTGATAAACATTACCGTCTTTTGGGGCAGCATATTTTCCCATAGTTTTGTTAATTGCAGCGGCTGTTTGCCATAAGTCACTCCAAGCCCCCAAAATCCGCCGTTACCGCGCTCTATATCAAAACTCCCCGCTATGGTATGACCCGTCAGATAATCGTGATACCTGCATACACCGCCGCACAGTATGAAACTCAGCACCAGCACAGACAGCAGTTTTTGAAGCCTTTCCAAATTGATTTTATTTTCCATATTTACACCTCACTTTCTATACCCTAAAAATCGAGCTTACTATATTTTTGACCGCTATCAAAAACAGAATAAGCAGACAAACACCTATACCTATTATAGAACGCATTGGCAGCTCTGCCTGTATTTGTTTGCTTGCTTTAACCTGTGCCACATTTTTTTTGTTTCTTTCCATAATGCGGTTCAATTCGACTTTTTCGTCCCATTCTTTCCTTGCGGCTTTTACCGATATTTCTCCGTTTTGCGTCAAATATGTACCCTCGGAAAATTTCGCTCCGCGCTGTTTAACATATTCTTCGACATCTTCTATAATATTTCCGTCCTTATCGTAATAAAATGCGTTTTCTTTATTTATCGGTCCGGTTACCGAGTATGACATAAAAAAGACATAAAAATCCTTATACTTCAATCGATTTGGTTTCCAACAAGGATAGTCATAAGTCCCATCCCCAAATACTTTAAAATCTCCATTCATCAAATAACCATAATACTCCATCGGATGCGCGATACTGATATTCACGCCGTATATCTCATTTTCGGGGTCAAAAAGTGTGATGGATATTTGCTGTTGTGTATCACCCAAAAATCCAAAAAGATCGTTGCCCGCTTCATCCTCTATCAGAAATCCGCGCTTTATTTTGTCTTTTGCGTAACTGCCTACAAGATAATGCCCCTTATTGCCAACAGGAACACGCGGAAAGGTTTCGGCTGCCAAATGACTGGGTACCCAGCTGTCAGCATTCCCCACTCTTAAACGCGGACTGCAATCATCAATTTCCGTCTGTTCTCCGTCTGCATATACAGGCACGGACATTATCAGCATCATAATTATAAATATAATTTTTTTCATAATTCTTCTCCTTTCGTTTTGCCCTTATACCTATATAAACAGCCGAAAAACATAAAATGGGTACACCCCAAAAAAATTTTTTTATTTTTTTACACAAAAAAGACCCCTGTGTTTTCACACAGGAGCCGTAATAATCAAAGTTATTTTGTCAGCCCATTATCTCGGACAGTTTAACGGTTTCATTGCCGGGCATCATAACAGTCATGCCGTCGTCGCCGTAAACAAGTGTATAGACCTCGCCTTTGGCATTTTCGTAATCCTCGTAAGTGCCGACAATATCAATTTCTTCAACAGGCTTGCCATCCTTGCCGCAAAGTTTTATATTGTCTTCTTCAAGAATATAAATATTGCCGTCACCGTCCGTGTAATTCTCGCTCTCTAAGTCATAAGCAAGTCTTACGGTGCTTTCGTCGGGGAAAATAAGTTCAACTTCATCCGAATTAATAAACTGTTCGGTATAAACAGCACCGTTCTTGTCCTCATACATCACATAGAAACGGGTCTTTTTCGCCTCTTCCATAACTATCATATTTTTGTCCATAGCCACAAGATAGTCGTTTATAAAAGCATAATTTTTACCGTCCGTGCCTGCGAACATTGTATATATCGCTCTTTCAAGCATGACCGTATTGCCGCCCGGGAACATCACATAATCGTCAGCACCGCCGTCCTTGCCCAATATATAAGCAAGCTCGTTTCCGCTGCCGTCCGTATAAACGATATCGTTCTCGCCCGTAGCATCGAAAGCTTTTACTTCCTTGCCGTCCTTTAAAGCATACATTTTTATGTCCGAAGCCACACCATGGTATTCCATGCCGTCGCTGCCGTCCGCAATTCCGTTGAAAGCATCGGGGTATCTGAAAGTAAGCTCTACAGACCCGCCGTTCTTGCTGTCAAGCTTTGCGGTATTCTTTTCGTAATTAACGGTAAGCATATAAAGCTCGCCCTTTTCGTCCGTATAAACAATGCCCATGTCATCTGTCTGCGTATACTTTGCAACAGGCTGCTTTTTCGTATCGAGGATATAAAGGTCATCCATGCCGAAAGCATAGGTTCTGCCGTCTGTGCCGCCGCGTTCTGCGTATAACGCATCCTTATTGTCGTAAGTAAGGTCTTGTTCCGCTTCGCCCGCTGTTACGGTAACTGTCTTTGTCTCGGCATCCCAGTCTACCTTAAAACCGAAATTTTCGGCAACAAAGCGCAGAGGAAGCATTGTTCTGCCGTTCATAATAACGGGAGCGGCATCAAGTGCAACATCGGCGCCGTTTACACTTGCGGTCTTGCTGCCGATAGTCATATCGACTTTTATATCGTCCTTGTTTACGCTTGCGGTCTTTGTTTCCGCATCCCAGCCGATACTGCCGCCCATAGCCTCAACAACCGCTCTTATGGGAAGAAGAGTTCTTCCGTCCGAAATTACGGGTGCTGTGCCGTAACCCGGGTCGATCTCGGTCTGTACGCCGTTTACTTTCATATTAGGTGAATTTATCTCAAATTCAAGTTTTGTCTCCTGTGCATAAGCCGCAGAACACATACACATAACAGCCGCAGCCGTTAAAGCAAATTTCATCTTTTTCATTTTTATTCCCCTATTCCTTTTCTTTTTTTTCTTTTTCCTGTCTTATAAACATATCGTTTTTATAAGTAAGTTCAAGATCGTCCTTGATATACTCGTTTGCATCGTTTGCTTCGGCAACCGATTTTGTAGAGCCGAAAGCTGCGGCAGCCGTTATGCCGCCGACTATAAGCCCCACTATTATACCCGCCGCAAGACTGTCCACAGCAAGCCACAATATCAAAAACGGAACTAAAAACGCAATAAGCGCCGCAAGTATTATTTTCATCTTGTCCGCAGGCAGATCGCCTTTTATCTTGCCCGTCTGACCGTTCATGGCAAACACAAAATCCTTGTCATCCCACTTGGAAACAAAGTACCAAACAGGCAAAAGCGCATATTTTTCCTTGTCAAAATCGACTTTTATATTCTCTTTTTGGACATCTACCTCGTCATACTTTGCCGTTTGCTTGGTTTTATAAGATATAGTACCCTTTACCCTGTCATGGGTGCGCTGTCTGTTTTCATCCGCCGTAACATCATATTTTTCGGCAAGAAAACCCGGAAGATATGTAATTGAAAATTTCTGCACCGCATCATAATTAAACGGCTCGATAGAGTCCATAAGCGCATCGTCCATACGCTTTGAAGCATCGGCGGGCACGTTTTCAAAACTCATTTTACCCTTTCTGCTTACGCTGAAATAGTCCGTTATCTTCTCGTTGTCATTTTCCTTTACATTGCGTCCCTCATACTCCGCTTCTATGTCGGCATTGCCGCTGTAAAGCCAAAACGGTACATAAACGCCCTGAATTTCATTTATCTCGTTATTATTTATAAAGGACTTCGGCACAAACCATTTTTTCTGATAAAAAGCCTTGTAGCTGCTTATCAGCTGTTCCTTGGTAAAACCGAACGGAATGATATATTCGGGTCTTAATACACCCTCAAACTGTGACGGAGCGACCGTACTGTTGCCGCAGTATGGGCAGCGCATAACAGCGGTATTTGCATCCGTCATAAGCTCCGCGCCGCAGTTTGAACAGGTGTAGGCATTCATATCATTTATGCCGCCCTGCTCTTCCCCCGAAGAGTTTTCCTTTGTCTTTTTTTCTTTTTCTGCAAATATGGCTTCAACTTCCTCCGCCGTAAACGCCGAGTCGCAGTAAATACATTTCAGTTTGCCCAATGCAGGGTCAAACTGCATCTCACCGCCGCAGCGCGGACATTCCATAGCCATTGCACCTTTAGCCATAAAGTTTTCCCTCCTTAAAAAAAGGCGGCTTTATACCAAGCCGCCAAAAATACTGAACGATCTGTTCAAAACCGAACCGTTAATTTTTCTTAACGCCAAGAGTAACATTCTCGCCGTTGATGTTCCAGTCCTTGCTGTAGCCGTCGGCCGTTCCCTCGCCGATACTGTCTGCAAGTACATCTCCCGCAATACTGTCCTTGTTGTCCTCAAATACCTTGGCAATTTTATCATTGCCGCTGTAGAATACACTTATTCTGTCAAGCACCTCAAAGCCTGCTTCCTTACGCATGGTCTGTATTTTGGAGATAAGCTCTCTTACAAAACCTTCCTCGATAAGGTCTTCCGTAAGGTTGGTATCAAGCACGACCGTTGTGGACTTGTCGCTTTCCGCAACAAAGCCTTCCATCTGTGCTGTCTCGTAAAGTACGTCTTCTTCCGCAAGCTCTATATCCGTGCCGTCTATAACAAATTTTATAGCACCGTTTGTTTTAAGCTGTGACATAAGCTCGTTGCCGTCGTTTGATTTAAGATATTCGCCGATAGCAGGCACAAGCTTGCCGTAGCGCTTGCCAAGTGTCCTTAACTGCGGCTTGAATGAATAGCTTGTGAAAGAAGAAACATCGTCCTTGAATTCCACATTCTTTACATTAAGCTCGTCGCGGATTATCTCAACATACATATCTTCAAGCTTCTTGTCTGCCTTGATATACATATTGCCAATAGGCTGACGGTTTTTGATGCCTGCGGTATTTCTTGCCGCACGTCCCGCAACAACAGCCGAAAGTACAAGATCCATATTATGCTCAAGCTTTTCGTCTATCATGCTGTCATCTGCTTCGGGGAAGCTGCAAAGATGAACGGATTCAAGCGCAGAACTGTCTACCTTTCTTACAAGGTTCTGATACATACTTTCTGCCATAAAAGGTGTGAAAGGTGCGGAGAGTTTAGCCATAGTCACAAGTACTGTATAAAGCGTCATATACGCATTTACCTTGTCCTGCGGCATATCCTTACCCCAGAAGCGTTCTCTTGAACGGCGTACATACCAGTTTGAAAGCTCGTCCACAAAATCTGCCATTGCTCTTGCAGACTCCGTTATCTTGTAGTTTTCCATATTGGTATCGACAGTCTTTACAAGTGTATTGAGCTTTGAAAGCACCCACTTATCCATTGCCGAAAGTTTGTCATATTCAAGTTTATAGTTTGTCGGGTCAAAATTATCTATATTAGCATAAAGTACGAAGAACGCATAAGTGTTCCAGAGTGTACCCATGAATTTACGCTGATACTCGTCCACCGTCTTATCATCAAAACGGTTTGGGAGCCACGGTGCGCTGTTAGCATAGAAATACCACCTTGCGGCATCCGCGCCCTGCTTGTTGAGCACATCCCACGGATCGACAACATTGCCGATGTGCTTGCTCATTTTTCTGCCGTCCTTATCCTGCACAAGACCTAAAACGCTAACGTTTTTATAAGGGCTCTTGTCAAAGATAAGTGTGGATATAGCCATAAGTGTATAGAACCAGCCTCTTGTCTGGTCAATAGCCTCGGAAATAAAATCGGCGGGATAGTTTTCTTCAAATATCTCCTTGTTTTCAAATGGATAATGCCACTGTGCAAAAGGCATTGAACCGCTGTCGAACCAACAGTCGATAACTTCCGATACACGCTGCATCTTCTTGCCGCACTTGGGGCAGTTAAGATGTACGTTGTCGATATAGGGCTTGTGAAGCTCGATATCCTCGGGGCAGTCGTCACTCATGGACTTTAACTGCTCGATAGAACCGACAGCCTCTCTGTGACCGCACTCACATTCCCAGATAGGAAGCGGAGTACCCCAGTAACGTTCTCTGGACAGACCCCAGTCGATAACATTTTCAAGGAAGTTGCCGAAACGGCCGTGCTTGATGTTATCGGGCATCCAGTTTACGGTTTCGTTGTTCTTTAAAAGTCTGTCGCGTACCTTTGTCATGGCAATGAACCATGTATCACGCGCATAGTATAAAAGCGGGGTATCGCATCTCCAGCAGAAAGGATAGTCGTGCTCGAAAGGAAGAGCCGCAAACAGCTTGCCGCTTTCTTCAAGACGCTTTAATATCTCCTTGTCGCCGTCTTTTACAAATGTGCCCGCAAGTCCCTCTACCTCTTCGGTAAAGCAGCCCTGCTCGTTTACAAGCTGAACAAAAGGCAGGTCAAAACGTCTGCCGACATTGGCATCATCTTCACCGAAAGCGGGAGCGATATGAACGATACCCGTACCGTCTGTAAGCGTTACATAGTTGTCCTCAACAATGTAGAATGCTTTTTTGTCTCCGATCTTTGCGTAAGGGAACAAGGGCTCGTACTCCGTGCCGACATAATCCGCACCAAGCTTTGTTTCTATTACCTCATAGCCCTCTTTAAGCACTTCTTCAAGAAGAGCTTCCGCCATGATGTAAACTTTGCCGTCATTAGCCTTTACCTTTGAGTAGTTCTCGTTTTTGTTCACGCAAAGAGCTACGTTTGAAGGCAGAGTCCACGGTGTTGTTGTCCATTCAAGGAAATAGGTGTTGTCCTCGCCCTTAACGGCAAATCTTGCTATACATGATGTTTCTTTTACATTCTTGTAGCCCTGTGCTACCTCGTGGCTTGAAAGGGCTGTACCGCAGCGGGGGCAGTAAGGAACGATCTTGTGACCCTTGTAAAGAAGGTCCTTGTCCCATATCTGCTTTAAAGCCCACCAAACGGATTCTATATAATTGTTGTGATAAGTAACATAGGGGTCGTCCATATCGGCCCAGAAACCTACTCTGTCACTCATATCACGCCAAAGGCTCTCGTATGTGAATACGCTTGCCTTACACTTTTTGATAAAAGGCTCAACGCCGTAATTTTCTATCTGCGGCTTGCCGCTTATGCCAAGCTGCTTTTCAATTTCAAGCTCAACGGGGAGACCGTGGGTATCCCAGCCTGCTTTTCTTAAAACCTTATAGCCCTTCATTGTTTTGTAACGGGGGATAAGGTCCTTTATAACACGGGTAAGAATATGGCCTATATGCGGCTTGCCGTTAGCTGTGGGCGGGCCGTCATAAAAAGTGAACACGGGGCAGCCCTCGCGCGCCTTTATACTCTTGCCGAAAATATCGTTTTCTTTCCAGAAAGAGAGAACTTCTTTTTCTCTTTCAACAAAGTTCATATCCGAACTGACTTTATCGTACACGGTTAGTACCTCCTTATAAATAAGTGTCTCCATAAAGCCCATAGAAACACTATTCTAATATAATATTATACAATTATATCCCTGATTTGTAAAGAAAAAAATGTAAACTTGTATCATTTTTTTCGTTTCTTGTCATACCCATCCATCATCAAACAGGCCAAGTCTTTTTATGCGTGATGTTACCGCGCCCGCACTCCTTTTGTGCAGACGCGCAATTTCACTTATTTTCATACCCGAACCAAATTCTTCTTTCAGCTGTTCGTCTTCCTCTGTATCCCAGGCTGCCCCTGCCCTTAATTTTTTTATTTTTTCGGGCAGTGTTTTTTTATCTGTATCGCCTTTGTCAATATAAGACCTTATACATGAGCAAAATTCTTCTCCGTATTTTTGGGTCTTAAGCCTGCCGACCCCCGACACATCCATAAATTCGCTCAAAGTAACGGGCTTTTTTCGGCACATATCCCTGAGAGCGGCATCGGAAAACACGATATATGCAGGAACTTTCTCGCGTTTTGCCGTTTCCGTCCTGAGATTTTTAAGCAAAGCAAAAAGCGTATAATCAATATCATATACATATAAATTATCCTGTTTATTATCTTCACCCTGCTTTTTATAGCGCATAAAAAGGCTTTTTTTCTGTTTTACTATCTCGGGCGAATAGGCGGTCGTATCAATAACGCGGTATTCGCCCGTTTCTTCAAGATACTTCTGTTCCGTCAAAAACGATATAACGCCGTCTATGTAATCGGGACTGTCCTGCGACATTATCCCAAAAGTCGAAAGGTCTGTCCATTGTTCCGTCTTTTGATTTTTTTTGCCCATAAGAATATCGGTCAGCACTTTTCTGCCGAAGTTCCTGCCGCGGGCTTTTATGCGGTACACGCATGATACCACCTTTTGTGCGGCAATAGTTATATCCACAGTGTCAAAATCCGACATGCAGTTTGAGCAGTTGCCGCAGTAGTCGGGTGCGCTGTCGCCGAAATATTTCAGTATAAACTCCCTGTAACAGCCCGTTGTACGGCAGTATTCCGTCATTTTGTCAAGTCTTTTTATATCTTTTTTACGAATGTTTTCCCGCATTTCTTCCGTCAGTTCGGGATTTATATCATCGCTGTTGTCAATCAAAAATCTGTTGGTTCGCACATCGCCCGCGCTGAAAAACAGCACGCACTCCGCCATACTGCCGTCACGCCCCGCTCTGCCCGCTTCCTGATAATAGCTTTCTATGTTTTTGGGCATATTGTAATGCACCACAAGCCCGACATCCGACTTGTCTATGCCCATACCAAATGCGTTGGTCGCAACCATTATATTTTTGCGGTCGTATATAAAATCCTCCTGGTTTTGTCTGCGTTCTTCATCACTCAGACCCGCATGATAGCGCGTGGCCTTATATCCCGACACGCAAAGTTTTGCGCATACTTCCTCGACTTTTTTGCGCGTAAGGCAATAGATTATAACGCACTTGCCCCTGTTCCTTTCGAGTGTACCAAGCAGCATATCAAACTTCTTTTTGGGTGAAAAAACGCTGAATTTAAGGTTTCGCCTGTCAAAACCATTTACGACCTCCAAAGGGTCTTCAAGTTCAAGCAGTTCTTTTATATCCTCCCGCACCTGCTCCGTCGCAGTCGCCGTAAAAGCGCTTACGACAGGTCTTTGCGGCAATGCCTTTATAAACTCCGCTATTTTAAGATAGCTCGGGCGGAAATCCTGTCCCCACTGGGATATGCAATGCGCCTCGTCCACCGTCACCATCGTTATTTTTACTTCATTGCAAAGGTTTAAAAATCCGTCGGACATCAATCTTTCGGGGGCAACATACAAAATATCAAGTTCCCCCGCATAGGCCGCGCGGTAGGTCTGTTTTGCCTGTTCCGCGGTCAGCGAGCTGTTTATAAGTCCTGCGCGCACACCCGCCTGCCACAGCGCATTTACCTGGTCTTTCATAAGCGAGATAAGCGGCGATATAACGACAGTCAGCCCGTCCAGCATAAGTGCGGGCACCTGATAGCAGATCGATTTCCCCGCGCCCGTAGGCATTATACCAAGCACATCACGCCCGTCAAGGATGCCGTCTACAAGCGTTTCCTGCCCCTCTCGAAAAGACGTATGGCCGAAGTATTCCTTTAAAATCTCTGTTTTTGTCAAAATAGTTTCCTCATCAAATATCTCTGTCAAATATCTCCGCAGGCTTTCAGTCCGAACATTGGCTCTGCATTTTTTACGGCATTTATAACCGCTTTTTCAAGCACATCCGCCGCAAGCGTACCCACTACATTTATATCAGCCTTAAAATCACCCGTACTCATTGCGTAAACGCTGTCGCCGTCCGCCGTTGTATTCACAGGTGTAATAGCACGTACAATGCCGTTTTGCGCCATAGCCGCTATCTTGTTCATTTTTGACTTGTCAAAAGCCGCATTGGTCACAACACAGCAGATCGTAGTATTGCCCGTAAAACGGTTTTCAACAGGGTCTGTCTTTCTGTACATAGCTTCACGCGTGCTTATAAAGCCGCTGCCGTCCTCGTTCAAAAGTCCCGCTATCTCTCTGCCGTTCTCGTAAACATCACCGAATGCATTTACGGCCGCCGCCGCACCCATCTTCAAGCCGAAAAGATCGACTGCATAAAAGCCTATACCGCTTTTTACAGCCCTTTCCATTCCATACAGCTTACCGACACTCGCACCCGTACCCGCACCGTAACAGCCCTGCTTCAGTTCCTCGCCGTTAAACGCCGCTTCACACGCCATATACGCCATTTGTGCCGTCGGACGGCAGGATGCATCGCCCACGACAAGGTCAAAAAGGCTTGACTGGCAAACGATAGGCACAGTAGTCACACCGACTTCAAAGCCTATTTTTCTCTCTTCAAGATATTTCATCACGCCGCCTGCCGCATCAAGGCCAAAAGCCGAGCCGCCGCTGAGCAGGACCGCATTTACCGTTTCCATCATTGCACGCGGATCGAGAAGCTGTGTATCACGCGATGCAGGCCCTCCGCCGCGTATATCCAAACCTACGCTTGCACCCTTTGGCGCAATAAACACGGTGCAGCCCGTACCGCCGTCAAAGTCCTGCGCCTGACCGATTTTAATATTCTCTATATCCGTTATTTTTATCTCTTTCATTTTTCGACCTCCATAAGCATATATCGTGAACGTCAAAAATATTTAGACGTTCACGATATGATGTGGCTCATAAATAATCAGCCTTAAGCGAGCTTAAGTCCGATTATTTAATTCGCTTACTATATATAATAAATTATACCGCTGTTTCGGCAAATTGTAAAGGGTAAGCTGGACATAAGGCATCATTTATGATATACTTATCAAGAGGTGAGAGAAAATGGCAGTATCATATACCACCGAACAGCGGGCGGCGATAGAAAAAAGAGAAGCGGATATATTGGTAAGTGCGGCGGCAGGCTCGGGCAAGACTGCCGTTCTTGTTGAGCGCATTTTATCCATGCTTATTGAGGGAAGCGCCGACATAGACGAGCTTTTATGCCTTACATTCACAGAAGCCGCGGCAAGCGAGATGCGTGAAAAGATATACAACAAAATAACCGAATACACCGAAGCCCATCCCGACGATACGCGCATGGCGCAGCAGTTAAAGCGCCTGAGAAAAGCCGACATCTCCACCATAGACAGTTTTATTGCAAGTGTGGTAAAATCCCACTATCACCTTGTGGACATCGACCCCAACTACCGCATTATCACAGGCGGCGAGGTATTGCAGTTACAGCTTGAAGTTCTTGACGAAATATTTGCGGAAAAATACGCGGCGCAGGATAAGGATTTTTTTGCGCTTATAGAAGATTTCTGCCCGCGCACAGAGGACAGACCGCTTAAAGACCTTATACTTGAGGTCTACGGTTATGCGGTCTCCATGCCCTATCCAAAAAAATGGCTTACAGAGTGTACAAAGCGCTTTGATATAGACAAAAATGCCGATCTGTCACAGACCGAATGGGGACAGCATATTATCGGGCTTATAAAGACCAATGCGGCACAGATATCGGAACTTGCAAATCGTGCGGATAGTATCTGCGGCGGCATACCCGCTTTTGCGGAGCTTATCGGCCTTGCCGATCTTATAACTGACCGCGTGGACAAGGATATATTTGCCCTGCGCCGCTATGTGCATGAGCAAAAGCTTACAAAGCCCAAAAAGGCCGAGATGAAGCCCGCGGGCGAGGATGCCGATATTCTTGCCGCCATGTTTGAATGTGCTTCGGCTGCCTTTGACGATACAAAAGATCTGCTCGATTCCCTGCCGCTTGACAACTGGCAGGACAATATAATCGCCTTAAAACCTGCGGTCGAAGCCCTTGTTTCACTTGTGCTTGAATTTTCGGATAAATACACAGCAAAGAAAAAAGAGGAAAGACTTGCGGAATTTGATGATATATCACACTTTGCGCTTGAAATACTTTTAGATGAAAACGGAGAGCCGACAGCCGTCGCAAACAGCTATAAACAGCAGTATAAAGAGATAATAATAGACGAATATCAGGACTGTAACTTTTTGCAGGACACAGTCCTTGAAGCGGTCTCGCGAAAGTCGCTGAACAAGCCGAACCGATTTATGGTCGGCGATATAAAACAATGTATTTACAAATTCCGCAAGGCCAATCCCGAGATATTCGCAAAAAAATACAGCGAATTCGGCGGAGAAGACAGTTCACAATGTCTTATCCGGCTGAACAAAAATTTCCGTTCGCGGAAAAACATTCTGGACACCTGCAATTTTTTCTTTACACAGCTTATGACAAAGGCCTTCGGCGATGTGGATTACAACGAGGATGTTGCGCTCAACTGCGGTGCAAACTACTCCGATGCCGACAAAAAGACGGATGCGGTCGAAGTCTGCCTTATAAATACATCGGGCATAAACAAGGACGAACGCTTTGACGCTATTCCCGAAAACGGTACGGTCTCAACAGCCTGCGAAGCCATATACACCGCAAACCGCATAAAAGAACTTCTTGACAGCGGATTTTTGGTGGAAGACCCGCACAAAGGCACAAAACGCCCCGCAGAGCCCCGCGACATAGTCATTCTTTTCCGAACACGCAAGCCTTTGCCCGTTTTTTCGGCTATACTCGGATATTTCGGCATACCCGTTATGACAGAGCAGACCATATCGCTTTTTGATGCGCTGGAAGTTTCAATGCTCGTTTCGTTTTTAAAAGCCGTTGACAATCCTTTACAGGATATACACTTGCTGACCATGCTTTTCAGCCCCGTTTACAACATAACACCAAACGAGCTTGTAATGCTTGGCAGCAAGGAAAATAATTATCTGTATGAAAATGTATGCGAATACGAAAGAAATCACACCGATGAATTGTCGGCAAAACTTGCGTATTTTCTGAACGATCTTAAATATTTTACACAGCTTTCGCAAAAGCTTGTACCGATAAACGAGCTGCTTAAAATCATATTTGACCGCACGGGGCTTTACAGCTATGTTTCTCTGCTTTCGGGCGGAAATATGCGCAGGCAGAATCTCGATGCCCTTTTTAATATCGCGCTTGAATACGACAAGGTGAACGCGGGCAGTCTTTACGGTTTTATCACTCACCTCGATATACT
>JAEEGL014011896.1_pt1 | contig 14678 bp, 6 predicted proteins | sample 9134231 | NCBI WGS metagenome assembly JAEEGL01 (sample SAMN16246548, study PRJNA631951) | gut metagenome | biome: gut microbiome; feature: rumen; material: fiber-attached | host: Bos | place: Iran: Karaj | collected 2018-10 | reverse complement strand
TGCTCTTCCGGGCTGCGGTTCTTTCTGCTGCTCATGAGTAAACCTCCGATCTGGTGCTCCTATTCTACACCACTTCGGAGGTTTACACAGTTTTCGGGATAGTGTCACTGAGCCGTTGCATCTGCCCATCTCAGGAAGGTCTGATGGGAGACGTTTAACCGTCTGCCGGCTTCTCTGGCGGACAATTCGCCGTTGCGCCACAAATTATATACCCGGTTATATTCCGGCGGTCGTTCTTTGGCTGTTCGGCCGAAATGCACGCCGTTCGCCTTCGCTGCCGCGATCCCCTCGGCTTGGCGCTGCCGGATGAATTCCCGCTCAGTCTGCGCAACATAGCTCAAAAGCTCAAGGACAATATCCGCAATCAGCGTTCCGGTAAGGTCTCGCCCCGCAGCAGTATTGAGCAAGGGCATGTCCAGCACAACGATGGACGTGCCCTTTTCTTTGGTGATGAAACGCCATTGTTCAAGAATCTCGTCATAATTCCTACCTAGTCGATCAATGCTTTTGATAATCAGCGTATCGCCTGCTGCCAGTTTATCCATCAAGAGTTGATATCCGGGGCGGTCGAAGTCCTTGCCGCTCTGCTTGTCCATATAAATCTGCTTCGCCGGAACCCCGACTTCTCTCATGGCGATCCGTTGTCGTTCTTCGTTTTGCTCCTTTGTAGAAACCCGGATATATCCGTAAATCAGACCTTGCATATGTTCCAGCCCCCCCCCTGATGTTATGCTGATTATAAGATATAGCTATCTATAATTTCAAGACAGAAAATATCTTAACACTCAAGGAAGAGAACTGACGTAGTGTCCTCCTCCGTTCCGCCTGCTTTGAATGGAAATATTAACCAATTGTTGGTATCCCATCACCATTGCATTGCATTCAACGCTTCGTTTTGGACGATGGAAGGATACACAATACATCTAATAATCAATAAGTATTGTTTATAAAAGAAATGAATATCGAGAGAATAAATAGTTAAAAAAGTACACAATAGGAACCGGACCAGAAATAACCCAAAAGCAGTATTCAATACTGATTATACGCCCAATGATACAAAGTGAAGATACCACTAAAAGGAAGAAAAATCAACAGAAATTCGTATAACAAGACATTAGTTCACAAAAAATTTACTATGGTACATAAAGTGTAGATAAAATGACACTCGTCCAGAATGCCCCAAATTAGAGGAGATGGGCGAAGTGGATTCTCTGCATATATCAGATGATAAAAATACAGAAAATGCTAGAGATCAATCACATAAAGAAATATCTGTCGGACAGCGATTTGCGAACCTGACGGTTTTGGCCCCGGAAAAGGGCAAAAACTGGCTTTGTCTTTGCGATTGTGGAAATAAAAGAGTAGTACCTCAGTATAAATTGCTCAATGGCCAAACGAAAAGTTGCGGCTGCGGCAAGAATCTGGGTCATCCGACTGTGGATTATAGAGGAAAACGGTTCGGCAGGCTTCTTGTTCTCCGTGAAGCGGAGCCGCATATCGGTCGATCGGGTGACCGGCGACGCCAATGGGTTTGCCGCTGCGACTGCGGGAATGAGGTAACGGTGCTTCAGACAAGCCTGCAGAAAGGTGCTACGACCAGCTGCGGATGTTTACAGAGGGTCTATCGGGACACAGACCTGACGGGAGAGCGCTTCGGTATGTTGACCGTAGAAGGAACAGAGGAGCCTGCTCCGCTGTCAGGAAGCACCGTTTGGCGCTGCCGCTGTGACTGCGGGAATACGAAGGAGTACACGACGTCGGTTTTGACGAGCGGCAGGGTGTGCAGCTGCGGCTGCCATCAGACCGAGCAGCGGCAGCAACGCATGAAGGATAATGTTTTCGATATGTACAACGGGACCAACATTTCAAGGATACGGAAACAGACCCTTCAGAGAAACAATACAACGGGTGTACGAGGCGTTCACAAGGTCCTCGGTCCGACACCGCAGGACGACCGATGGATCGCTATGATCGGCGTGCAGCGCAAGCGGATCTATCTCGGCTGTTTTCACTCCCTTGAGGATGCGGTCAAAGCACGGCGAGTTGCCGAAGAACAATATTTTGAACCGCTGATTGAGGAGTATGCGTCTGCAGGAGTGACAGACAGCTAAGCCATTTCGTTTTTCTTGGTTTCCCATAATTACATATAGTATCTTGACGAAACGTTCCTGCACCCAGGGATTTTCGGTCGAGTTTGGAGGATTTGCCCATGGGCAGAAGTATCTTGAAAAAACTGAAATCGAACAAAGGCGCATCGCTCACCTTCGCTTTATTGGCGTTCCTTGTCTGTGCCGTGATCTCTGCAGTTCTGCTGGCCTCCGCATCCGCGGCGACGGGCCGTCTCAGCAACCTGGCGGAGACGGACCAGCGGTATTATGCCGTGACCTCGGCTGCCCAGCTGTTCTGTGACACCTTGGAGAACCAGGAGTTCACCATCCGGCGGACCAAGACGAGTTATGACGTAAGTGTCAGGGGATATATGACGGCTAACGGGATTACTTATGGATATAACGCCACTGAGGACGAGATCATTACTTGGTTCGGACGGGATGTATACAGCAAAAAAACAGATTCGGATTCATATACCTTTAATGTTGGGGGTATGGAAACAATTTATGATGGTGACGATGTCAATGGAATTCGCGAGATAAGTCTTTTGGCTGATGCCGCTATGCACTATGTGCTCGGTGTCCCGATAAAAGATGAAAGCGGGAAAATGACAAAGTATAGCGCTGAGCAGGCATTCGAACGAGAGGATCTGCCCGGTTCCCCATTCAAGGTGAATAACGATGCAGGGACTTTGGTTTCCGTGGACCAGATCGCATTCGGAACATATCATCTTGAGTATAAGAAGAACGACACCGAACAAGCCAAAGAAGCCCCAGCGGTTACTGTATACGCTACCTTACGGAAGGATGGAAGCATCGTCTTCGAGTTCAGCAACAACGACGACCCGACGAAGCCCGCCTATAAAGTTAGCGTGACCTTGACAGCTGAAGTACAGGATGATTCCGCCTTGCCGCTCACGACCTCCTCAGACAGTTATGCTTTCCGTTTCGATCCCGGCACCGTTTCCGGCGCCTCCCCTCGTTCTTATGAGTGTACGGTCACAACGACGGTAAAGACGAAAACGACGACCATCAGATGGAACGTCACGGAAATCAAGAAGGGAGCCGCATGAAAAAACTGAGAGCGAGCCTTTCGAAAAAGCTGAAGGGGAACGCAGGCGAATCCATCGCAGAGGTGTTGATCGCACTGCTGATCACCGCCCTGGCCCTGACGATGCTGGCTTCCGTCATCACCACCGCCGCGAAGACGATCACCAAGAGCAAGAAGCAAATGGACGCGTATTATACAGCCAACGAGTGGCTTTCGGTACACTCGTCCACCGATAACAAGACATGGACAGTGCGCGTCGTCGAGGGCAAGTCCGTAGACGAAAGTGGAGAAGCTATCAACTTGACGGGAGCTGTCGAATCTATAACCGTCAAGTATGGTGTCAACGAGGTGGTCGAGGAAATGCCTGTGGTCGCATTCTGGAAAGCGGGGTGATCCAGCATGAGAGCAATATTGAAAAAGTGTAAACGGAACCGGTCCGGCTTCACCATGGCGGAGACGCTGATTGCCATCCTTATTCTGCTGATGGTATCCGCCATCGTGGCCGGCGCGATCCCCACAGCGTCCAACGTTTATGCCAGAACGGTGGACACCGCCAATGCCCAGGTTCTTCTGAGCACCGTCATTACCGCCCTGCGGGATGAACTGGGCACTGCCGTTTCCGTCGAAGACCCGGATGGAACGACCATTGATTACGTCAACGGCAACGATGGCTACCGCAGACTTGCCATCCAAGCAAAAAGCGATGTAAAGGACGCCCCCGCCCCGGGGATCTGGCTCTGTATTGGGAAACTGAATCTGACCACCGGTGAAATTGAGTATACCAAGCCCGGCGATGGAGAATCCCGGCTGCTTGTATCAAAAGAGGCAACGACAAAGAACCTGATCGTCAGTTACGAAAGCGTGTCTTTCAGCAACGGGATAGTCACGTTCGGCAAATTGAAGGTGGAACGCGGCAGCGTGACGGCTGCAATTCGGGATAACTTCAGTGTTCGAACAGTCAAAAAGACGACAAAGACGACCTCGTGAGATTACCGACATGACAGAATTCAGGAATAACTGCGCCGCATCCGCTGAAGCGAGAGCGGAACACTTAGTTCAGGTGGGTTGAATTATGAGAAAACATTTGAATCGAAAAGGCTTTACCATGGGCGAGGTGCTGATCGTCGTGGCGATCATCGTCGTCCTTGCAGGCGTCGGCTTCGTCGCGCTGATATCTCATTTGCGCAACATGAACCAGCTGGAGCTGGACGGGCACGCCAAGGAGATCTTCGTGGCCGCTCAGAACCATCTTTCCATGGCCAAGAGCCAGGATTATCTGGGCGTTGCGGAATACCAGACGACTGACGGAGTGACTACGCGGACGGATAATTTTGGCTTTGTTGAGAATGGGGAATCGGACGACGGCATCTATTATATCATCGTAAATAACGCATCGGCCATTGATAAAGGCGCCTCTTTGTTCGAACAGATTCTGCCCTTCGCCTCAGTGAGCGAAACGGCCCGTGCCAAAGGCAGCTATATCATTCGCTATCAGAAGGATCCGGCCCAGATTTTGGATGTGTTCTATGTAAGTCCGACTGGGCGCTATAAGCATACCTTTGGGAATACACGGGAGGAGTATTCGGAAGTAACGGGGTTGGCGGATTATTACGATATAGACGGAAAGTTCGTCGATAATAAAGGTGCACGCCGCAACCATGATTTTGTGGCTGGCACTACAGATAAGGGAGTTGTCGTCGGCTGGTACGGCGGCGGCGTCGCAGGTGTTCCTGCCGGCGAAAAGCTGAAGACCCCTGGACTGGAGATCATCAATGGCGATAAGCTCGAGGTCAGGGTTACCGACTATAACGGCACCAGCAACGACGGCAATCAGTTGGTTTTGCTCATCAATAGCGGTGAAACTTCTCATAAGATCCAGCTGATCGGTACAGGGGCTGGCTCAGACAAGCGCGTGACCAACAACGGCAGCACCTATACCGTCGTTTTGGACGACGTTACCACCGAGAGCGGAGTAAGCGACGATTTTCATTTCAAAAAGCTGAATGGTGCATTTTCCGCCGGCAGCAACATTGAAGTTCTTGCCATAGCATATAACAACGAAGTTATCACAAACATCGCCGAGACCCCCGCACAGGAAACCAACAGCCTATTTGCTTCTCTGGAGGGCACGACTGTTGAGATCTCCAGTATCCGGCATCTTTTGAATCTGGACTCCAGTGTTTCCGGGTTGAGCGTGAACGTAAACACAGCCAAGCAAATCAGCGATTTGAATTGGGCAGACTTTAAAGCCAATACCCGCGGAGAGGCAACGCAGATATTTACCGTTATCAGCACGGAAAGCAATCCTATCAAATACAGCGAAGCCGGGTCCTATATGCCGGTGTCGCCCGCGATATCTTCCTATGAAGGTCAGGCCGGATCGAACCGTATCACCGGCATCGTGGTGACCGACGAAAGCAAGAGCATCGGCAATGCCGGCCTGTTCAGCACCCTGAGCTGCAATGTTTCCGATCTGGAACTGATCGATTTCAAAATCACCTCCAAGTCCGGCAATGCCGGAGCTCTTGCCGGCGCCACGTCCGGCAGCCCGGTGATCACCGCCGTCCTAGTGCACAACAGCAAGACCGGCGGTCAGAAGATTAGCGCTCCGGGTGAAGATGAACAGTATGCCACTGCTGGCGCAGACCTTGCTGAAGGGATGATGATCGAATCTACCACCGCTGCCGCCGGCGGCCTCGTGGGCGGCATGAACGGCGGTACTGTGAATATGTGCGCCGCTGCGGTCTACGTCAAAGGTGCGACAGAAGCCGGCGGCCTGATCGGTTCCGCTTCCGGCGGATCGGTCACCTCCTGCTATTCCGGCGGCCACACGGAGGATGCCAAGTATCAGGCGGCAAAAGATACTACTGCAGGGAACAATACCACGGTAAACGTCATCGCTGGCACCAATGCCGGCGGCCTGATCGGCAATGCCTCTGGTACGACCGTTTCCTATAGCTACAGCACAGCTTCCGCTGCCGGCGCGACCGTTGGCGGTCTTGTGGGCTATGCCAGCAGCGGCAGCGTCAACAACTGCTATGCCGTCGGCCTCGTTGTTCCTGATGCGACCGGGAAGGCCAGCTCTCTGGTCGGCGATGGCTCGATGGATTTTACCGGCAACAACTACTATCTCGAGGGCGTTTCCGACCAAGCGGACAATTCTGGCTATGCATCCCTGTCGTCGTATGTTCACGGGATCTCCGCCGGCACGGAGAACGCCGCCTTTATCGTCACGGATCAGAAGCAGGCTTTTACCTATGATAAAAAGCTGGTGGTGGACTACGGCAAGACCGTCAACGGCAAAACCGTCGTCGGCTATTACTTCCCCACCATCGCGCAGCTGGTCGGCTCCTCCTTTGATACGGGCGCGACCGGCGGCCTCAAGACGTTCCGTGAATCCTTCCTCACCAAACATTACGGTGACTGGCAGCTGCCTGTGCATTCTCCGCTGAACTATATGCTCATCAATGGCGATACTCTGGACCTCATTGTGGAACTGAAAGAGAATACCACGAGCACCACCTATGTGACCCTGGCGGTGACCGGCGAGTCCAGCGGCGTCACCCGCCTCTTCAAGCTTGGCCTGTCGCTCTCCAGCGGCAGTTGGACGGTCACCAGCGCGAAAGAATATGCGGTGGATGCGGCTGATAACGTATCCTCATATTCTGAAGGCGCCGATGTTTCTTCTCTCTTCGCAAACCGTATAAGCATCTTCAAGTTCACTAACACCAATTATGCCTATCATCCGCAGAGCGGGTTCTCTTATCCGCCGTCGTACACCGGCGATAAGCGTGAAGTCAAGAAGAATGGCGCGGGGACCGGGGAATATGTCTATGATGTCAAGATCACCCTGGACGATATCACGAAGACCGGCACGCACTTCGCCCAGCTTCTTGCCAACAAGCATGTATATGGCAAGGATGCCGATGACAAAGACATCACGATCGACCTCATTCCCGGCGAAAACATCACCGTGCGCGTTGCGGGCGGCGATGTGGATTGGGCAGAGCTGAAGGAAATCGCCGCGACCCAGGACGACATGAGCGAGATCAATGCTTACGCAAAAGCCAACAGCATCCCTTGGGAGTATAATCCTCTGTCCAGTGCGGACAACAGCCTGTTTTCCGCCTATAACAAAGATACGAACAATGCGGATATCGCCAATTTCCGTCATCTGATGAACCTGGACGAGGATATCTCCGAGGTCAGCGGCGTCAAGAAGGCGACGCTGCTTCGCAATCTCAACTGGACGGGCGTTGCACCGGCAGATGGCGCCGATGCGGATCCTCCGGAAGTGGCCAATGACCCCAATGTGACCAAGGGGACGTATTTCAGCAAAATCACCAATACTGAGGACAAGAGCGTTTCCGGCACCTTCTACGGCATCTATAACAGCAAGCTCACGTCCTTTGACGGCAAGGAGCATTATATTCGAAATCTTACCGTTGACGCCACGAAGACCAATTATTCGACACTGAGTTCGACGGCCAACACCAATGCGGGCCTTTTCCGCCTGATAGAGACTGAGACTGCCAAGACGACTGACACTATCGAGATCAAGAACCTCCATCTGGTAGATCCGATCGTCAAGAGCGCTTCCGGCGCGGCTGGCGGCCTGGTTGCGGAAGTCAAAGCGACGAACGCTGCGAAGCTCAGCCTCAGCAAAGTGCGTGTGGAAGGCTTCGGCACTGACATCGCCATCACGTCCTCTTCCGGCGCGGCTGGCGGCCTGATCGGCAAGAGCGCCGAAAGCGTCGATATCGACAATAGCGCCGCTTCGGTCACCGTCGCTGCGGTCGGCGGTGCAGCCGGCGGCTTGGTGGGCAGCCAGAGCGCAGGCGAACTCAAGATCACCAACAGCTACGCTGCCGGACAGACGGAGAATGGCGCTTATACCTGGATGAGCGGAAACACGATGCAGGGCAACTGGAGCAAGAACATTTCGTCCTCCGTGGCAGCCGGCGGTCTGGTGGGCGAGTTCAAGGGCTCCAAGCTGCATATCGACCACACCTTCAGTACCGCCGCCGTTTCCCTTTCCGGCACCGCCGTATCCAAGGCCGGCGGTCTGATCGGCAATCTCGAGGGCAGTCTGGAGATGGAACTCGTCTATACCGTTGCGCCTGTGAAGGGTGTGCGGATGGGCGACGAAGAGAACAAGAACGGCGCTCTTGTGGGCACCAGAAAAGACGGCGTTACCGTCAGCGCCACGAAGGTCTTCTTCCTTCCGGACGTCTATTCCAATTTCGACGGCTATTCCTATACCGGCACCGTCGGCTCCAAGGTCTGCAGCGTCAGGACCGTCGGCTCCGGCGTTCAGATCCCGGGGGTGGACTTTGCCGCATATTCCCGGGAGAAGAAACCCGCCGGCGGCTATACGGCCTGCGCCGACATCATCGCAGTCAACGATACGGTTTCGGCTTCCGACCCCATCGAAACGACCACGAAGATCTATGACTCGACCCTGGTGACGACCATCCGGAACGGCGAGAATCTCGTAACCAGCGATCTGGAGTTCCCCTTCGCCATCTGGACCAATTTCGGGACGAGCTCGAAGGACGTCCATTTCTACGGCGACTGGCAGCCTTCTCAGAACAAAGACAGTGCGACCTTCAACTTCTATTTCCTCAAATACACTCCCGCCTCCGGCGATTTGAGCGCCAGCGTGGAGGTCCTGTCCAACGCGATCCAAATGCCGGTCCAGCTGGACCCCTTCGATGAAGACACCATGCTGTCCATCCCCACGCTCCCCTATCTCATGGGCTTTGCATACGGGAACGATGATATCGCAGACAGCAATGAATTCGTTGATCCCGAGCCGGTCGAGGATTCGACTTCTCCCTATGTCTGGACCATGTACTATGTCACCAACGACACCAGCTTCGATGCCAGCCATCCCGAGAATTATCTGAGCGCAGGCACTCGGCCGGAGGGTTCGGCAGGCGCATCGCGGTATACCGCCATCGGCAACGCTGTCAAGCTGAAGCGCGCCGACCTGAATGCCGCATTTGATGAAACCGCCAAGGGCGGCACGATCCTCATGGTCGCGCACTATGATGCTTTGGAAACTCAGATCTTCCTGACCACGATGGATCTGAATGACGACGGCACGGCTTATGAACCCGTAGGCAGCGTGCAGACGTTCGACAAGATAACTGGGCTGACCTTTGCGGACCTCTATGAGGGCACTCCGGATCCGGATGACCCTGACGTGGTGGACAACAAGATCACTCTGCTGCGGCGCAGCCGTCCCGGCAAGCGCTTCGTCGGCTGGGCACAGGGCGATACGTTGATTTACAAATATGAGAAGAACAACGGTTTCACGCCCACGGATGCTGCAAGCACCGAGATCGATTCGGCCCACATCGTTCTGAAGGCAGTCTATACAGATATCGTGACAAACGACGTGACCCTCCACTTCCTGCGGAAGGGGAGCTCCGCTGTTCTCACAGCGCCCTATAAGCTGAGCTATGAGCAGGGCGATACCTTCAAGATCAATGTGCCCATGCCCAGCGGTATGGTTGCCGATAAGATCAGATCCTCTCCCTATGAGCTGGATGAAAACAATGTTGTCAATGACTCGGAAGCAAAGATCGATAACTCCGTCATCAAGATCAATTACAATGGCGAGGATCAGCATAAGCACTACTACATTTTCGTGGATTCCGACACGACAAAAGTAGATTATTATGTCCGTTATGAGCTGGAGCAGACTAAGCTCCAGGACATATATGTCAACCAGGAGAGTTCGGTGACGCTGACGAACCTGAGCGACATGACAGAATACACGCCTTCAGGGGCGTTTATTCTCGATCCCGATAATGGGGCGGCGCGGCAAGCGGATGAGAACGCGATCCCCGATGCGGCGGAGTTTATCCGGACCATTCCCGGTTATAATGTCAACGGTTCTTCCCAGAAGACCCGGACCATTGAATGCACAGAGAGTAACTATCAGTATTACCGCGTGCCGAAGGAGAAGATCGGCAGTTATATCGTTGTGGTGGATTATGTCCGCGATGAACCGCTGCTGACCTTTGTAACGGATTACAACGGCGAGCCGGGCGACTATATCCCGCCGGAATATGTGGCTGTTGGCACGCTGCTCCGCACAAAGCTGGGCACCGATAACTATAAGCCTGCCCACACCGGTTATATCTTTGACGGCTGGAAATGGGAAGACGCCGATGGTAAATCGGGAGAAATCGCCGTGACCCAGCTCAGTACCACGAACCTGCCCATGCCTGCCGTGGCCATGACCCTGACCGCGCAGTGGAAGGATGACGATGCGGACTTCACCGTGCTGGTCTGGGCGGAGAGCGCCGAGCATTTGGGTACCTATGAGCTGAAGGCTGATGTAGTACTGCAGGCCAAATCCAACACGGCGGTCAGCGTAACCTCGAACGAGACGAACAGCGGCCTCACCCTCACGGTCTGCGGGAAAACCGTTCCCGCTGATTCCTTGGGCGACTTTAAAGACGAGATCATGTTCTTCCATTATAAGGACTTCGATTGTCAAACGACCTCCGTCCAGGGCGACGGAAGCACTCTGGTCAACGTATATCTGGACCGGAACTACTATACCCTGCGCTTCTACTACGGCTTTATGCGGAACATGAAGTCCTCGTCGAATTACAAGCTGGGCGAACAGTATCCGGAAGGGAAACACTATTATAAGCAGAATAACACTTATATCGAACTGTCCAAGGACGAAAACGGCTGGTATTACCTGAGGAATGCCAATGATCCGAATAGCAAGACGCGTGTTGCTGATAACGAAACTTATGTTTACGGTTTCATCCCGGACAACGATGCCCAGTATTGTGTCAGTAATCAATCCAACTCGACCTCAAACGGCGGATTCGACGGCTTCTTTTCTCAAAGTGTCTATCCGGTCAATGCCGCTCACCTGGAAGCTCGCGGATCGGATGGAAAATACCTCTATAATGCCATGGATGTGACAGTAGGCGGTTCGAAGTATATCGTCTATTATACGGACCTGACAGCGAAATACGGCACCGTGATCGCAGACAAGTGGCCTCGGGAGCCGAATTACAGCAGTGGGAATACGAACTATACCTTCATCGGCTGGCATGTCAAGGAGCAGTCCATTCTATTGAACACCCATTATTATCCGACCACAAAGACAAGTAGTATCAAGACCTACTATGAAACCATGTCGTCGGACATCATCTGCATGACGCCGAGTACGACCAGTTCGACCAAGACAGCGATCCGGGCTGAGGACGGGGTCGCACACACGCTCCGTTGCCGTTATTCCACTGCACAGAGGCATTATATCTACCGCTGGTATAAGATGAAGACGCCCAAACCCAATTTGACGGGTTCTGCGTTTAATGAATACATGAAGAATCTGACCGCCAACGACTATGAGGTGAGCTACTTCGTTGCCGGTTCTCAGGCGAGTGAACCCCGTAAGCAGATCCCGGGCGACTTCATCGGCTATATCGGTGGGGAAGACTATATGTATATAGTTCAGAATCCCGGCGATAATCCGGTAGACGGGACGAAGAGATATTACGAAAAACAGGCCACGCCCGGCAGCAGCTTCAATGGATATAGTGTTCGTTATGATGGCACGACGTACGATCAGAATGATAAAGCCATGTTGATGAACTACTATTACTGGCCTAAGGAACACACCGCAACCTTCTATAACGGCGTTCAGGCGTCGGGTACCGTCGGCAGCGCGATCAACACCTACTACGGCGACGATCTGCTGGCCAAGACCCAAAACTGTTTCGTTGAGAAATACAAGGAATTGAAACAGGCGCAGGAGAACTACCTGAAGTATTATGACTTTGGCGGCTGGTACGACGATCCCTATTGCTCGGAAGGTCACCTGATCGCCAGCATCACCGATAGCGACGTTACCAGTAATAGCAGTACGGTAACGGTGAATATGCATGGGACGACGACGATCCCGGTGGGAGACGGCGACCTGAAGTACTATGCCAAGATGACCCACAAGAAAGTACAGGTGACCTTCGACCTGAACTACGATGGACCTACGCCGGGTACGGGCGACTTCTACTCCTTCGAGTGGGACTGGGGCAAGACCCTGGAGGAAAAGGCAGCCTTGGAAGGCGCAGACGCCGCCTATCGGAATCTCACAAGAGATGGCTATACGTTCAAGGGCTGGTATGACAAAGCGGATGATACCGGCAAGCGCTTCTCCTTCTCCCGCAAGATCGGCGATGATTACAAGGATATGGCAGTCACGATCTATGCCCACTGGGAGAAGAACGAAGAGACCGCTGCCACCGTCACCGTCTACTATATCCTGGACGAAAATGAAACCGTTCCCGGCCAGAGCAACGACCTTACGGATTATACAGCACTGCTCACTCCCACCCAGGAGGATAAGACTTGGTGGAAGCAGACCGTCAGCCAGGTCAACGGCAATTCCCTGGCTGCCGGCAAGAGCTATCAGGAGCTGGCGCCCACCGCAGATTCGGCGGGATGGCAGGATAGGCTCAGCGGATATTACCCCGTGCTGATCAAGCGTTCCTGTGTCCTCCAGGGCGGCAATGACAACACCTTGGTGTTTGTCTACCACAAGCCCGCCACTTGGTACTATCAGGTACAGTATTATGTCAAGTATACGAACGATGATGCGACCGCCAGCGCCTGGAGCATCAGTAACGTAGATTCCGGCAGTAGGGAAGTTCCTCTCGGAGCGCCCTTTACGCCGGAGCGAGACAAGGACGGCACCACAGAAGAATTCGTCCTGGTCGGCTATGAGCCGGATCAGAATGCGCCGTGGCTGAAGTACTACAAGCTGGATCCCGATGGAGATCCTTATGTCCTGGTGGAACGTCAGGATCACACCTCACCGACAGCGCCTTTCACCGTGAATGTCTATCTGGTCCCCGATTCGGATGCCATCGACATCCCGGACCGTGTCGTCACCTACAACGGGACTTCCCAAATCGAAGACTATCACGAGATCGAGTTCACTTCTCCTAATCAGGAGATCACGATGCCGGACGGCAGCGTTGTCAAATCGCCGCTGTGGTTCAATGCGGCCGATACCAAAATCACCGTTCACTATCTGTATTACGATATGACCGACATGTCGATAGGCAAGGAACTGACGGCGACGACAGACGCCGTAAACGCCGGGACCTACGGTGTGCGGGCCTATATCACTGCGGAAGTCGGCGATGAAACCTACATGATCTGGCATTCTGAGGATGAGGGCGACAAGCCGCCGCTGCACCTCTACATCGAAAAGCGGATCGCGTTCCTGAGTTCCGCCATAAGCAGCGGCGACCCCGTTTATACCGACCATGACGTTTTTTACGAAGGCGGCTCGGATCCTGCTCAGGCGAAAATCACCAATATAATAAGCTTCCTGACGCGGAGCGGCGTCAGTGCGGACGATATCGGGTTCGTGTACCTTGAAAAAGACGGTACCGTTCTCGTAGACGACAGGCCGCAGCAAGCGGATTACATTTTCGCTGCCTGCGCTTTCCGCCAGATGTCCGGCACAAGCCCCAATATTTTCTCCTTCAAGCCGGCGAGTGCAGATAGACAGGCATTGTATCGCCAGAACTACAATATCTATTACTTCTACGGCACAGTCTCGGTACCCTAACTGACTGATTGAACCGCAAAGGCGGGCCCCCGGCGTTCACATTTGTGAGGCTGGGGGCCTGCTTTCCCCGGGAAGCGTGACCGCCGGATGCAGCCGCGCGGCCGGAAATCCTCGCCTGAACGCCGGCTCCCCTGCCCGTTGCTGAAGGACCGGAGCGCAGAGAATCCCGTAACAAAAGGAGAAAGACTTATGAAGAAGCGACTTTTATCTTTGGCCCTTGCTTTGCTGCTGTGCCTGTTGCTGCTGCCGGGCGTAGTCCTGGCAGAGGATTCCGGATTTGAATTGACGAGTTCCCCCAAGATCCGGGAAATGGAGATTTGCAGTGACAGCGTCGGTGCTTGGATAAGGATCAAGATCAGCACGCCCAGCGAGATTTACGATGTGTTTCAGATGCTCCCCATGCTTGGAATGGGAGACCTGATTGACCGCCTCCAGATGAGTTTTTCGGTGGACGGTGGTTCCTGGCAGCTGGTCGATATGACCGTCGACGGCGGAGGGGATCGGTGGTATGGGTATTGGCGCACCGATTATCTAAGCGGATTGCGGGACGGAGCTGTGCTCAGCGCCCAGGTCCGCTATTACGGTAAGGACGAGCAAGGTGAGATTGTCAGCCCCTGGTCTGAAACAGCTACCGCCGCTTTGCCGGCAGCGGAACCCTTTGAATTCAACGCCCACGATTGGGCGAAGCCCGAGCTGGCGGACGCCGACGGCGCGGGGCTGATCCCCGCCGATCTGCGGGAGAAGGACCTGAAGGAGCCCATCACCCGCGCCGAGTTCGCTGCCGTCAGCGTCAGGGTCTACGAGGCCCTCAGCGGTCTGACCGCCGAGCCCGCCGCCGTCAATCCCTTCACCGACACCGCCGACACCGAGGTGCTGAAGGCCTTGGGCGTGGGCATCACCAACG
>JAEEGL012729505.1_pt1 | contig 14678 bp, 17 predicted proteins | sample 9134231 | NCBI WGS metagenome assembly JAEEGL01 (sample SAMN16246548, study PRJNA631951) | gut metagenome | biome: gut microbiome; feature: rumen; material: fiber-attached | host: Bos | place: Iran: Karaj | collected 2018-10 | reverse complement strand
TCAGCGACAGAGTTGAAGTCTATCCCAAGAGCGACTGCAAGCTCATCCCGCTCAGCGACGAGGGCATCAAGGCTGGCGACAAGGTCTATGGACTGTTTGTGGCCGAGTACCAGCCCGACTACACCGTCGAGAAGGTTGACACCGAGCGCGGACGTGTCTTTGTCACCAACAACATGGGCAAGCAAGAATACCTCAGCATCCTCGAGGTCACCAAGGTGCTGAACTAAACCTCATTTTATAGTCCTAAAAACATCCCTACCTGGCATGAGAGCTAGGCAGGGATGTTTTTTGTATTTCGATGTCACTCAATCTTCCGTAGCGAGGTCGTCGTAGCGCTCGCTTATGGAGAAAGTCGCTACAGGGGGCCCCTGAGCAATAACTCGGTATCACCAATCATCAATATCGTTATGGTATCACCAAATATATTTCACAAGTATCAAAGTTAATCTCCCAATGGCCACCATTTGCACTCTCCCAATTATACTTCTGAGCCATTGTGTCCCACCAGTGCTGAAACTTGGTGCCGGTCACACCCATATCGGTGACCAATTTCTCATACAGTTCAGCATTGTCAGCGGTGAGTATCTTGGCCAGTTCGTTCAATCCGTTGCGTCGCTCAAACAGTGACTGAATCTCGTCTCGCTCGGCAGGAGTCACCTGCCCTACTAGTTTCTTCATTGCCATACTTTTTTGTTATCAAAGGGGTCTAAATAATTAATTTCTGGGATGCCAGGTTTATCGGGCAAAAATGTGCCCTGTTGACGAATGCGATGCAGCAGTTCACGGGAAGCGTTACGCTCAAGATGAGCCACGACGCATTGTTGGTGGCTGGGTGTATTGACCTCGAGCGTTGTCTTGCGGTTGAGCCATATGCAACGGCGGCACTGCCAAGCATCACAATTGCGACAGATGGGAGCATAGTCCAACTTGTAAAGTCGCTTATTCTTGATGGCAAGTCCCGTGTCAATGTCGCCGACACAATGCTGCTCATTCTCGTAATAGAATGCCGGGCAAATGTAGAACTTGCCATTGGGAGCCAGCGTAATGCAAGTCTCACCCGCACCACAATTGTTCATTTCAGTGAGCATCATTCGGTCTGTGAGAAGGTTGAGCTGTGGCGAATGACCGTTGACATACAGTCGCTCGATAGCTTCGCCTAGTCGTGACAGAAATGCCTTGTACGCATTCTGGTCTGTATTGACCAACTTCTCCACATCGGTAAGCACGATGTTTAGTCGTATCACACACGCTAACCTGTCACTGACGGTATCGACATGCTTTAGCAAATCGCATAATGTGGTGCGGATGACGGCGACTACTTCGTGTGGAGGCACAGCTTCCCATCCGTCAAGCACTACCACATCGGCATCGCGCCCCAGCTTTGCAGGGACAATGTCGCTGTGGTCAATGGTGTTGATGAGTTCATAATACTCAGCAGGCAGTTCATAGTCGGGATAGACAAACTGGATTGTGAGATTCTCGACCATAGCGAAGCGAATGCCACGGCGCAAGTCGTCCAGACCAATGAGTTTACGCTCGTTCTTATCCACATCATAGTGACAAAAGGATGGGCTGGTGTCATCCAGCAAGATTATCATATATTGTAACATGGCATCAACAGATTACAGCATTGGACTTCGGTTTGTTCTCTTCCCATTGCTCACGCTCGCCCTCCAGCTCTAATTTGCGGAACAACTTGTTCCAATAATAGTTATTGGCACGAACACGAGCTTTGTGCATCAAGCAGATAGCGGTTGAACGCTGGTAGATGGTCGCTGTGTCGGCTGCATCATAATTTTCGCCTTGGCACCAAGCACAACCACTGGCCACCTCGCAGTCCAGACATTCACGTGGACTCTGCGTGGTGCGGTCCAAAGTCAAGAACGGGCGCAATTTGTTCTTGTCGATGCCATCACGCACATTGCCAATAATGATGGGGTTCTTTTCACGCAGCGAATATGCCGCAAAACGGGTGCAAGGATAGAAATTGCCAGCTGCATCCACGGCAAGCATCTTGCCCGCACCGCACCAGTTCTGATTCTCAAGCTTGGGGTCTAGCGGTTTGCCGATATGCTCACTGAAGAACGAGCAGGCATAGTCTAGATACCACCCGCCATCGATAATGGCATCTGCCAGTTCCATGAGTTGGTCTTCAAACTGCTTGTCATCGCCCTCTTGCCATACGTCCTCGAACACGCAGTTGATGTTCACCTCGTGTATGCCCAGAGCATAGAGGTGCAGTACGCTCTCCTTGATATAGGGGATGTCGGCACTGCTGATGGTGACCTTGGTACCCGCACCCGGGAACTGCGACAGCCATAGTGGGATGTTGCGCAGCACGTCTTCATAGCTACCTCGCTCCAATGGGCCTTCACCTTTATATATGCGATTGAGGTCATGTTTCTGACGCGTTCCATCGATTGTGATACCAATGCTCAAGTGTGAGTTGTTCTTGGCTATAAACTGTTGCACTTTGTCGGTATGGTAGTTGATGCCATTGGTCGAGAACGAGAAGCGGTAACTGTCAAACCAATGGTGGTTTAAGCGGAACATCTCTGTCTTTAGGTAGTCACAGATGAGGTCAATCAGTTCAATCTCCAAGAATGGCTCGCCGCCAATGAAGTCCCAAATCACGCTCGCCTCGGGGAAGTCTTCTTCGTGGCTTAGAATATAATCTATGGCTGCCCTGGCGATTTCCCATGACATCCGCTCTTTCTCGTTCTTTCCCACCAAGTAGCAATACTTGCAAGCTAACTGGCAGTCTTTCGTCACAATAAATGTGATGTTCTTAGCGGTGCCGCCTTGCCAATATGGATCTTTTTTCTTTATGTTTTGCATTAGATATTTCAGTACTAACAGTAACGGCTTGCCGAGCCATGATACGAACCCGCACAATTCCCATAACAAGAACCCATGCAATTCCCTTGACATTCTGTACACGAGCCCATACAATCTCCATGACAATTACCTATACAGCTTGTTGAGCAGTATCCTCCACATCTATTCCTACATTTGCGTTGGCACATGCCTTGATATGAATCATCACGCAGAACGCAACTAAAAGCAGCACCGCCACAATAGTTTGTTGGGTAGCTTCAATAGCCTCCGGATACGCCTTAAAAGCACTCTGCCCCATCACCAAAAATGAAAGAAAAGGCAAGACGCTCATCAATGAGTTTAAAAAAACTGACGCCTATTATGAAAATCAAATAATTCATTAGTAACTATTTCTTTTCCCGTAATTATATTTTTGACAGATTCTATAATATTTACTCCATGCTTACATATTTCCGATCAAGAATCAAATCAATAAGAGTAATAGTAACAGCCATTGCTGCATCCATAGGAGCAATTGTAACTACAGGATCCTCCGCAAACGCCAGAACAAGATCTTGAACAGGTTCCAGTACAGACTGTCATACAGGAGCCATCACATCTTCCATCACATCCCATAAGACATCCATGCTGACACCCCAATGTACAAGAAGTCTGGCATCCCATTTCACAAGTTCCATAACAAGCCCCAGAACAACCTTTAGAGCATGCTTGTCCACAACCGCTAGCACATTGGGCTATACATCCGCCCTGACAAGAATTGCCACATCCAGTTTTGCAACTTCCAGAACACCCCTCTTTGCAACCATTCTTGCATGAACCATAGCAAGTATTGGTACATAAGCCAGTACAGCTACCTGGACAATAATCAGGAGTTAACTCTTTTGCTTTGGTCACGAAGGGAAATGCTGGGAGAATTAATGCCCCCAAAAGAGGCAAAGTTTTCTGAATTGCCTTGCGAAAAAATTGCCTTCTTGTAATATCATTTTGTTTTTTCATTTTTCATTACCACCGATCAAATTCTAAATCAATAGCAAAGGCTACATCATCAAAAATAAAATTATATACTCTAGGATGCTTTTTATATGGTTCTATTCTAATTACTGCATTTGCAGTTCGTTTGACTCTTCTAATAGTGCCACGGGTGGGACAGATTGCTGGCCATCCAAATTTTGATAAAACGTCTTTTATTGTTGGATACTCATCACACACCCAATACTCAACAGTACCATTATATTGAAACCATTCTTTATTTCTTCGGTGTTGCTTTTTAACCTCATCAGATGGTTCAACATACCCATGAATCTGAAAAGAAAAATGTATGTCACCCCAAGGCTTATTTGGCTCATCAAAAATATGGAAGCCCGAATAGTTCCCATAAAAGCCTCCAGACAAATTACTAGTTTGCCAAGCATTCCACATCCCATTAACATTTACACAATAGCGGATAGTTGTCTGAGCATTACCGCTAAGTATAACACCTAAAAAAATCACTGATGATGTCAGTATTCTTAACCACATTTTCATAGCTCATGATTTAAAATCTGTTCCTGTCCATTCTTTCACTAAATAGTCGTTTCCCTGCTCTGTTTTGAGAAGCTTAACAGAAACCAATTCATCAGAAATCTCCGAAAGCTTTAGGCTATTCTTTTGATTTCTCAACCAGTTAGAGATGCACATACTCGCAAGTGCTTTTAATATTTCTTCGCCTAGGTTGAGCTTAACAACAGTTTCTTTCTTAGTTCTCCAATCATTTGACTGCAGAGAAGATGTCTCTTTTATGCAATCCTTTCCATCACAAGTCTGAAAATGCAATTCTACTTTATAATCTGCCATAAAAAGGAAAAATTAAAATATGTGCCTATAGCTACCCCGGATTTGGCGTTAGATAAAAGAAAAAAGACGTGGGTTGCTGTACCGTCAGCTTACCCCGCCTTCTGGCTCTCGCATTGCCTCCGTCTCAAGGTAAGCAACGCAGTTAGCCCACGCCGTGAGATATTATACAAACCACTAGCACGAGGCCAATGGGTATAATACACCCGACATGGACGTTGCCGTTGCCGTACCTTCGGAGACGTGTCAAATTTGCGAGATTTGAAGGCCGAAGATAAACGTCATGAGTAACGTCCTTAGTATGTCTTGAACCAGCCCAGCCCCAAAAGGCTAACTGGAATCGGTTGCAAAGTTAGTGAATGTTTTTGAATTTACCAAAGGATTTGGCAAAAAAATAGCCGCGACGGGGCGCGGCATCTTGCGTGACGACAGCAATCCTGCTGAGCCCAAAGTGGACTACCTGGACATGAAACTCGACCCCAGCTCAAAGGTGAACTTCGCCGACGAGCATGCCAACGAGCAGCTCAAGCCCAACTCGTTCATCGTGCTTCACGATGGCCAGTGGGAGCCCGGAACGCAGGTCGCATGCAAGGATGAGCGCGGACGCTGGCTGGCTGCCAAGCTGATCAAGGCCACCGATGACAAGGTGCTGGTATTGGGATTCAGCGAGAAGGTTGCCGTTTATCCCAAGAGCGACTGCAAGCTCATTCCGTTGAGCGACGAGGGCGTCAAGGCTGGCGACAGCGTGCACGGTCTGTTTGTCGCCGAGTACCAACCCGGCTACACAGTCGACAAGGTTGACAACGAGCGCGGACGTGTTTATGTCACCTCCGAAAACGGCAAGCAGGAAATCCTGAGCATCCTCGAGGTCACTAAGGTGCTGAATTAAAGTATCTCCCATAAACAAGTTACCGCCGGGTATCAAAATGATATCCGGCGGTAACTTGTTTTTCAACGACCTCCTAATCTTCGTCTTGGCCTGCTGCTTTAGCGCGGCGCTTACGCTCGAGTTCGTCAAGGATGATCTTGCGCATGCGAATGTGGCTTGGAGTGATTTCGACATACTCATCGGCCTTGATGTATTCAAGCGCCTCCTCGAGGCTGAAAACAATGGGGGGAACGATGCGCATTTTCTCGTCACTGCCAGTAGCACGCATATTGGTAAGTTTCTTGCTCTTGGTGACATTGACGGCAAGATCTTTCTCCTTGGCGTGCTCACCGACGACCTGTCCGGCATAAACATCTTCCTGCGGGAAGATGAAGAATCGTCCGCGATCCTGCAACTTGTCGATAGCATAGGCAAATGCCGTACCACCCTCAGTAGCAATGAGCGAGCCATTGGTGCGGCGAGTAATTTCGCCCTTCCAGGGCTCGAACTCCAGGAAACGGTGCGCCATGATGGCCTCGCCGGCACTTGCGGTAAGTACATTTGTGCGCAAACCGATGATGCCTCGCGACGGTATCTTAAATTCGAGATGAATGCGGTCGTTCTGTGTTTCCATCGATGTCATCTCGCCACGACGGCGGGTAACCATGTCAATCATCTTGCTAGAGTACTCCTCGGGGACATTGATGGTAAGCACCTCGATGGGCTCACACTTGACGCCGTCAATCTCCTTGATGATGACCTGGGGCTGTCCCACCTGTAGCTCATAGCCCTCGCGGCGCATCTCCTCAATGAGCACACTCAAGTGCAGCACGCCACGTCCGTAGACCAACCATGCATCCTCGCCCTCGGTTCGCTCGACACGCAGTGCCAGATTCTTGTCCAACTCGCGCATGAGCCTGTCATAGATATGACGTGATGTGACGTACTTGCCGTCCTTGCCAAAGAATGGCGAGTCGTTGATGGTAAAGAGCATCGACATGGTGGGTTCGTCGATGGCGATGCGTGGCAGCGGATCGGGATTGGCAAGCAAACTGACGGTGTCGCCAATCTCAAAGCCCTCGAGCCCCACAATGGCGCATATGTCGCCGCAACCGACAGTGTCGACATGCTTCTGGCCCATTCCTTCAAATGTGCGCAGTTCCTTGACCTTCTGCCGCACAACAGAACCGTCGCGCTTGCACAGCCCCACCTCCATGCCGTCCTTGAGCTCGCCTCGGTGGACACGTCCCACTGCGATGCGACCCACATAGCTGCTATAGTCGAGCGATGTGATAAGCATCTGCGGTTCACCCTCGTTGTAGACGGGTTCTGGAATGTACTCAATGATTGCATCGAGCACGGCAGTGATATTGTCGGTGGGTTGTTGCCAATCCAGGCTCATCCATCCGTTCTTTGCGCTGCCGAAAACAGTGGGAAAATCTAACTGGTCCTCGGTGGCATCGAGATTGCACATGAGCTCGAACACCTGCTCCTGCACCTCATCTGGGCGACAGTTGGGCTTGTCCACCTTGTTAATGACCACGATGGGCTTGAGTCCTAGCTGTAATGCCTTCTGCAAGACGAAACGCGTCTGGGGCATTGGTCCCTCAAAAGCATCGACCAGCAACAGACATCCGTCTGCCATGTTCAAGACACGCTCTACCTCACCTCCGAAATCGCTGTGTCCCGGGGTGTCGATGATATTGATCTTGTATCCATTGTAGTTAATGGACACATTCTTCGAGAGAATAGTGATGCCTCGTTCTCGCTCCAAGTCATTGCTATCCAGGATTTGAGTACCCATGTTCTGGTTGTCGCGGAAAAGGTTTCCAGCGGCAAGCATCTTGTCGACGAGAGTGGTCTTCCCGTGGTCGACGTGAGCGATGATGGCGACGTTTCTTATCTGTTGCATAAAGGGGTGTTCTAGAAAAATCGTGCAAAGGTACGAAGAAGTTTTCAGTTATCAGTCATCAGTCATCAGTTTTTAGTAACTTTGCAGCAAAATCAAAACAATGGTGACAGAGAGACAAAAAGAAGAACTGGAGAAAATGATGAGTGGTGAACTGTATGATGCCAGTGACAATACCACGCTGCTAGACTTACTGGCACAATGCCATGAACGGTGTTATGACTACAACAGGCTACGTCCGTCGCAGGTCGAAGAACGTATGGCATTGATACGCTCCATCTTGGGCAAGACGGGCGAGCGATTCACCATCAACGCGCCGTTTCTGTGCGACTATGGCTTTAACATCGAGGTTGGTGAACGATTCTTTGCCAACTTCAACCTCGTGATTCTTGACGAAGCAAAGGTGACATTTGGCGACAATGTATTTATTGCGCCTAACTGCGCGTTTTACACCGCAGGACATCCTGTCGATGCGGTGCAACGCAACGCCGGACTGCAGTATGCCCGTCCCATCACAGTGGGCAACAATGTGTGGTTTGGCGGCAATGTGTGCGTAATGCCTGGGGTGACCATTGGCGACAATGTCACCATCGGCGCAGGGTCGGTCGTAGTTCACGACATCCCCAGCAATGTGCTAGCAGCCGGCAACCCTTGCAGGGTGATACGGAGGTTAGGTGTTAGTGCCTAGTTTTGCCACTGGTAGTCGAGAATGCTGGGATTGAAGGTGACTCGACGGGTAGCAAACAGGCGATCCATGGCATCGGTTTTGAGAATCTCTTGGGTAGTACCCTGAATGACCTCGCGATCACGAGTAATGAGCCACAGGTCGTCGGCAAGCATGAGCGACTGCGACACGTCATGGCTTGAGAGGAGCACTGCCTTGCCACGGTCGTGGGCCAGTGAGTGGAGCAACTGCATCGCCTCGATGCGGCTAGCCACGTCGAGGAACGCCGTGGGCTCGTCAAGAATGATAATGGGTGTCTGCTGAGCAAGTGCACGCGCAATCATTGCCTTCTGGCGCTCACCATCACTGAGGTCAGCGACATAACTTGTGGCCTTGTGTCGGATACCCACGTCATCGATGGCCTGCGCCACAATCTCATGATCCTCGTCGCTGAGCCGTCCCAAGAATCCCGTGTGTGGCTGTCGGCCAAGAGCAACAAGCTCGGTGACAGTGAGCCCGCCCACGGCTATCCTGTCGGTTGAGACGAGTCCAATGAGGCGTGAGCGTTCACGCTGCGTGATGCCATTCACATCTTTTCCATTAATTTCGATGGTTCCCGACAGGGGTTGTGCTGCGCAGGTGAGCGCACGCAGCAGTGTTGATTTTCCGGCACCGTTCTGTCCCAGCAATGCAATGAGGCGCCCCTCCTGCATGGAGAGGTTAAGGTCGCTGAGCAGTGGTGTAACGCGTTTCCCCTGCGTGTAGCCTACCGTGAGGTGATGAGTCGTTAGAATTGACATTAGTTAAAGTAATGTATCTTGCTACGATTGAGGATAATATAGAGGATAATAGGGACACCAATGATAGGTGTAATGGCATTGATGGGAATAACCCCATGGCGGCCATTGACACTGATGAGCGTACACAATAGTGCAACATCGGCCCCGGCTATGATAGTCACGGGGATGAGCCTTGTGTGGTTGCTAGTGGCCAACATCAGTCGTGCAATGTGTGGCACAACGAGTCCTAAGAAACCAATGGGTCCACAAAAAGCAGTCACTACAGCGGTGAGCACTCCAGTGATGAGTAGCAATTGCCAACGCACACGATGGGTGTTCACACCCAGATTCTGCGCATAACGCGTACCCAGTAACAAGGCATTGAGTGGCTTGACCATGAGCGCTGCACCCGCCAATGCCAACATAATGAGTGTCACATAGACTGGAAGCTGATCCAGTCCCACACCCGAGAAGTTACCGAACCCCCATGCCACATAGTTGTGCACGCCTTCTTCACTCGCCACCGAGTTGAGCAGTGAGATGACGCTCGAGGCCAGGTAACTGACCAGGACGCCGATGATGAGCAACATCGTGCTCGAGCGCACCAGCGACGAAAAGAAGATGAGGATGGTCAGCACAGCCCCAGCACCCAGCAAAGCTCCCAGCAATGTGGCGATATAGCTGCCCACCGACTGGCCGAAGACCGACCCTACAGTTCCACCCATAGCGAGCATAATGATTGCCACGCCCAATCCTGCACCGGTCGATACGCCCAGGATGGAGGGTCCCGCCAACGGGTTGTTGAAGGTGGTCTGGAGCAACAATCCCGACACTGCCAGTGCCGCCCCAGCGAGCGCCGCCGTGACTATCATGGGCAGTCGTGAATGAAGCACAATAATCTCCCACGCACGATTTTCACAGCCGCGCCCCATGATGATGTCCATCACTTGCTGCGCAGGTATGTCAACCGAGCCCAAGAGTAGGCACGCCACAGCCAGCAGCGCAAGCGCCACCAGCAATACGCTCAATGTAATGCCATAGCGATGCCTCATTGCTCCAAAGGTTTAAAGAACTGCAGCTGATCGAGATGGTGATTGAGCAAATTGTAATACTCCAGCAGCAGTATATCGGGATGGAAGGGGAAACGCTCGTAGAAACGCGTGGCATTGGTGTCGCAAACATAGACCTTATGCTGCTTGAAGGCCTCGAACTGATCATTGAGCGAGTATGCTCCCTTGAGATCAGCGTAGGTGTGAATATTGAACGACTTGATAAGCCACACATCGGCATCGTGCGCCACGGCCAGCACTTGGTTAAAGTCGAGATTGAGTGAACCCGTGCTCTTGTCATCGGCCCAGGGGTGAATGCCACCTGCATCCTGTATGAGTCGCGCCATGTAACTGTTTCCACCAGGCACATTCCAGATGCCACTGATGACCATCTCGGTCAGTACCAATGGGCTAGTATTCTTGCCTTCTTTGCCAACCTTTGCTTTTAGCTCATTATAAGCCTGCTCTACTGCTTCATATAAGCTATCGGCTCGCTCGCGCTGCCCCAGTAGCTCACCATAGAACTTCACCCACTCGGCCCGTCCCAGGGGTGTCGTCTCCATGTAGTCGGCGCACTCGATGATGGGTATGTCCAGTGCCGTGATTTGCCCGTAGGTTGCATCCTGATAGGGCGAGAGCAAGATGCCATCGGGCTGCATGTCGATGACGCGCTCAATGGTAGGTGCCATCGAAGATCCACAGTCAGCAAGTTTTCCATCTTTAATGTCAGCCAACACTTCGGGATCGGTAAAGAATTGCGCATCGCACACCCCCTTGATGGCATCATAAACACCCAATTCACGCATCACCGAAGTGTGTACGCCACTATAGACCAAAGCCCTGCGCAATGGTGTGCGCACGATGGTTCCTTCGGGTAGGTTTGCGGGTAATTGCGCCTCGGTGGGGACGAGCACATAGCGGTGTAGCACTCTCCCACTCTTCCATGGGTCGCGGATGGTGACGAGGGTGTATCCGTCGGTGCGCTCCATGGCGAGCAATTGTGCTTGTGTGATTATCGAGTCGGTCGTTACCACCTGGTTTTCAGCGACATTGCCTCGACAAGCGACCAACAATACCACCAGAGAGATAAGCAGGAAAAACTTTGCTTTCATTTACATTCGGTTTGGGAGTGCAAAGGTACGAAATTTTAATTAAGAATTAAGAATTTTGTGGCCCTTTTGTCTGTTCAAATCAATAATCATCGGGCTCACACGTCAACTCCTGAGATTAATAGACTTCAATGCATCAATTAAACCTCACCTTAAAAAGCTATTCTAATACTGAAAAGAATGATTTAGGGCACATTTTTTGCAAGGAATTAAAAAAAGCAGTATTTTTGCAGAATGTAAGAAAACAGCCGAACCGCTTGAAAGGGCGTAGGCACAAACCATCATATCACTAAAACTACACCGAAATGAAGAAGATTATTTTCGTTCTTGCTGCCGCTCTGGTCCTCGGTATGGGTTCGATGAGCGCACAGAACAAGTTCAAGGCCGCCAAGAGCAAGACTGGCACGACCAAGACTGAGAAGGTCACTCCCAAGACCGAGACCAAGACAGACACAAAGGCTGCAGCCAAAGTTGAGGCCAAAGGCAACGCTTTCGCCAAGCCCAAGGCCACTTCCAACAAAATTGAAGGCAAAGCCGAGAAGAAAGCTGATGCCACTAAGACCGCTACAAAGGTTGAGTCCAAAGCCATTGCAAAGCCAGCAACTAAGACTGCTGTGAAACCCGCCACAAAGGTTGCAAAGCCCGCCGCTAAAAAGGCATCGGCTGGGAAGCCCGTCGAGCTGAGCATGTTCAATGGTGTGTGGGCCAACAGCTATAGTGACGGTATTGGTGGCATGGTGACCGACTACCTGAACCTGACGTTTGACGAGTCGACCGGCACTGCCACTGGCGAATATAAGGACGAGAACGGCGACGGCCGCAAGGTTAGTGGCAAGTTGGTAGGCAACACCCTGCTAATGAAGTATGACGCCGATGGAGACGAGTTTGCCACTATCCGCATCATCAACGAGAACACGCTCAAGTTGGAAGGCTTCACTGGTACTTTCAAGCGCGTTGAGAACATGGATGCCGCTCCCAAGGTTGACATCCCCATCCCAGTAACCTCGGCTCCTGTTGACCCCGCTTACGAGGAAGTCAAGAAGTACTTGGAAGACAACTGATAGAATTTATACTCATTGGCACTGAGGGTCAGGAATCGCTATTCCTGACCCTCGTTTTTTTGCTAGGCTATGTTGTTTTTACATTATTTAATATGTTTTACAACATAGTTGTAACTTTGTTGTGTGCCATGTCATGGGAATTCCGTAACTTTGCGGTCGCTTTAGCGAAAACATTAACAAAACCATATAATTTACCATAATGACTAACATCAAGAATTTCAATGACCTGATTTCGCATCTGGTCAAGAGAGGGACAAGAAAACGCGTGGCCATTGTTTGGGCCGCCGACGAGTCGACACAGTATGCCGCCATTCGCGCTCTGAACGACGGTTTCATTGACGCTATCTTTGTGGGCTGCCGTGAGCAGCTTGAGCAACTTGAGTTGCTCAAGCCACATGCCGAGCACATCAGCTATGTCGACACCGACGACAAGGATAAGGCTGCTGCACTGGCAGTGGAACTGGTTCGTGATGGCAAGGCCGACGTACTGATGAAGGGTCTTATCAATACTGACAACCTGCTGCGTGCCGTGCTAAACAAGGAAACTGGCATTCTGCCCAAGGGTCATGTGCTGACGCATGTCACCACCGCCCAGATTCCTGGTTACGATCACCTGCTATTCTTCACCGACGCAGCTGTCATTCCCTGCCCCACTCGCGAGCAGCGCATCGAACAGGTTCGCTATGTGGCTGGCTTGTGCCGAGCCTTCGGCGTCGCCGAGCCCAAGATTGCGCTCATCCACTGCAGCGAGAAGGTCAACGAGAAGCACTTCCCGTTCACTGTCGAGTATCGCGAACTGGTACAGATGTGCCAGGACGGCGAGTTCGGTCCTTGCATTGTTGACGGTCCGCTTGATGTGAAGACTTCGTGCAACCTGCACAGTATGGAGACCAAGGGCATCAACTCGCCCATCCATGGCGAGGCCGATGCCGTCATCTTCCCCGACATCCAGGCCGGCAACGTGTTCTACAAGACGTTGACGTTGTGGGCTCATGCCGAGACCGCTGGCATCTTGCAAGGTCCCAGCGCACCCGTTGTGACCCCATCGCGCAGCGATAGCGGCGAGTGCAAGTATTACAGCCTGGCAGTCGCTTGCATGGCATAGGGTTAAAGTAGTTAAGTAGTTAAGTAGTTAAAGGTAGTTAAAGGTAGTTAAGTAGAACAATATAGGGACGCGCCTTGCCACGTTGTCGCTAGGCTTGAGTACCGACAGAACTACAGCAACTTGCTACAGAAGTAATTCTCGATTTTCAATTCTCAATTTTCAATTTATTAAACAATGCATATTTTAGTAGTAAATCCTGGCTCGACATCGACCAAGATTGCCGTCTTTGAGAACGATAAGGAACTGTTCCATAAGAGTCTGTCTCACCCCGTGGAGGAGATTGCCCAGTTCAAGGCCATTACCGACCAGTATGAGTGGCGTAAGCAGCTAGTGCTGGAGGCTGTTAAGGCCAATGGTTGCCCATTTGACTTTGCTGCTGTGGTTGGCCGTGGCGGTCTGCTGAAGCCCATTCCTGGTGGCGTGTATCGCGTGAACGAGCAGATGATGAACGACGTGCGCACGAGCGAGCATAGCCATGCCAGCGACCTGGGTTGCCTCATCGCCTATGAGATTGCTAAGGACATCCCTGGCTGCCAGAGCTTCATCGCCGACCCCGTTGTGGTTGACGAACTGTGTGACAGTGCCCGCATTTGTGGTTCGCCTCTGATGGAGCGCTTGAGCATCTGGCACGCGCTGAACCAGCGCGCCATCGCCCGCCGCTTCGCCAAGGAGCAGGGCAAGCACTATGAGGACTTCAACCTGGTGGTCGTTCACTTGGGTGGTGGCGTCTCGGTCGCCGCTCACGAGCACGGCAAGTGCATCGACGTGAACAACGCACTCGACGGCGAGGGTCCTTTCGCACCCGAGCGCGCCGGCACACTGCCCGCCAGCGGTCTCATCAAGCTGTGCTTTAGTGGCAAGTACACCGAGGCTGAGTTGCTGAAGATGGTCAGCGGCAAGGCTGGTCTGGCCGCCCTGCTGGGCACCAACGACATGCGTGAGGTGGAGCGCAGCATCAACGAGGACCACGACGAGAAGGCTACCCGCTATACCGACGCGATGATCTATCACATCGCAAAGGCCATCACCGCTCAAGGCGCCGTGCTCTGCGGCAAGGTTGATGCCATCCTCATCACGGGTGGCATGGCTCGTTGGGGATACCTGGTCGAAGGATTGAAGGAGCGTTGCGCTTGGATGGCTCCCATCTACTGCTATCCTGGCGAGGACGAGCTGGAGGCACTGGCGCTCAACGCTTACGATGTGCTCACCGGCGCTGTCGAGGCTCAGGAGTACAAATAATCAATGCACAATGCATAATGCACAATGACAGGGGCGGTTTCGCCCCTGTTTTTTGTAATTGTAGAGAAAAAGCAGTAATTTTGCCGAAAATAGCAAAACAAAAGATGAGACGACTCTTTACACTAGCGATTGTGGTTCTGGCCGCTGTGGCGACATCATGGGCGGTCGACTTTGACCAATACTTCACCGACGCGACTTTGCGACTGGACTATGCCTTTGCGGGCGAT
>JAEEGL012046327.1_pt1 | contig 14678 bp, 9 predicted proteins | sample 9134231 | NCBI WGS metagenome assembly JAEEGL01 (sample SAMN16246548, study PRJNA631951) | gut metagenome | biome: gut microbiome; feature: rumen; material: fiber-attached | host: Bos | place: Iran: Karaj | collected 2018-10 | reverse complement strand
CCATTTCCCGGTGAAGGTGGTGGTGAAGTTCTAATCCTCGACCCACTTGAACACCTTGTCCCCGCGACGGGGGTGGATGCGTTCGTCCGCCTCTTTCGCGGGGTGGTCGTTGATGTGGTCCACGGGCTGGTCCGCCACGGGAACGGCGACGGAGCAGAAAACGCCCTTGGGGGCCTCTGAGACGGGTTTGAGGTCCACGCGCATGTCATCGACATTGATTTCCACGCAGCCGGTGGTCTTGCCGATGAAGGCGAGTTCATCGCCCACGCGGAGGGTGCCGGTCTCGAAGAAGAAGGCAAGAAAAGGAAACGGAGACAAGGTTGAATCTTGTCTCCGTTATTTCAGTTTCCCTTCGATGGAAAACTACAGGGTTCTATTTATAGTAATCACTGCCCAGTTTGATCAGGGCGCCGGGGACCGGGTAACCGTTGGTCATAGCCCAGCCGAGATCCGACTTATAAGTATTACCGATGATCAGGGAGAAAGAATTGTTATTGAAAGTTGCGCACGTAGTTTCAGACATGATTTCAGCCGCAGCTTTCTTACTGTAATCGCTTGTAGTAGCCGTTGAAATATCGGAAGAATCATCTGCGACGAAGTAGTCATAGCGAAGCTCTGCCTTATTCGTAACAGCGCCGATAAAACCTCCCATCTTGGCAGAACCGGGAACCGACTCGACCAGCGTATAGCAGTTTCTGATCCGGGCCTTGTTGCTGGATGTAGCATCACCGGTCATCCAGCCCGCGAAACCACCGACATATTCACCCGCCGCGGTGATGGTTACGTCAAGGACACCGCAATTGTCAATGGCCACATACTGAGAAGCGGTCGTGGTAATGTTCCCGACAGCACCGCCCGTACGGCAGGCGCCTGAAGCGCGGCTGGTAGAAACATTCATATTTGCAAGACAGTCGTAAACATAAACTCGGGAAGTCGCGTTATTATTGTTGAGCTGGATAAGACCTACAAGACCGCCGACATCGTATGTCGAGGTCTTAACTTCACCTTCGGCATAGCAAGCACTCATAACAGCACCATTTTGGAGTTTTCCGGCAATACCTCCAACGCAGTTAGCTGTTCCTGTAATGTCAGCGCTATTTCTGCAAGAAGTAATGAAGTTAATATTCGTTGCCGAACCATCGGTTTTGGTAGAGCCAACATAACCGACGATGCCACCAACCATGGAGGTCCCGCTCACATTCGCTGTATTCGCACAGGAAACAATCGTTCCGTTCACGAGCTGGCCCGCAATTCCGCCGGTGGAGCCGACAAGTCCGTTGGTGATAACAGCGCCATTCGTGCATCCATTCACTTCCCCAGTGCTGTCGAACTTGCCGACAATGCCGCCCCTGGCGGCTCCGGAAGCAGTTCCGGTAAAATGGATTTCGCCGGAAGTGGTGCAGGATTCGATGGTAGAATTCCCGCCGGCAAATCCAATCACGCCGCCTTGGTTGTTGGCATCGGCACCGCTCGCCGCAGTAATGACGGTGAGATTGGAAACCGTGCAGTTTTTCACGGTCGTGTTGGCATAAATGTGGGCGATAAAGCCGACAGAATTACGCCCGGTCACCTGACCGCCTCCGGTATGGGAGCATCCTTCAATGGTAGTGTATCCTATACAACGGCCGGTGAGGATACCCGCCACATTTTCTCCTGTAACAGAGCATCTTCCAATAGTAATGTTCTTGAGCGTAGCGCCGCTGACATATTCAAAAAGGCCGGTGCTGGCAGCCTGGGATCCGGTCACCGTAAAGTTGGAAAGAGTCTTGTCGCCTCCGTCATACGTGCCCTGAAAAGGAATGGCATCTGCAGCGGTGGCATTATAGACACCGATCGGGGTCAGGGCTGCATTCTCGAAATCAATATTGCCAGTCTGCTGATAATGAACCCCGGCGCTTCCGAAGAACGTTCGCTTCGCGTCAGCATTGTAACCGTTGCCACCGACCTCAGCCGTAGCATTGGCCAAGACAGCAATGGCCTTGAAATCGCCGGCCGACGAAATCAGGTAGGGATTGTTTACCGTACCGTCACCGCCAGAGAAGAAGCCGTTCACAGAGAAAGTCATGTTCTTGCGGCCGCCACGGGCGATGGACATGCTGCCGTTGCGAGTCTTCTGCTCATAGGGCTCATAAGTTACTCCGTCCACGGTTTTACCGAAGACCGCCTTCACGTACATTCCGGAGAGTTCGGCAACGGGCAGGAAGAAATACACGCTTTGAGGATCACTTGTCAGGGTAACAGGAGAAGCAAATTCCACGGTAGAAGACTTAGTGCCATCCAAGTCGCCGATGGCAGGTACCCCATCCGTGAAACTCAGTGCCGCACTGCCGGTGATATTCTCGTCGGAGTTGCCCAATTCCACCTTGGTAACCGTTTCACCTTGCTCCTTGGCCGTGACAAGTTTCACCTCGTAGATCCCTCCCAGATTCTTCAGCTCGACGGAAGTGGTCTCGTCCGCATCCGCAGGAACGACACCCGCCATCGGGTTCTGGATACCGCTCAGGGACTCGAATGCCTCCGGCATGGTGAATTTCACATGGTCGGAATCCCATTCGTAATTATCGGCCGGGAAGCAGGCCTGCATATCTTCGCCGTTTTTTTCGAGGGGTGTCCCGTCAGGCTCAAAGTCTGTCCCATTATAGGCATAGAGTGCCGATTCGCCATCGGTATTGAACACCTTCACCTTATCTCCGTTAGACCAGGTAATCGTTCCGGCATCGTCCAAATCGGCCCTGGTCTTCTCGAAGGAAGCGCTGAAGCCAAGCAGGTACTTGTCGGAATCGTAGGTGACCGTTTCCGGCGTATTCTCGTCGGGGGTTGCGTTCGGATGGGCGGTCTGTGATTTCTCACAGGACGCGGCCAGGACGGCAAAGGAAGCCGCAAAAGTCAAATACTTGAATATCTTTTTCATAGACTTAATTCCAATTTTCGTCGTCGTCCTCAGAGTCGCCGTATTGTTCGCCCGTAAACTTCGGACGGTCCAATGCGGATAGGATAGGAGTTTCTACGCGAACATCCAGCGCCTCGCATTCTGGATGAATGTACTCAGTTTTCATTGTCTATCAATAATATAGGATTAACGTAACATGGACCCGGCCAGCGGGCGCATTCCGGTTAGTCCGACCAGTTGGAAGCATCGTCGTCCAGGATATCGAGCGGTTCCGTGGAGGAGTCCAACCCGGTCGAGCCAAAGAGGAAATATCGGGAAACAGCCAGTTCGAGGATTCTCGAATCCGGGGTGATGTACTGTTCTTTTTTCATAGTGATGTATGGTTTATGTTATCTTTTACAGTTGGATATCGACCAGGATGGGGCGATGGTCGGACGGGCTCTTGAAATTGCCGATGCCCAGCGGCACGATCTGATACGTCCAGGCGTCGTTCACCATGATGGCGCGCCGGGTCTTGTCCATCAGGGACGGTGACAGGTAGATGAAATCCCGGCGGTCCTTGGCTCCGCTGGTGCTGGAGCAGAAGGTATCGGCCTCACCCGCATTCCAGAACGTATACATCGCATCCTTCAGGTCCGTATGGTCCAGGATATATTTCTGGGGAGCGAAGGCGATGTTGTCGGGGTCGGAGCCCGTGTACCAGCAGTCCAGCGGCGTGTTGCTGTTCATATCGCCCACGAGCACCCAGTTGGTCTGGGTGGAATACGCGCTGTTGTTGACGGTCTGGCCCAGCAGGTAGGTGATTTCCGCGAGGCGCTTGTTGTCCGACTCGATCTGCGCATCCGAGGAGTGATTGCCCGCCCCGGAGTTGAACGGATAGGGATGCGTGGTCACCAGATTGAGTTTGGTCCCATTGACGGTTATCTGGAAGTAACCGCCGCCGTGGGTGAGGTTGGAAGTAATGGCCTGCACCCGGGTGATGGGATATTTGGAGGTGACTTCCTGCGGATAATCGTCGGTACGGCCGCTGCTGGAGGTATAGCTGTGCCCATAGCGGTTCGCAAGGGCCGTCCAGTTGCCGGGCCGGGTATAGAAGAGGTACCGGTCCGCCGCATCGGCGTATTCGTCGGTGCCGGTCTTGAAGATACTCTCGCTTTCGCACCAGACGCAGATGTCCGGATCATACTTCTTCACGAACGCGACGAAGTTGTCGTAGTTGTTTCCCTGGTCCCACCACATGCCGTTCTGGATATTCCAATACAGGATGCGGAGGTTTCCTTTCTTCTCGGTGCCGGCCACGTGGGTGACCATGAGGTTGTCCACCCACATGCCCACCGTGGCGTTCGAGGCGGTCACGCTGCGGAAATCCACCGTGGTAGCATCCGTAGCGCCCAGGATGGAGACTTCCACGTGATGCCAGGTCTTGGGGGCCGACGCGGAGGTCGCGGGGGTCATCACATTGTTATTGAAGACGGCTTCGGCATAGGTTGCCTTGTACCGATAGGTCTTGGTAGCCGTAGGGACTCCGTCAATGGTACATGAATCGAAGTGTCCGCCGTTATGGATCTGGAACTGGATTCCCTGGGTATTGCCGTCCTGGAGGCAGACATCGAAACCGAGCTTCACGTCGCGGGTGCCCTTGACATTGCCGAACAGCGGGGTTTTCAGCACGCCGCGCTTGGTCTCGGCCGTACCCAGCGCCAGCACGCCCTGGTATTCCTGCGCCCGGTAAAGGATGATCCAGTCATTGAGGTTGCGGCTGGTGAAATAGGAATCGGCCAGCACGTGGGAGGTGGCCACCGTGGCCTCCTTCACATCATTCCAGGTGTCGGACTGCATGTAACCGGTTCCGGCCACATTGTAATCCACCCTGGCGTACGCACGCGCGTAACCGTCACGGGTCCGTCCACCGTTCTTGGGCATCGCCGAGGCATCCGGCGCGTAGCCGAATCCGCTGTCTCCGGCCATGATGTTCCCGCCCCAGACGAAGTTGTCGAAGCCCTCGTAGAAGAGGACGTCCGCATCCGCAGTCCAGGGAATGGTCTCCGTGTAGACAGTACCTGCCTGCACGGTCCCGGGCGCGATGGTCTTGTACATCACCAGATGATTGTTCGTCACGGCCGTGATTTCCAGGCCCTCGGAGAAAGTCCCGGGAGCGATGAGCACGGGAATGCTTTTCCCGGAACTGAACAGCTGCACGAAATTGCCCTGGTTGGTGCAGTTGACCACGGCTTCAGAGAGGCTTTCTTTCGGAGTGAAGGCCGATGCGGCATAGGAATAATCGGCCCGGCCGCTCAGGGTCTCTCCCCCGAGGGAACGGACTTTCACGGAGGAAAGCCGGACCGAACCGGCCATCTTCAGGTCCAGCAGGGCGATGGCGTCCTTGAACGCCAGGACATTGCCCGTCTCCTCGGCATATCCCGCATAGCGGGGATAGTTCTCGAAATCGGCCTTGGTCAGATCGTAGATCTGCGAGAAAGGAAGGACCACGTCCTTGTCGGCGGAATCGCCGTACAGGCCCAGGGATTCTCCTTTCACCAGCCAGGCTTCGTATTTCCCGTCCGGGGACTCGTCCACCTCGATGTAGTTCTCCCCACCTCTGTTGGTCTGCACTTCATACGGAGCGCCATTGACATAAACGGAGTACCCGGAGAAGGTATCGCCTTCATAGCCGAGGGCGTCCCGGATGGCGCTTCCCTCCGACGGGATGTCCACGAAGAAAAGGACCTTCCCATCTTCCACGACGATGGGCTCCCCTTTCGCGGAAATGCCCTCGTTGTAGCCGTCCATCGCCCAGGAAATGGGCAGGACCTTGTTTCTCTCCAGGGTCAGCGCACTGTTCCGGGTCATCCGGGAATAGGGCTTGAAGTGCGCGGCTTCCTCCTGGAAGTTGACCGTGAGCGTCAGCCCTTCCATGCTGCCGGCGGGGGCGAAGAGGAAGAACTCGGCCGGAACGGAGGTGCTCAGCTGCTTGGCGCAGAGGACCTCGATGGACTTGCCGCCGTCCAGGGCCGACAAGGAAGGCGTCGCGCCGTTCCAGCTCACCTGGGCCTTGCCGGTCAATGCCAGCGAGGAGTTTTCCATGACGATGCCCGAGAGGGTTTCCTCCTTGCCAGGAACGGCCGTCAGCTTGACCCAGAGGATGGATCCCAGGCTTTTGAAGACACCTTCCCGGCGCTCCTTCCCGGAAGGGATGCCGCCGGCAGGAATGATTCCGCCCATGGGCAGCTTATTGCCCGGATCCTCGGTCACGGATTCCGGCATGGTGAGGACTACTTTGCCCCCGGATACGGAATAGGCGTCCGAAGGATAATAGGCGTAGGCCTCGTTGGTACCGATCTGGAGCGGTGCGTCGACAGGCTCGAAACATGTGCTGCCGTAGCTGTAGGCCGCCGATTCACCGGTTGCCGGCACATAGACCAGAACCCGGTCACCTTCGTTCCAGGTAATGGCGCCGCTGGTGAAATCGATCCCGGCCCGGGTTTCGGCTTTTTCGGTCCGCATATCGAATGCGGTCAGATAGTGGGCAGGGTCCAGGCCTGCCCACTTCCCATCCGGGGTGGGCACGTCCTGCTCCCTTTCACAACCGCCGCCCAAGAGAACGGCCGTGGCGATTGCCATCAGAAATGCTGATTTCCTCATGCTTATTCTGCAAAAGTGATATTGGTTGTATTCAGCGTCGTATTCGCCTCATATTTTTCCCCGACATACTGGAAATAGTTCTCCGCCGTGAGGGTGACCGGGGTCTCGCCGTAGCGGCCAATGCTGCCGCTGACGGAGCAGCCGCTGAACGGGGCCGTCTTCTTGCACTGGCCGTACAGCACACCGGTGTAGGTCTGGTCGCCGTCCGGATTCACGGAATTGGAGATGATACTGGCTCCAAGGCTGGCGCAGTCCTTTACCTTCACGTTGTTGTGGTTGACCAGGCAGATGACTCCGGCCACGGAGCAACCGCCCGTACTCACAAGGTCTCCCCGGTTGATGCATCCCTCGAGCGTACAGCCCTCACCCGCGATACAGGTGATGTTTCCGAGGCGGAAATTGGTAGCCGTGCCGCTGTGCAACACGTTGCCGGTGTTCTCGCAATCCTTCAGCCAGCCGTACCGGTTGAGGGCGGCGGCAATGGCAGAGGTCCGGCCAGCCGTGCTATAGATGTCAGCGATGTTGCGGCAGGAAGTCAGCTTCACGTGGGACTGGTTGCCCGGATTGCTGACAAATCCGACAATTCCGCCCAGGTGCACGCCGTTGGCGCCGTTACCCAGGTTCGCACCGCTGGAATAAGGGCTGCTTTCCGTGCCGATCATTCCAGCGTTGAGCAGGTTCGTCAGGCTGGCTTCCGAGGTAGCCATGACCATTCCCACCAAGCCGCCGGTATATACCCGGCCGGCCGCATTGTTGTTGGCGATGGAGGAAGTGGCGCCACCGCTGACAGGGGCGAAGTTTTTCACGTTTTCGATATCCGCACCCTGGGCCAGGCCGGCCAGGACGCCGAAGACGCCCGAAACGCTGGTTGTCAAGTTCATGGAGCAGCTGCTGTCGAAGGTGAGGTCCTTGACCGTGGCACCGTCTCCGATGGCACCGAAGAAGCCCCAGCAACGGGCGGCCTCGGACGGGGCGAACTGCATCTTCAGGTTCTTGATCCGATGGCCGGCGCCGTCAAAGGTGCCCTTGAAAGCGGTTCCGGACGTGGCCAGGCTCGTCGCCGTCCAAGTAGTCATCAACGCATTTCCGATCGGTGTCCAGTCGCTGACGGACGCGCAGTCGATATCGTCCGTCAAGGTGACCGTAGCCGTGAAAGCGGAGGCATCCCCGGCATTGACCCGCGTGGCGAAGTCAAGCAGCTCCGCCACATTGGAAATCCGGATCTGGTAAGCAGGGGTGGGATCCACTTCCGCACTCATGTCGGTGACCGTATAGGGATTCGCGATCGCATAGCGGGCCGCTTTGAGAGCCAGCGGCGCATTGTACTGCGTCACTTCCGTACCCACATTGGGGTAGAAGGTGTTGCCATCCAGCTTCTCATCGGCGTGGTTGGGCCCGATAATGGATTCGAACACGGTGCAAGAGGCGCCGTAACGGGCCAGGCCCAGGTCCATGTGGTATCCGTCCCGGGTGAGCCCCAGGTCGTTGTTGGCCCAGCTGGTCCGCAGGTTCTGCAGCATAGCACCGGTGGAGATGACCCCGTCGAAACCACACTCCGTCACGGCGCTCTCCGCCTGGGCAGCGATAACCTCCCACATGGAATCGGTATCCATGAACGGTTTGGTAACATTCTGCGCCTTGGAGAGGTCGTGATAGGCCTGGGAAAGGATATAATAGTACTCCGGATAAGCACCGCGTTCCGTCTGGTCGGCCTTGAGCTTGGCCAGCAGCCCGTCGACAGCCGCTTTTTCCTCGGGGGTCCAGCCCCAGGCCAGCTGCCGTCCGGTATGTTCCTGGATGGTGATGACATCCCAGTCGGCACTCTTGGCGACTACCTGCAGGCTCTTGCCAGACACATCTGTCCAGGTCGTTTCCCCGGGATTGCAGATATAGCAGTGATAGTCCGTGACGGATCCGTAGCCGCTTTCATACTCCGGAATGGTCCGTCCGCCATAGTACATATGGACCATCTGGACATCCGTCATCCCGGCCGCATGCAGGATACCGGGAAGGTGCTCGACGGCATCCTTGGTAAAGCTGTTGCCGATGAAGAATAGCCTCAGGCCGGCTTCAACGTCGAAGGACGGATCGACGCCGGGCACGTCACCGGTGGCGATGTCGATGGTGATGGTATCGTAGCCGGAGCCGTTGGAATTCTGCTGCTTGCCGAGGTAGGCGACCTTCTCGGCCTCCGGGTAAACGTCCCAGACGGGATTGCCTCCGTTATAGGTGCCCACGCGCCCGGATGCGATACCGCCGTCGAACACGGCGGCCTGATTCACATAGCCGAAGAAAACGCCGCGGTTCGCATTGTCCGTCACCACTTCACCATAGTTCTCCAGATTCCGGTAGGTGCCGGCATTGGGAAGGCACATGATCCCACCCACACAGGCGTTGGTGGTGGAAGTGATGTTTCCGTAGTTCTTGCAGCCGGACATGCCGGAGTTGTTGGTAATGAAGCAGACCACCCCGCCCAGGCGTCCTGCGCTGGTGGTGGGCATGGTATTGAGCTGGTCCCCGTGATTTTCGCAGTCAATCATCTGGGTGCAGCGGTTCGCGGCTCCCAGGATACCGGCCGTACGGCCCGCCTGCGAAGTGATGTCTCCGTAGTTGTTGCAGGAAGAGATGGTATTCGGCTTGGCATCATTGTTCGGGGCGTTGGTGAAGCCCACGATGCCGGCCACGTGGATCGCCTGCGCGTTCCCCTTGGTGTTGGCGGTATTCGGGGCCGTGATTTCGCCCCGGTTATGCACACTGTCCACGGTAGTGCCCAGGTCCTTGGCGTAGCACCCGCCGATGAGGGCCATATGCACGAATCCGCTCGCACCGCCGTTGTAAGAAAGCGGCGCATAGCTGGTCACATCCCGGACCTCAGCATCATAGACGAGACCGGCGATCATCCCCGCGCTCAGGGATACGCTGGAAGAAACCGTCAGGGAACAGTTGTCCTCGATCACAAAATTCTGGACCACGGCGCCCGGACCCAGGGAACCGAACAAGCCATAGTGCCGGCCTGCGACGGTCTCCTTGCAAACCAGATGCAGGTTCTTGATATGGAAAGCGTTGCCGTCAAACTTACCGGTAAAGGAATGTCCTTCCCCCTCTGCAAAGACGGGTTCCATGCTGCTGTTCCAGGGAGCCGTGGCAAACCCCGCAGGCACGAAATCGGTGACCCCTTCAAAATCGATGTCATTCAGGAGGTTCACCCATCCTTCCGCATTCTCCCACTCGGCCGTGGACTCACCGGCATTCACCGCCGCGGCAAAGGCTTTGAATTCGTCAGCGGTGGCGATGCCCTTCGGCACCTTCCCGTTCACGTCGAAACTGATGGGAAGAACCTTGTTCCGCGCAAGGGTCAGCGTGCCGGTACGCGCGTAATGGACGGACGACTTGTACCCGGCCACTTCCTCAAGGGTGAGTTCCAGGCTCAGCTCCTGCTGGTCGCCCGCGGGCACAAAAAGATAAAACTCAGCCGGCACGGAAGTCGTCAGGGTTTTGGAGCAGACCACATCGATGGTCTTTTCCCCGTTCAGCGTTCCCAGGACCGGCGTGTCTTCGTTCCAGCTCACCGGCGCCTCCCCCGTAAGGGCGAGCGAGGAGTTGGCGATCCGGACGCGGGTCACGGTGCCTTCCTTGCCTTCTACGGCCGTCAATTTAAGCCAAAGGATGGAGCCCAGGCTCTTGAAAGTCCCTTCGCGCCGGGGCTTTCCTGCGGCCATCTGTCCGGCAGGAATGATACCGCCCATCGGCAGCTTATGGCCGGGATCCTCCGTGACCGAGGCCGGCATCGTGAGGGTGACGGCTCCCCCGTCCAGGGAGAAGGCTTCCGCCGGGTAGTAGGCGAACGCCTGCGCATCCCCGATCTCAAGAGGCTCGGTATCCGCAGGGACAAAGACGCCCCCATCATACTTGTATTCGGAAGACAGGCCGGTTTCCGGGACATACACCAGGACCCGGTCGTTATCGTTCCAGGTGATGGCCCCGCTGGAGAAATCGATGGACGCCCGGGTGCCGACCGGTTCGATGCCCATGGAGAAATGCCGGAGATACCGGTCGATTTCCGTGGAGAAAGAATTGTCTTCCTGTACGGTACAACCTGTCAGGGATACCAGGATCCCTGACAGGATGCCCAGGAAAAATGAAGGAAATTTGTGCATAGTTTAAGTTATTATCTCTTTACAAAACGACGAATCCGTCGTTTTATTGGATTTCTTGTCTCTTCCGCTTCCAGTTGAGCAAGGGAAGGAGGAAGGAAATGACGGCGGCTCCCAGCCAGAACATACTCACGTATTTGAAGTTATGTGCGCCCGTGGCGCCGCTGTCCATCAGCAGGCCGGTAATGATGTTCTGCAGGCCGGCCGCGGCATAGGAGGCGATTCCCACGATTCCCAAGGCGGCGCCGGAGGCTTTCCGCGGCACCAGGTCGATGGCCATCAGACCTCCCAGGAAGGATATCAGCACACCGATGGCGATTCCGAACAGGACCATGGCCAGGATGTTGACCCACCGGGCCGGGCCGCCATACAGGAACAGCGTCAGGGCCAGGGCTTCCAGGACGCCGGCCACGAGCGCGGGATACCGGCGGTCACCTTTAAAAATCACATCGGACAGCCAGCCGGAAACGACCGTGCCGATGATGCCGAACACCGGATTGATGCCAATGACCGTGGCAGCTTCGGCGAGGGAATACCCCTTGACCTCCTGCAGGAAAATGGTGCCCCATTCATTGATGGCATAGCGGCTCATGTACATGAAAGCACTGGCCGCCGCCAGAATCCAGACGCCGGTATTCTTAATGACAAGCTTCTGCATCTGTTTTGTTTCCAGACGCTTACGCCGCTTTTCCTCCTGCGCCGCCAAGTGCAGGTTCCCGCTCTCCCGGTCAAATTCCTCCTGAGACATCTCCCCGGACAGAACCTCGATGGCCGGAAGGCCCTTCGATTCCGGAGAATCGTGGAAGAAGAGCAGGACCAGGACCAAGCCGACGACGCCGCCCAACGCCGCGCCAAAGAAGCCCCATTTCCATCCGAAGGCCGCGACAATCGCGCCCACGAAGATGAAGGAAAGCCCCTCGCCGATGTTGTGCGAGGCGCTGAAGACGCCGTAGAAGGTTCCTCGGACCTTGAGGGGCATCCAGCGGGAAAGCGCCACGATGCAGGCCGGCGCCCCCATGCTTTGCGCCCATCCGTTCAAGGACCACAGGATGCAGAAGCCCGCAAACAGCACGCCATTGGCAATCTGCCCGCTCTGGGCGCCCACACCCAGGATTCCCATGATAAAGTTCATGCCGACGGAGATGAGGATGCCCGTGGCCATGAACCGCCGGATATTGGCCCCGTCGGCCAGAAAGCCGTTGACGAGCTTGCCCACGGCATAGGTCCAGTACAGACAGGCGCCGACCACGCCGAGCTGGGTGGCCGACAGAAGCCCCGCATCGATCAGCGGCTGCTTCATCACGCCCATCGACAGGCGGCAGACATAGTACAAGGCATATCCCAGGGTCGCAGCGATGAACGTCTGCATCCTGTACCGTTTGTATGATTTCTGAGCGTTGACGCTGTCCATGGTCTTTCCTATTTAAGCGTATGGCGTCCTTTCCTGGTAAGCCAGCCGATCAGCAACTCGGGCCGGTCGGTCTGGATCATGGAAACGCCGTTGTCCAGATACTGCTGGTATACCTGCCCCGGGTCTTCCGCCATGAAAGCAGCGTCATCGTCATTTCCGAATCCACCGCAGAGGGAAGCCCAGATCGTGTTGACCCAGACCTTGGATCCCTGGTCGATAATCTGGCGCGCGACCTTTTCAAAGGTGCCGTCATTCTGCTGCCAGCAGACTTCATAGGCCAGCGGAACCACGTTCTGCGCCATATACGAGTTGAACAGTTCCATGCCGGCAGGCTTCTGGATATCCACGATGGGCATGTACATCATGTTGTGCTCGTATGCGGCTTCGTGCGCAGCCACGGTCTCGATAGACTTCTTTCCCTTGATGAGAATCTGATCTGTCACGCCGAGCTCCTCGGTGACGGCCAGCACCTGGTCATAGTACTCATATCCCTGGTCGACATTCACGCAAATGCGGTCCTTGCAGCAGAGAAGCGCCTCCCGGAGCGTCGGGATGTGCAGCGTGTCGATCTCCACGTTGTGCGCCCTTTTCAGGCTCAAGGATTTGATCTCTTCCAGGGTGAGGTCCTTGACAAGGGCGCTTTTGTCGGGCTGGTTCCGGAAGACGCTGCTGAAGTTGGTGCAGCGCCGGACATCGGCGTCATGGCTGAGTATCAACACGGAATCCGCCGTCATCTTCAGGTCCAGCTCCATGATGTCGGCCCCCATCCGGATGATGCTCTCGATGGCCGGGATGGAATTCTCCGGAAAGTTTCGCCAGTCTCCCCGATGGACGGTCACGACGACATAGCGGGAGGACGGGTCATGGATCTGGGCGGCAATGGCCTCCGCCCGGTTGGCATACCGGGGCGCCTTTGCACAAGAGGCGACGCATAATCCCAGAAGGATAATCTGCAGAATCTTTTTCATGCTTTGTCTGTTATTTCAATTGGAAGGTAACCATCACGGGATAATGGTCGGAGGGATGGCAGAAATTGTGGATGTCCTTTCCCCGGGGATCCCGCCAGGATTCCGCAAAGCCATCGTAGAGGATCCGGCCGGAGGTAACCCTTTCGTACAGGGCCGGGGTGAGATAGACCATGTCAATCCGGCGCCCGGAGAGTGTACTTTTCTGAAAATCGCCGGGATAAAGCCGTTCGATGACATCGATGTACGGCGTGTTGGCGCGGACATAGTCGTGCACGAGGAAAGCCGGATCATCGGCCGGAAGCCCGTAGTGGTAATTGTCGATGGAAGAGATGGCGTTGAAATCACCGGTCATGAGCCACCACTGCCGGGAGGCGTCGGGGACCGTTTCGATGGTTTCCTCGCAGATGTACTGCATCTCCCGGGCCCGGAAGTAATCGCCCTCCCGCGCTGCCGCGCTGGCCGCTTCGTCCTCAGCCTGGTAGGCATATTTGAACGGCCAGGTGTGCAAGGTGACGATATTGAGTTGCTTCCCCTTTCCCAGATCCACCTGGGCCCAACCGGCCCCGTGGGCGACAATGATGTCGTCCCCGTTTCCCGTAATGCGTTTGACAATGTGCAACGGATACTTGGAGGTGATGACCTGCGGGAACGTGTCCCGTTTTCCGCAGATAAGGGTATACGGATGCCCGTACCGCCCGGCAAGCAGGTCCCAGTTCCACGGAAGATACTGGTCCTCGGGCATCTGCATCTTGACAGCCGTATCGGTGAGGTAACGCGATTCCGCTTCGCTCCAGATACAGATATCCGGATCCAGGCTTTGGACATAGGCGACGAAATGGTCATAGTTGTCGGCCTGGTCGGACCACATCCCATTCTGGATGTTCCAGTAAAGCACTTTCAGTTCCTTCCCCTTCCCATCCATCGGACAGGAAAGGGAAAGGAGTGAAAGGGCGCACAATAGATAAAGAATCCGTTTCATACGGCAGTGCGTTTACGGAGCCACATAGGTAAGACCGGTAATCTTGGCGTCATTGGCCTCGGTACGGTAGCCGATGTAATCCCGGAAGTTCTCCGCGGTGACCGTCGCCATCTCAGGCGCCTCGGCGCCTTTGTAGTGACCGTATTTCCCGCTGACCACAAAGTCCTTGACGTACTTGAATTTGTTGATGTTGGCGCCGATGATGCCGGAGAAGTTGCGGTTGTTGCCATCCGTGGACGGATCGAAACCGGTAATGATGGTACCCGTATTGGTACCGCCCTCCAGATACGTTTCATCCCCGTTGAACAGCGCGACCATACCGCCGGTGGTCGTTTTGGCATCGGTCGTGGTCAAGTCGCCGTTGTTGGTGCAGTCGACCACCCCGGAGTAGTTGCCCAGGTTGCAGACAATCTGGGCGATGCGGGCATTGGCGAAGCTGTTGGTATGGGTGGCGTTATTCACGCAATTCTTGATCAGGGTCGCCAGGTTCGCCGCAGCCAGGATGCCTGCACTGCGGCCGGATTTGGCCGTAATGGTGCCGTTGTTGACGCAGTTCTCCAGCGTACAGGCAATCGCTGTCGTCCCGCTGACCGTCGTGGAGAAGCCCACGATGCCGCCATAATGGACGCAAGTG
>JAEEGL012004987.1_pt1 | contig 14678 bp, 10 predicted proteins | sample 9134231 | NCBI WGS metagenome assembly JAEEGL01 (sample SAMN16246548, study PRJNA631951) | gut metagenome | biome: gut microbiome; feature: rumen; material: fiber-attached | host: Bos | place: Iran: Karaj | collected 2018-10 | reverse complement strand
TTCGTAATTGATTACATTCCAGCTGTTGCTACCAGAAAAGTTTCTGTAAAGAAAACTGTAGACGGTAAGACAGTAAAAGAAGAAGTTACTAAAGAACGTGGTAAAACTGCTGTTAGCACTAAGCGCGGCGGTGCTACTAGAATTCTCAGAGTAGAAGGCGTTCTCAATAAACTTCTGAATCGTATTGCTCCACGTTTCAAAGATGTAAACGGTGGTTACACTAGAATTTACAAACTTGGTAACAGACGTGGCGATAATGCTGAAATGGCTATTATCGAATTCACAAAGTAATACGTTAAGCAGATGATTCTCTTTGATAGAGTATCCTTCTGTTATAATGCCAATCAAGAAACCTCCTTTGTTTTGAAGGAGGTTTCTTTTTCGTTACATAAAGGTGTTATTAACGGATTAATAGGTGTAAACGGCTGTGGAAAATCAACAATCGCAAGATTAATTGTAGGTTTACTTAAGCCAACAGAAGGTGTTATTTCTTTTGAACAGGAAAATGAAGAGTCTTCACCTTATTATTTTTCTGGAATGATTTTCCAAAATCCAGATAATCAGATAGTTGGAACAACTATAGGCGATGATATTGCTTTCGGATTAGAAAACCTTAATTTGCCTACAGATAATATACAGCAACTTGTTACGAAATCTGCTTCCCTATTTGGTTTTGAGAATATGCTTGATATGCCTGTTTCTAAACTTTCTGGAGGGCAGAAACAGATGCTTTGTATTGCTTCTGTATTAGCATTAGAACCTAGTTGGATTGTATTCGATGAACCTACTTCTCATCTTGATCCCTGGGCTAGAATTGAATTTTGGAATATTATAAATTTCCTTGTTAGTCAGAGTAATATAGGAATCATAGTTATTTCTCAGTTGCCAGAAGATATTAATAGATTTCAGAATATAATGGTTTTAAATGAAGGAAATATCTTTTTTAACGGGCCGGCAGAAAGCTTTAAAAATCTTGAAGAATTACCTGCAGGTATTGATTTCCCTGAAGGTTGGAAACTTGAAAGGATTATTAACAGAGAATAATGAAATTAAGCATTGGCAACTTAATTATAAATTTTAATGATAATCCTTTTTTAGGACCAATTAACGCTGGTTTTAATTCGGGGTCTTTGAATTTGATTGTTGGTCGTTCTGGTTGCGGAAAAAGCACTTTATTAAAATTGATTGCCGGATTTCATAAAGATTATACAGGTGCTGTTGCCTTAGATGAAGATTATTTTGAACCAGAAGGCAATGTGGCTTTAGCTTTTCAGAATCCTGAAGCTTTGTTTTTTAATTCAACAGTCTTTGAAGAAATTTCTTATTCATTAACTGTTGCAGGTAATGATAAAGAAAATATTAAAACACTTACTGAGATTTGGATGAATAAGTGGGGATTAAATCCAGAAATATATGCTGATAAATATCCTTATAAACTCTCTGGTGGGGAAAAACGCAGAGTGGCTCTTGCTGCCTGCACAATTTTAAAACCAAAAATAATTCTTTTAGATGAACCCTTAGCCGGCTTAGACAGGGCAGGGCAGTCAGATTTAGCAGAGATAATTAATTCGCTTTCCCTTGAAAGTATAGTAATTGTAGTTACTCATGAACCAGAACTAATTTTGCAGGAAAATAGCAGCCTATTGTTTTTAAATGGAAGTGAAACTGCCCAGTATTCATCTAGTGAATTTCTTTCAAATGCTGTCATTAATCCAGATTTTTATCCTTTACCAGATTGGTATACCAGCGCTTTAAGGCCTTTTGCTCAGAATTATAACCTTCCAAAAGTTAACTCTAGAGACGTAGCATCTTTTTTAGAAAGCTATAAAAATGAATCAGCAGATTAATAACAACTCAGCATTTACTAAGATTAGTCCTATTACTAAGGGATTGCTCTGCATAATTTATATTTTATTGTTTTCTTTTTTGTGCAAATCCTGGATAGTTGCTTTAAATCTGAATTTGTTTATAATTCTTATTTGTTTTTATTTGAAGGAAGACGCTATTAGTCTTATTGCTTCTGTAAAAAGAATATGGTTTTTATTGGTTATTATATGCTTGTTTCAAAGTTTTGGTGGTAAAAACTTTGATTTTTTCTCAGGTCTGAGTGCTTTTTTTAAGATAATGGGTGTCTACATCACGGCTACTTTATACACTAGAGTTTCTACTCAGAATGAACTTTTGTATTTTTGGGAAAAATGCTTCAAGCCTTTGAATTTATTTGGCTTTTCTTCTAATGAACTTGCTTTAACAATGGTCATAGCAATTAGATTTATGCCTGTTTTTATTAATGAAATTGATAGAATAAGAATGGCTCAGATTGCAAGAGGAGCTAAACTATCAAAAAACTCTATAGTTTCTGCAATTAATTTTATGCCTCTTCTCATACCTATTTTAACGCAAGCAATCATGCGATCTGAAGAGTTGGCAGATGCTATGGAAGTTAGAGGTTATGTTCCCAATAGACCAAGAGGCCGCTATAAAAGTTATTCTATGGGTAAATACGATTTCTTAGCTTTTGTGATTATGTTCATTACTATTGGTCTCTTAGTTTGGAAAATGCTTTCATAGGCCTTCTATATCATTAGTATAGACCTAATAGTGAGAAATTTGATTTATTTAAAATTATTAAAAATTAGTTGTTGGAAATTTGTTTTGTATACACAGATGGGGTTTCTTCAAATTTGTAGGAGTTAAAATATTCTCTGGATATTAAAATATTCCCTTTGCTGCAGGTAATTAGAGGAATATTTAGGTATTCTGCAATTTGTTTTGAAAGTTTAAGACTTGTTTCGTAATCTTGATTATGAGGGCCTATTATTATATTTTTAGTCTTTCCGTTTTTTAGTAAAAAGCTAATAGTATAAATATAAAAAAGATTTGTTTTTGGGTCTGGCTCAAATTCCCCGCCTCCAATACGATAACCTTTAATATAAAACCTGGTTATCGCAGTTGTGATATTATTTCCTATTTGAATAATATCTTTTGGGATTATTGGGTTAGTTTTATATTTAAAAGAGAATAATTCGAATTCATTAAAAATGCAGTAGTTGCCTAGATCTATTACAGTATATTTTTTTAAATTATCTAAAGAGAAAAAAAGTGAAGTTACAAAAAACATAAAAGTTGTTATATAGGCAGTATTAAGAGTAAAAGCTCTTTTGGTTTCAGGACCTGTATAAACAAAATAATTTGTGGCTATATAATAGTAGGCATAAGTTAAGACTATAGCGAAAATCAAAGCAAAAATCTTTGAGAGTATAGTATAGTCTGGGAAAATAATTTTATTTCCCTGTAATTCAAACAAAAAATAATCTTCGTTTATTGATTTGATGTAATTTCTGATTTCTTCAAGTTCCATATTTTTATTTTACTCTTGTTTTATTAATAGAGCAAATACTTGTTAAGTTGGAAGAATGAAGATAGAAGAAGGAAGAAGTTGTAATTATTGGTGTTGGTAGTGATTGTTGTTTAAGTTTCAAGTTACAAGATTTAAGTTACAAGTTTCAAGTTTTCAAGATAGAAGATTGAACCTAAAAAGAGCGCCATTGCGAGCGAAGCGTGGCAATCTAGTTGCCCCTTTCTCCCTTAATCCCTCTTATTTCTAAGCCGCTCTATGCTTTATTGCTCTGTTGCTCTTTTCTTGCTTATGGTTTTTATCTTCTATCTCCATTTTTTGACTTATATCTTAAATCTTCCTCAGGTTTGCAGCTTTTTTTTTGATGATAATTTATGGAAATATTTATATTATAAAAACTGATACTAAGTGTATGTTTTTTTATCCGCTAACCGTCATTGCGAGGCTCTGAAAGAGCCGTGGCAATCTAGAGTGATTCATATTTAATAATTTGAACGAGAACTATCTTAGAGACTTAAACTATTAAAGTCACTTTGTTGATGCTTTGTAATTAACTATTTTATTTTAAGGAGTATTCATTATGAGAAAGACCAGTAAAAACAAAACCTTAGATATGCTTCTAGAAGAGCACTACAACGAATGTTATGAAGAAGCTATGAATATTTGCAAGTCAAAATCTATTGAAGATGTCGTTGCTATCTGCAAGCTGAAAGACGATGAAGCCAATGCATATGCTGATAGCTTTGATTATAGAAAAGCTGAAGCAGAAAATGATGTAAAAAGTGTACTTAAAGTAGGATTCTTATTAAACGAAGCTTGTGCTTATAAAGATGTAAGTAAAGCACTTATGAAGATGGGTAGCATCAATTAATGATTTTCACTTGATGTCATCTTGCTTCTCATTATTTGTATAGAAAAAATATTGTAAATATGTAAAATATATTCTAATAGAATAATAAGGCTGTGTACATAATTTAGGAGTTGACACTGATGTTAGGTTGTGATTGCTCTATTAATAGCCAAGAGTTAAGATATAAAATTTCTGATGCAGGGGAAAGTGAGTTAAAGCCTCCACTTGAGGGGAGATTTCCTGCTTTAGCAGGACGGAGGGGTGACCTAACTATAGCTAACATTAGTCTGTGGTATAACTGTCATTCTAAGACTCAAAGAACCTCAGTAATCCATAAAAATATCGTTCCTGCAAATTCTTTTTGCAAATCCAACCATTTTAACTATTCCAATTGTATCAAACACTTCCACCAAACTTTGCCTTCCGCAACCTTTGGTGGTTTTTCTTTTGCAAAAAAACTTATATGAAAATAATTAGGAGAACAAAATGAGCGAAAACAGTCGTTTCTATGATGAAAATCTTAACGATTTTGTTGAAAAAACAAATATTCAGGTAAATTCTGCTGATATTACTGAAAAGATTGATAGCATTATTGCCAAAAGAAAAGAAAGATTGCCTGAACTTTCGAAAACTTCCGATAAACTAGATAAAATGTTATCAGATTTAGAAGTTTTTAAACGTAAGAAAAATGAATTTAAAAGAAAAATAATAGAGTCTAATATTATTGATAATTTAAATGAATCAGAAAAAAATGAAGTTCTTGAAAACTTAAATAATAATATAACTGATGAAAAAATTGATTCAATTCGAGAAAAGATTAATACTACAAAAACAATCTGTGAAGAAGCTTTTAATAAATTTAAAAAAGATAATATTTGTATTGCTATAGTCGGAGGAGCTAGAAATGGTAAGAGCAAATTAATTCAAACTGTAACAGGGTTAGACGATCGTTTAGTTCCAACTTCTGCAGAAAATTTTTGTACTGGAGCACGTTCTACTATAGAAAATGATGATAATTTCAAGGTTAAAATAGAATTTTATACAGAAGAAGAATTGTTGAAAAAAGTAATTTCTAAATATAAGAATTACAAAGAATTCATAAAATATGGTTCTAAAAATTGTAATCTAAATAATCTTTCCGATATCAAAGAACTTTATAATTGTTTACGTAAAGAAGATATAAAAAATGGCAGACAATATTTGAAGAGATTGAAAGATTATGCAGAACAACAAGAAGCTTATAAGAGTTATTTAGGCTGTGATACTAAGGTATTAGGTGAAAATCAAATTGATGAAATCAGAAAATTTGTATCTCAAATTGAAGAAAAATTATTAGAAAATGGTAACAAATTAATAATAAAACATTTTGAGTTTTTAGCTGTTAAAAGAGTTTGTATTTATTGTCCTTTTAAGGTTACTACTGTAAGAAAAATCGTATTAGTCGATACTGTTGGATTAGGTGAAACTTCTTTGGGTATTGAAGATGATATGCTTGATACCATAAAAAAAGAAGCAGATTTTGTATTGATGCTCAGAGCTATGTCTAAAGATCCTACTGCAATATTAGAAGATGACGATTTTGATATATATAACAAAATTATTAATGCTATATCTGATATAGAACCAAACAAATGGTGTTATTGGGTTTTTAATAGAAATACTTCAAATTATGTAGAAGGTTTATTTGAAAACAGATATTATGATAATTTGATTGAAAATTTAAAATCTAGTGATAATCCTCATTTTCCTGCTGCTATACTTAATATTGACTGTTCAAAACATGATGAAGTAATGAATGGTTTAATTAACCCTATGTTACAGCATATTTCAGATAATTTAGGAATAATAGATAAAAGTTATATTTATAATTTAAATAGCAATCTTATATCAGTTAAATTAGCTTATCAAGAATTAATGTCTTTTGTAAATACAATTACCACTTCTAATGCAGAAATTGATTTGTTGAAGAATCGTGAATTTACTTCCTTCTATAATAAATTTGTTGAAGAATCTCATGATTTCAAAAATAATTATAAAGAAAAATGTAAGTCAACTATTCCTCAAGTTAATTTAGATATTATAATTGCTTCATTAATAAAATGTGTTCCAACCATAGAAGAAATACAAAGAAAATGGGATACAGTTAGTAAACAAAGTTATTTTTTAACAATAAATTGGGCTTTTGAAACTACAGAAGAAAGACTTAGAGATAAACTTATTAAAGCATCTGTTAAATATGATTCAATAATGGATAATTTTAAAAAAGTAATACTTGAAAAAATTATTTCTATAACTAGTCTTAATAAATGTTATAAATTTGATTTAGGCAGGAAAGATTATATTGATGACTTTATTGAAAAGGTTTTTAAAAATTTAAACAATGATAATTTACAAAGTTTATTCGTTAGATTTAAAGATTTTGATATTAAAGATACACTTGATTTAACTAAATTTCTTGTTCAGGCACAAAATAAATATTTTAATGTAAATTATAATCCTGATGCTCATAAGCCTTTATTCCCAACTTCATGGACTAAGGATGATGGTGTGGAAAAATTACGTAATTGTTTGCTGATTCATATTGAAGGAATACAAAATGCTTTAGAAGACCAAAAAGATTATTTAAAAAATTTACCTTATAATTGTTTAACAGGTGAATTAGAGGCTTTCATAAATAACATTACTAATCAAAATAATACTGAAGCTTGGCGTGATATTTTTACAGTTAATTCTTCAATTTTAATTGGTGATAAGATTCTTGAAATAAAAAATCAAGCCAAACAGCTAAAAGAATGGAATCAGATAATTGAAGATTTGAAAAATAATAATATAAATGAAATTAAATAAAGGAGTTTAATATGTCAATTCCAGAAGAAAAAATTAATCAAATGTTATATTTTAAAGATGTAAAAGGCAAACCTTTAATGCATAAGGGGCACTATATAGATGAAAATTGTAGCATGATTATTTTAATGATGGGTCCAAGAAGATGTGGTAAAACGAGTATTTTAACCTCTATTTCTCAATGTTTAAAAAAAGTTTGTGCTGAAACAAATCTTTGTATAGAACCTCGTTCTAGTGAAGGTGGAATAAGTATTTTTAGGAAAAATAAAACAGAACCAGAAAGACTTTCATCAACAACTAAGTTTTTTAATGAAAAAAGAGAAGACTTAATTAAATTTACAAATAATCCTTCAAATATATTCAATAATTTTAAGGGTAATTCTGGAATTGCAGGATCATCTGATATTGTAAATTATGATTTTGTTATAAGTTGTAATAATAACCCAGCATCTATGTTATTGCTTCGTTTCATAGATCTTCCTGGAGAATATTATACTGACGATGACGATATTGCTGAAAAATTAATTACTAGAAGTGATTGTATTATTATTGCTGTAGATACCCCAGCTTTAATGAGTGGAAATCAAGTAATACAAAATAAGGTTAATCAATCAGATCGTATTAACGAATGTTTTCTAAGTAATTTAAAAATAGATAAAAATGATAAAAAATCTCGTTTGGTATTGTTTGCACCATTAAAAAGTGAAAAATGGTTTAGAATCGATGAGCAAAACGATAATAATACACAAATGGATAAGATAGTAGATTGTATAAAAAAATATTATGAAGATACTATAAGACGTCTTTCTAATGATTCTTTAAAAAATATGTTTTCTTTAGCTGTTACACCTGTTATGACTGTAGGCGGTGTTGTGTTTTCTTGCTATAATTTAAATAAAGACGAAACTGATTTTGAATTTAATGATAATGGAGAACCTATACCTAATTATATAAAAGATATTAAAAACGAAGGTTACTATCCTAAATACTGCGAACAGCCTTTACTTTATTTCTTCTCTTTTTTGAATAATCTATTAAAAGCAAAACAATTAAAACCTGGTTTGTTTAATCTCTTATGCAGATTTGAATGGTATGTAGCATTACAACAAATTTTTACCAACACTGCAAAGCCAGTTTACGATGAATTAGATAAAGTTCTTAAGCAAAGAATAAAAGTCGAAAAGGGATTTGCTGTTATCAGTGATGAAAGCAAATTATTAGAATAGTAGGATTATATCGTTATGGTTGAGTTATTCAATAAAATAAAACTTTATTTCTATTGTTCAAGCAAACAAGGCAAGGGATATGTTTTTACTTGTGTAAATAATAGTGAAATAAATATAGAGAACAAAGAAACTCCTTTTGATTTTAATTCAAAGGAAGTAAATTGTTATATGAGACAACAGGGAGTGGGTTTATTTTATTTATATGATAATTCAAATTATTATATTGGAATCAAAAAAATACCACACCCTGATGGTCATTTTTTTAGAGATAGGTCTGAGTCAGATATATTTATAAATGTTTTATTTCAGTCAGAAGATGACTCTATTATAAGATTAATATGTACATATGTTCTTTATAAGTTTGATGAATTTAAAGAGTTAATTTATTCCGCTTATAATTGTGATGATTATAATAACGAAAAATGGGGTAAAATAGGCTATTCTTTTGACTTAGATAAAATTAAACTTTTATTAGATAATGCTTTTGAAATAAAAAATAATATTAATTATGGCAATTTCCCTGTTGATAAAAAAGAGCAAAAAGATGAGATGAAACTTCTAAATAAAAAAGAAGCTATAGGATGGGTTTTATCAGGAGTTCATAATAGTCATGGTTCATCAGAGTTATACTTAGCAAGTATAATAGATATAGATTATTATAAAGAAAACTATAAATTGTGCCCTTATTATTATTTAGAAAATGAATGGTATAAATCATCAAATAAAAGAAATTATGATTTAGAATTACTTGTTGAAAAATTTATTGATTCAAGACCTCAAAAAAAAAATCTAATTCTAATAATAACCAAGGTATTATTCCTAATATTCTGTCTTTCTTTAATTCATCCACAGGTAATAGGAAAAATAACTGAAACAATTGTATTAATGACAGAAAAAGCTAATGATAATGAACAGGTAATTCAAACTTTAGAGACATTAAATAAGAAACAGATTGAGAAAATAAAAAATTTGGAAAAATTGTTAGAACACTCGGAAAAAACAAATCAGAAATCAACAGAATCATCAACGATATTAAAAAAAGATGATGATAATTCAAAAGAGAATGTGATTGAGATTGATAATGATAAAAATAAAGTAAATATAGAACCTTATAAAACCAATGAATAATTATTTCTCCAATAACAAATTTTCAAAATAACTTACAACATTGATAACCAGAGCAAAGAAACGCTCTGTGAATAGATGATATATTTCATTAGTATGACATTAGCCCCATGATGGGGCTATGCTATCAAGTGACATATATGGCAGCGAGTCGCAGGACGATACCAAAAAGTATTACAGATAAATGTCTCTAGATATGGGACAAAAGAATCCTTTGGGGATATCTTTCCGAATTCAAGCATTAGAAGCTTCTCATCATTTACCACTTTCTCTCTTATCCCTATACAAATTTTTTAGATTCCTCAAAAAATGTGATTAAAGTATTAGATTTTCTTCACAAAAATGTGATTAAGGTGGTCTAAATATATGTATAGACTAGCTATTGAACTGGTTAAATAATAGGGAAAAACTCTGCTTGTGGCTTGTTGCTACGTCCTTCTCTTGGTTAGCAACCTTAATTTTCATCATCACTCAAAAGCCAATCGATAATATTTATATGTCTTATACCATTGTATGAAGTTTGAGGGAAATAATCCATAGTTAGTAAATATTTTGGATTATGGTCTTTAATTTTGTTTAAGGGCTGAAGTTCTCTAGAAAGAGTATTTTCATCTAGAACACTTTTTAAACAAAATATTTAATACTGTAAAGTTTTTAAAATATATTTTAAAAGTTATGAAATTATTTAAGTTTTTAAAATGAATTATTAAAAGTCTAAAATTCAAATCTCAAGCTTTGCTCTCTCATCTCTAAAATTATGGTTAGTCAAAGGTTTTTTGTAATTAATAAAATGTTTGTAATAACTAAACTATCATAAGCTAAAACAATCCCCTTATCTCTTTTCTCTTTAATCTCTCATCTCTAAAAATATTTCGTTTGCAGCTTTTTTTTGATGATAATTTATAAAAAAATTTTTAAAATAAAATTGAATGAAAATAAAATTAGCTACTTTTAATAATTAAAGTTACTAATAAAAGTAGTAACTTTAAAAAAATTAATTTATTAAACAATAATAAAATGTCTTAAGTTGTCTACAAATCATTATAAATCAAACTATATTTTTTAACTTTTTTACAATAAAGATGATTTGTATTGCTGAAATATTTCCTTATTTTGTTTTGCCAAAATATGGATTTATTTTCAGCTCTTTGACAACCCAATCAAAATCCATAAAAAAGAGGGGAAAGCCTCTTTTCCTGCTTCTAGTCGCAGTTTTTTCAGAAAACAAAAGATCTTTTTTGCTTATATCGTCAAATATAGATATAGCATTTTTCTCTTTATACAAAAGAAAAACTCAGCCTTTAAATTGTCATTGCGAGAAGGTGTGCGAAAACTTGAAATTGGCTATAAAATTAGTATTACCTTTTTTGTCTACACATTGTCATAACCGTATAGCTTTCAGGGCTAAGGCCCATACGCTATACTTTTTATGACAAATGTGTAGACTTCTCTTAGCTTACTTTTCTAATCTCTAAAAAAGACCCCTTTCGTCTGCCTTACGGCAGCCACTTTCCCCACCTTCGTGGGGGCAGATCTTCAAGATGCTTCCCCAGAATGCGTTAGCATTGCTGAGAAAAGTGGATTTTGCGAAGCAAAAGTCTGAGGGGGTAATCTATCCACTTTCTCAAAAATCCCCTAGCCTGCGATAGCAGGCTAGGGGATTTTTGAGAAATTTGGTAAGCAGTAGAAAGTTAAGTCCGAAGGAAGACATAAAACAATCCACTAAACTCTATGCTCTAAGGTCTGAACTCTAAGTTGAGGTTTCGAGTCTGCTGTCATTATTATGGATTAACTGACTTAAAGATGAGATTTAAAACTTGTTTTTGCTATTTTGCTCTCAATGGTAAAGGTCATTTATGAAATTACCCGATTCGTAAATTTTTTATTTATAATAAGTATAGAATGGTTTTTAAAGATTATCTTTTTTTGTTGTTTAGGAGTAAAAAATGCAAAATCAAGATTTGTTAAAAAAGTTAAACGAAAGTTGGCCTTTAGGTTTAGATACTAGTTGTGATATTCCTAAGCTAAGGTTTCAAAAAGATGATCAGTTAATGAAAGGTTATGAGTTGATTTTTTGTGATGGACTTGAAGTAGATTACAATAAATTAGCCAAAGCCAATAATGAAAAATTTGATTCTAATCTTATTACCAGAGAAGATATATATAATATCATTTATTTTACTCTATATAATTATTTAACGATGTGTTTCTTAGAAAATAATAACGGTAACGATAGAGTTATTGCAGTTGGTCATTGCTCCGATGGTAAGCCTGTTATATTTTGTAGTGATGATGATACTTATAAACATACATCTTTTATAAAAGATTTTATTTATACATATCTTTTTGATTTTGATAAAGAATTTGGAATACCATATAAATATTTAACTTGTTTTGGAATAGGAACAGTAGAAGGAATTCTTCAATATCTTCCAGTTTCAAATTATTATGATTATAATAGTATCTTCTATGCAATGAATAAAGAAGAAAGAATCAACTCATTATTAATGCCTAATATAGGTTCATTTATGATAGGTTATAACCCAAAAATAGGTAGTGAAGCTTTATTTGCATCTGTTTTTAAACCTAATCCTGATAATTTCGATTATACAGTTGATTATTTGCTGTTTGACAATAAAATTGTATTTCTAAATGATTTTAGTTTAAATAAATTCTATGAAGAGAATATCAAGACTATAAATAAATTATGTGAATATTATCCTGAATCAAATATATTGAAAAATAAAAATATTAATTGTTTTGATAGAATTAAAACTTTGTTAAAAGAAAAAGACATAATTTCAAATTTATTAATTGATAAGGTTTTGGATTTATTTGATTTTAATGATTTATTTGTAAAAACCAAATATTGGATAGTAAAAGAATCTTGTTATAATAATAGTTCTGACAGAAAAGAAATATTCCCAAAAGGTCTTATTTGTTCTACAGATAATATTGATAAAGATAAATATTTAAATTCCTTGTCAATAGATGGCAATATTGAATTGAATGTTATTGGAATAGATAAGATTAAGAAAGTTCCTTATAGCAAAATAGAACCATTTGTTCCCTCGTCATTGCTAGATTGCAAGTCTCATCAGAAAAGTTCTTCATTTAATAATAATGAAATCAGTGATGAATTTATAGATAAAAATAAATTATTATGGGCAGAACGAGATAGAATTTTATATAAAGATACAGGAATATTCGATTTCTTTATAAATCAAAATGATGAAATCATTTTTAGAGAGTTTTATGTAAATAAATTCTCTTGTTTTGTTAATAAGTTTATTCGCAATTATATTAAGTCTAATTATTCTGCAATTAAAGATGATATAAAAACAAATTTACAACATTTTGAACTTACAAAGACAAGAATAAACGAAGATAAATATTCTGAAATAGTTGATAATATAACTTCTGATTTAGATATAAATATAACAGATTTAATTGTTTCTTTTTGCGGTTTTGCTCGTTATTGGAATATTAAATTCTATTTAAACGATTACATATCAATAGATGATCAGAATTCTTCTAGATACAGATATTATAATAATTCCAAAAGAGATGAAGATAAAATTAAACCAGATGATATTTCTAAGGAAATAATCAAAAATCTTTCTCTATATAGGCCTATAGAAGAAAATGATTTAATATCTTTAGAAAAGTGTTTCTGTATATATTATATGAATTCTTTTATTAATGAAAAAAGTGAAATAAAAGCTTCAGAAATAACAAATCTTAGAAATAATTTTGCCAAAGAAGATAATTGCTTTAAAAAACGAAAACTAATTTACGAATTTCGTAATTTAATTGGCTTGAAAGTTTATGTTACGCAACTAAATAAAAATATTTCAAAATCAATCAGAGAGATTGCTTCTTATAATTTATATTCATTGATAAAAATAAAAAGAGATGATTTATATAAAAATATAAAGAATAATTTGAAATCTATTTTTGAAAGTATTTGTCAATATCCGAACATTGAGAATATAGAATACCAAAGGTTGAATTTTCTTTGGGTATTTAACTTTCTCAGAAATACAGAGAATATTGGTAATATGTACTATCGTTTTTCGATGTTAACTAAACAGTTAACACAATTTGATAATATCAACCAAATTCAAATTAAATTGCAATCTATAATCGAAAAACTTTTAATAATAGATAAAATAAATCTAGATTATTTCAAACAAAAGACTAGAAAATTTTTGTTAAATATCTATTGTGACTTAGAAAAAGATAAAAATTATACTAAAGAAGAATTAGAAAGTATTTGGGAAAAGCGTAATTCAGAATTGGAATACAATACTAAAGTAGAATATTCATTTGATGTAACATTAGATAATCTGATTAAAGCTGGTTTCATAAATCGTTATGGAGATTCTTATGCTTTAATTGTGTAATTGGTTAATCGAAAAAGTAACTGCAACTTTTTGAAATTACGCATAAAAAGCTATGGTTGTATAATATTTTTGTTAGGCTTTACACTTTGGAAGTATTGTGATAAAATTCACAAAGGTAACTAAAAAATCTATTTTATTCAAAAAATAGAAGGTAATTGAACAATTATTGTTTGATTGCAAAAATAATCTAACGGGGAAGGGATTTAAGCCCTGACTCAGAAGAGGTAAAAAATGGCAGTTTATAATCCAAAGTCTTTATGCGCAGAAGAATTCATCAACGATGAAGAAATAAAAGCTACTTTAGCTTATGCTGAAGAAAACAAGAATAATCTTGAACTGATCAATCAGATTTTAGAAAAAGCTCGTCCTCAAAAAACAGCTACAGGTCATGTTTGTTCTGGCTTAACTCATAGGGAAGCATCTGTATTGCTTGCTTGTGAAATTCCTGAAGTAATAGAAAAAATATATAAGATAGCTGAAGAAATAAAGCTTGCTTTTTATGGCAACCGAATTGTTATTTTTGCTCCTCTGTATCTTTCCAATTATTGTGTAAATGGTTGTGTTTATTGCCCATATCATTTTAAGAATAAGCATATTCCACGTAAAAAACTTACTCAGGAAGAAGTAAAAGCCGAAGTAATTGCTTTGCAGGATATGGGGCATAAACGTTTAGCTATTGAATCAGGTGAAGACCCTGTTAACAATCCGATTGAATATATTTTAGATTGTATAAAGACAATTTATTCGGTTCATCATAAGAATGGTGATATTCGCAGAGTTAATGTAAATATTGCTGCTACTACAGTTGAAAACTATAGGAAACTAAAAGAAGCTGGAATTGGTACATACATATTATTCCAGGAAACCTA
>JAEEGL013983646.1_pt1 | contig 14679 bp, 13 predicted proteins | sample 9134231 | NCBI WGS metagenome assembly JAEEGL01 (sample SAMN16246548, study PRJNA631951) | gut metagenome | biome: gut microbiome; feature: rumen; material: fiber-attached | host: Bos | place: Iran: Karaj | collected 2018-10 | reverse complement strand
TCAGTAATTAATGATGGTGCAGATAGAAATTACCTGTGGAATGGTAACGTAATCTATTTTAATGATGATTATGAACGAGGTGTAAGAGTGCTCACCTGTATAAAACCATAAGGAAGCAGTATGAAGAAAATTTTAATTATACAGTTAATTCTGTAACGGCAACTCTTGCACACGAAATGACTCATCTTATCAATTTTACAAATACAGTTTTTTTTAAAGTGCAGAAAGGTGAAGCTGCTCCGCAGTTTGAACTTTTTTTAGACGAAGGTTTAAGCCACCTTTCAGAAAGTCTGTGTGGTTTTGGACAGAGCGGTGGAAATGTTTATTTTGTAAACTCGTACTTAAAAGAGTCTGAGAATTATTCTTTCTGTGCTTCAGATGTTTTTGGCCGTGAGGATTCAACACAAAGACGAGGTGCTGTGTGTCTGTTTTTATACTGGCTGTTTCAAAAAGCAGGCGGTGCTTCCTGGAATGAAGATGGCTCTATAACAGACGGTGGCGGTATTTCATTTTTGCATTCACTAATACAAAATTATGAAAAAGACTGGAATAGTCTGGGCTTGTATTTTAATAAGCTGTCAGATTTAATTTATAAAGAATTTTGCACAGAAATGTATCTGAATAAAATATCAGAAATTTTTGATTTTGATTTAATTGACCCTGCAACAAAGGAAAGAATTTTTGAATGCGAAGAATTTTATAAGATTTCTGTATCAGATTATAAAATTCTTCAAAAGATGATTCCTTATTCGTTTGTAATATTTGAAAAAAACGATGCAGAGTCCTGCAAAATTAATTGCAGCGGAATTAACGGCAATTTTTATGTGCTCTATTGAAAAAAACAAAATAGACTGAAAATAAGTTTAATATGTTAAATATGTGGTAACTTGTAAATAATAATTTGACTTTTCAGACATTTGACCTTAAAATATTAGGGATATGAAGTTAAGAACAAAATTTTCTTTTTTGGCTATCGTTCTCGCAGTAATTACTATTTCTGTAGCATTTTATCTGCTTCTGAATTTTTCCAGTATTTCAAAGATATATTCTTTTCAAAACCATTTGCAGCAGGTGCGTTTTGATTTTCAAAATATTCAGACCTTTACTGACCGTGTTCGTTCCCGTGGTATTGATATTTCAAATCTTAAGGGCGAATGGGTTACAATTGTAGAAGACCTGGACAAGGATTTTGCCGAAATTGAAGAGCAGAATGAATCGGTAAACATCAGTGAAGAAGCTCATGAACTGGCAGAAAATATGGTTTCGGCCTGGAGCGGAATGCGTAACACAATGGACTTAATTTCTGCTCATTATGAAAATATACAGAACATCGAAATTTCTCAGATGCTAAGAAACACAATTCTTCAGTCTGGTATTCAGGAAGGTATCCGTTATTACCGCGACTTTGAAAATCTTGTTGACCTTGAGAATGAAATGAATCTTCTGGAAAATGAGCTGGTAACTGTTGATTATGTTTACGAAAATTTCAGCAATATTTTTAATGAGCTTTCTGAAGAATTGGAATACGACATTGAAGAAACCCGCAGTTCATTTTTTATTTTAGGAATCATAGTTACAATTGTTGCGGGAATCGCCACCTGTATTGTGTCCTTTATTCTTGTTACACAACTTATCAAAAAATTTCAAAAGATTCAGGTTATTGCCGGAAAACTTGCAGACCGCGATTTAACATATAAAGCAGAAGTCAAAGGCAATGATGAAGTTGCCGTTATGGTAAATAATCTGAACGAAACAATCGGTATATTAAATGACTTTTTTCTGGTTGTAAAAAAGACAGCAGAATCGGCGCGAGAATCTGGAGAAGGTATTAACAGTTCGGCAGCCGAAACAGCATCAGCCAGTCACGAAATTAATTCAAATATTGAAGCCCTTGGTCGCCAGTTTGATATGCTCGGCGAGGCTGTAACAAGAACTGTAGACAGCCTTGATCAGATGTCGACAATGCTTAGCATTCGGATTAATGATAACCTAAAGCAGACATCACTTTTGCGTGACAGTAAATCGGCCATTGATGAAATTGCTCAGACAATCGGAAGCGTAAGTAAACAGACCACAGAAAAGGCTGATGCAGCACATGAAATTGAGGAACTTGTATCAGACGGGGATTTAAAAATGTCAGCTGCCGGTGACCTTTTGTCGCATGTTACAGGGGAACTAGACGAAATCGGCGATATTATTACTTTGATTAATGCTATCGCAGAACAGACAAATATTCTTTCTATGAATGCGGCAATTGAAAGTTCTCATGCAGGCGAAGCAGGAAAGGGCTTTAGTGTTGTTGCCGAAGAAATCAGGCTTTTAGCAGAAAGTACAGCAGAAAATGCACAGCGTATCAGTACCTCAATTTATAAAATAATTGACAATGTTCATAAAGCTGCAGTAACAAACTCGGATGCAGCAATTGCTTTCCACAGAGTAAGTGAGCAGGCAAAGGACATGATGAATGCTTTGCAGGACATCAACGGAAGTATGATGCTTGTTGATACAAAATCTAAGCTTGTTACAGACCAGACTGCACAGGTAACAATGTCTGCAAATAAGATTAACAATTATTGTGACAAACTTAATGTTCAGCAGGATCTTGTATCCACCGAAATGGACACAATGCGCCACATCTTTGGCGAAGTTATATCAGGCATTTCAGAAATCAAACACGGAACTTCGGATATTTCTGAACGCATGATGGAAGTAAAAATGCTTTCAAGTGAAAGCTGCTTAAAAATGGATGAACTGGGGGCTTCGTTAAACGAATTCCAGACAGAAGAAGAAACTTTTGATATTCCAGATTTTTCTGTATTAAGAAGTGAAATGGAAAATGGAACAATTGATACAGTAACAACAGAACAGGATGAAAGCGAACCAAAAGAAGAAACACCAGTTTTAGAAAAAATCGAAGAAGCAGAAGAAGTCGAGGAACTTGAAGAGTTAGAAGAATTAGAAGAACCAGAAGAACCAGATCAGAAATAAACTGATATACAGAATATTGTAAACAGAAAATCTTTTGCAACGGAGTGTTAAAGTGCTTACCATACCGATTAATCAAGATTCCTCGCCAGAAGCAGTTATTGAACTGCTTTTTAAATTAAAAGTAAAAGATGTAATGACAAAAGATGTTATTGTAGCAACGCCTGCAACAACCATGCGTGAAATTCAGGTATTAATGCGTGAAAACAGAATTACCGGTGTACCGGTTGTCGAAAAAGACAACACGCTTGCAGGCATTGTTTCAATGGATGATATTGTCAATGCTTTAGATGGCCGCTGGATTGATGAACCTTGTGAAAAGCATATGACTCGGAATATCATAGTTTTACAGGAAACAATGCCTTTGTCTTTTGCAGTAAGTTACTTTAATAAATACCGGTTTGGACGTTTTCCGATTCTAGGAGTTGATAACAAACTTTCTGGAATTGTTACTGCAAGTGATGTTATCGGGGCTTTGCTTCTGGCAATGAATTCCGAAGTTGAACGCCTTGAAAAAGAAGCTGCAAACAATATTGTCCTGGCACAGGAAGTTAATGCCGGAAATGCAGAACGTCTGCAAATCTTGCGCCGTGTTCGTGATATGGATACACAGCCTAACCGTGTCATCGAGTTTAAGACAGAATCCTTTAACTTCGAGACGGCAGGTCAGGCCTCCACCGAGCTTAAAAAAGTGCTTAAAAAAATCGGGATAGAATCTGCGCTTATCAGAAGAATCAGTATTGCCAGCTACGAACTTGAGATTAATCAGGTAGTGCATTCAACAGGCGGCGTTATGCGCTATTACATCAGTCCAGATAAACTTCGCATAGAAGCAACGGATTTTGGACCGGGTATTCCGGATACGCAGGCCGCCTTAAAAGAAGGATACACAACTGCTACAGAAAAAGTGCGTGCGTTAGGTTTTGGAGCTGGAATGGGGCTGCCAAATGCAAAGCGTGTCTCGGATTTTTTCAGCATCAGTTCTACTGTTGGTAAAGGAACAACTGTTCAGGCCGATTTTAATTTAGCCGGAGGAAATAAAAATGACAATAAGTGAAATGGCGGCTTTATTTTCACTGGAAGTAATACAAGGTGAATACGAAGATAAAGAAATACAGACGGCTTATACATCAGATTTACTTTCTGATGTTATGGGAAATGCGGATGAAGAATGTGTTATGATTACAATTCAGGCACACAAAAACACAATAGCAGTCGCAACCTTAAAAGACAGTCCTGCAATTATTATCTGTAACAACCGTCCTATTCCTGATGACATGATTGAGGTTGCAAAAGAAGAAGGTATTGCCATTTTTCTAACTGATAAAAATCAGTTTGAAATTTCCGGTTTACTTTACAACGCTCTTTCAAAATGATTTTAAAATGTGACTTTCACATTCATTCCTGTCTTTCTCCGTGCGGTGATCTGTTAATGTCGCCAGCGACCATTGTTTCGGTTTTAAAACAAAAAGGCATTGGTCTTGCTGCCCTTACCGATCACAATAGTGCTTTAAATTGCGGCCCCTTTATTGAATTATGTAACAAAAACGGAATTCTTGCTCTGGCAGGCATGGAAGTTCAAACCATAGAAGAAGTGCACATACTTGCGCTTTTTAACAACCTGGAAACAGCTTTAGCCTATGGCAAAGAAATCTATGATGCTATGCCGGATATTCCGAATAATCCGGAAAAATATGGTGATCAGGTGTATGTCGATGCTGATGAAGGAATACTCGGCGAAGTCGACAAATATCTGGTAACTTCTGCAAATGTTACAATCGATGATGTCGTAAATCGAGTACATGAACTGAAAGGCTTAGTAATTCCGGCACATGTCGACCGCGAAGCTTTTTCTATGACAAGTCAGCTTGGCTTTATTCCACCAGAAAATTATGATGCACTCGAAACCGTTCGCATGAATCTGGAAGACCTTGCTTCAATCTGTGATGTTTCTGGATATCCTGTGACGCATTCTTCTGATGCACATTATATTGAGCATATTGCAAGGCGTTATACAGAACTCGACTTTGGTAACATGCTTCCTGTGGATAATGCCGGTAATGTAGACCTTGATGCCGTAAAAAGAGCCTTTAATGCCTTGCGTGTGTGAATCGATGTTCTGGTATGAGTCAGTGTCTGGGTTCAGCCTATAAGCCGGAAGTAGTTAAGGTGTTATTTTATAAAAACAGTTGTACCCACTCCCAGTTCGCTCTGGCAGGAAATTGTTCTGTCACACAGATTCAAAAGATTTCGTGCAATTGCAAGCCCAAGTCCTGAACCGCCGGTTTTTTTGTTGCGCGATTCATCAGTCCGGTAAAATCTGTCAAAAATGTGTTCTAAATCAGCGCTTGAAATACCGCGTCCCTGGTCTGTTTCTGATATAACGCCTTTTTCGTATTTAAGTGTAATTTTTGCAGGGGTTTCCGAATACTTTATGGAATTGGTTATGATAATGCGCATTACTTCAGAAATGATGTTTCTGTCGCAGTTAAAAGTATCATGTTCATTGCATTCAATTGTAAATACTGTTTCTGGCGAAATGATTGAAAAATCATGTTTAATTTTTGTAAAGAATTGTAATATGTCGATGTCTTCAAAATTCAGCGGATTATCAATTTTGTATCTGCCGTTTTCAGTTCGTGCCAGAAGAAGCAGATTATCAATCAGGGTTTTCATTGATGTGGCTTCACTGTGAATTGAATTAAGGCTTTCGTCTAGAATTTTTGGATCATCTTTGCCCCATCGCCGGAGCAGATTAGTGTGACCAAGAATAACCGCAAGCGGTGTTTTTAGCTCATGTGAAACATCCGAAGTAAAGCGGCGTTCTCTTTCGTAATCCTGCTGTAATTTCTGAATTCGGTAAACATAAAGGCGTGTAATAAAAAGCGCAAACAAAACAAACGGAATGGCTAAAAGTGCCCACCACAAAAGAATTTTGCCAAACAGGGTTTTTATGTAAGGCTGGTTGCCTTTATCTACAGATACCTGCAGATAAATTGAATCATTATCTAAAAGCAGCATTTGATTTGCATAGTAGACAATGTTTAAGTCACCGTCAGTGTAATAATTTTTTGAAAAATAATTTTTGGCAGTATTATGCCTTCCGTTTGTTAATGGAAGAATCGGAAGAAAAAAATCATTTGAGAACAGAATCGTGTCATCTTCAGCGTTGTAGACAGTATAGGTAATGTAATAAGGCAATTCTGCAACGCTTGCAAGCTCATAGCCTGTTTCGTCTTCAAAATTCAAACCATTGAGTTGAAAAAAATTTTCAATTTTGTTGAATGAGGCTTTTAGTTCATGTTCAATCTGGTTTTGCTCTGCCTGTTGAAGAAGAAATATCGTTACTCCGGCAAAAACAATCGCAAACAAAAAAATCAGCATTGAAAAAGAAAAAATTATTCTGGTTGTAAGCGATTTGTTTATCATTTTGTTAATCAGTCTTTAATAGAGTAGCCGGCACCGCGAACAGTCGAAATAATGTTTTCCTTAAACGGTTCATCGATTTTTGAGCGGATATACCGGATGTAAACATCTACAGAGTTATCATCAACATAGTGTTCTGGTCCCCAGGCATACTGGAAAATCTGTTCGCGGGATACAACGTGATTTTTGTTTTCCAAAAGACACTGCAAAATTAAAAATTCTGTTCTGGTTAAGTTGATAAGAGTGCCTTTTACAGAAACTTCCAGACGGTCAGTGTCCATTTTAAGATTTTTGTATTCCAGAATATGTGGTGTGTCATTTTCTTTTGTAACAGATTTTTCGATAGTGCTTCTTCTAAGCAAGGCTCTGATACGTGCTAAAAGTTCTTCAATTTCAAAAGGCTTGGTTATATAGTCATCAGCACCAACGTCCAGCCCTGTTACTTTGTCTGGAGTTTCGCTTTTTGCGGTAACAAGAATAACCGGAATGGTTGAAGTTTTTCGGATTCGGCGTAATACTTCTATGCCGTTTAGTTCTGGAATCATTACATCAAGCAGGATAAGATCAAACTGTGACGCCGCAAAAAAATCTATAGCTTGACGTCCAGTAGAAGCAATCTGTGTTTCAAAGCCTTCGTGTTCAAGCTCAAGTTTAATAAATTTTGCAATTTCAAATTCATCTTCTACAATTAAAATCTTTGGCATAGGGTTTCTCCAAAAAAAGTTTAGTTAAGTTTTTTGTTTTGAACTGGATTGGCAGAAACTACATAAGCATCGGTCAAGCCTGATGGATACACAATTGAAATGTTATATTCAGACGGCAAATCGGTAATGTCCGACTGAGATATTGTAATTCTGGCTTTTGTTCCGGTTCTGTTATATTTTATATTTTCATTGTTATTAATTTTTACACCGTTTATCATGATTTCTGCATTAGAAAATTCAATCGGATTTGTAGGACCTGCAAAAAATATGTTTATTTCGATATTTTTGGTTTCCGGTGCATCATTTTTTACAAGCTTTGTATCATCTTTTGTTTTTTTGGAAGATTCAACCACAGAAACATCTTTGATTTTGGCTGCTTTACGCATGCTTTTAAGAGGTGAGTTTTTCGATCCGATAGGCGAGTTACTTCCGATTCGGTCACCAGCTTTTATATTAGGATTTCCTTTGAAGCGTCGAGGGGCATCAGGTCCGATGTTGTTATGTCCAGAAGTATCACCCCGCGGACCAATTGGAAAATTATTTCCACCTCCATAGTTTGGCCCACCGTTTTTTGGTGTACCTGATTGTGTTCTCGTTGTGCTGTTATTAATGCCAAATTTGCCAAAGTTTCTTGCAAATACTGGACTTAAAGCGAGAAAAACTCCAACAATAAAAAACAAACACCTCTTAAACATACTAAAACATTTTACCATTGAAATTTTTGTTTAACATTAAAAACAGTTTAAAAAAACAAAAATAGTTAGACAATAAAAATAGAACAAAGAACAGCAAGAGGAATCAGGTAAAAGGCAAAATATTCCAGACGGCCTTTTTTTATCAGTTTAAGTAAAACCTTAAGGGCAAATAAGCCGGACAAAAAGGCAGCAAGACAGCCAGCAATCAGCGGAAGCGGTGCCACTGTAGAAGAAAGCTGGTCTAAGTCTTTTAATTCCAGGATAAATGCGCCTAAAATAGCAGGAATCGAAAGTAAAAACGAAAAGGTTCCGGCAGTTTCACGGTCAATGTTACAGAATAAAGACGAGGCAATTGTTGAGCCGCTTCTGGAAATGCCTGGCATTACGCCGATGCCTTGTGCAAAACCGACAATGACAGCCTGTAACGGTGAGATTTTTTTTGTGCCGGCTTTTACAGTATTTATGCCAGTGACGTTTTCGGATGCGACGGTATCAGAAGTTGTGCCGGCAGAGCTGACGGATGTTGCAACACCAGGCGCAGATGTGACCGCATCTAAAGTTCCCTGTTTTTTTCGTGAATAAAGTGAAGAAAAAATAAGTAGCAGGGCAGTAATGATAAAGCCGATAAACACAGCCTGAACCGGTAAATCAGGAATAATTTTGTTAAGCATCAGGCCGAAAACTGCAGTTACGGCAGTACCAATCAGGATTGCTACAATCATGAATAAATCGTTTGTGTCTTCTTCTGTAGTTTTTCTGGTTAAAAATCGGCCTAAAACACAAAAAAGCCTGATAATGGTTTTTCGAAAAACCAGAACAACAGCGAGTAATGTGGCAAGATGCAGAATTACATCAAATAAAATGGGAATTTCTTCCAGATTAAACAGTTTTTGTGCAACTGTAAGATGTCCGGAACTGGATATCGGTAAGAATTCAGCAAGCCCCTGAATCAGACCAAGTATAATTGATTGAAAAATTGTCATATATATAGAATAAAAGAATTCTTCAATAATTTCTACAATTTTGATATAATTATTGTGATATGGACTTTTCTCAAAAACCAATTAAGATCTTTTTTTCATACTACAAACCTCACATGGCGCTTTTTCTTTTAGACATGTTTTTTGCACTTGTTTATGCCTGTATCGATTTGTTTTTTCCGCTTGTGAGCCGCTACACGCTTACAAAAATGCTGCCACAAGGTGCGTACAAAGCTTTTTTTATTCTGATAGCAGTTCTGGTGCTTGTGTATCTGCTGCGGTCTTTTGCCTTTTGGATTGTAACGTATCTGGGACATAAATTTGGACTTTGTGTTGAAACTGATATGAGGCGCGATGCTTTTTCACACATAGAAAATCAGTCTTACGAATTTTTTGATAAAAACCGGACAGGACATTTAATGTCGAGCGTGACATATGACTTGTTTGACATTACCGAACTTGCCCATCATGGTCCAGAAAATATCCTGATATCAGTTGTAACTTTTGTTGGCTCCTTTTTTATCATGCTGCATATCCGCTGGGAACTATCTGTGGCTGTTTTTGCGGTCGTGCCTTTTATGCTGCTTTTTACAATGAAAAGCCGTTACGATATGAAGCAGACTCAGCGTCGTGTAAAAGAAAAAACAGCCCACATCAATTCCGAAATTGAATCGAGTATTTCCGGCATTCGGGTCACAAAAGTTTTTACAAATGAGGAGTATGAAAAACAACGCTTTGCAGAATCGAATAAACTGTATTTTGATTCCAAGGTAACGACACACCGGGCTTTTGCCGATTTTCACTTTTCGATTGAGTTTTTTACACACATTCTGTATGTGGTAGTTCTTGGAGTTGGCGGCTACCTTATCATGAAAGAAAAAATGACAATTCCAGATATTGTTGCAGCAAATCTGTTTGTTTCTGCCTTTTTACAGCCGGTACGCCGCCTTGCCAATTTTTCGGAACAGCTTTCTACGGGCTCTGCCGGTTTTTCGCGTTTTATAAAGCTGATGCAGACTCATGAAGAAACTTTCGAAAAAACAGATGCCGTTGAACTTACAAAAAATGAAGCAATTAATGGTGATATTGTGTTTAGTGAGGTTTCGTTTTCGTATAACGAAAAACAGAATGTGCTTTCTGGTGTGAATCTGACTGTTCCGGCAGGGAAAACTTATGCTCTGGTAGGTCCGTCTGGCGGTGGAAAAACAACTTTGTGCCATCTATTGCCGCGGTTTTATGATATCAATTCAGGTTCAATTACAATAGCCGGCCGTGATATCCGTGATTTTAAGATAAAGTCCTTAAGGAGTCAGATTGGCATTGTGCAGCAGGATGTGTTTTTGTTTGCCGGCACAGTCCGCGAAAATATAGCCTACGGCCGGCCTGATGCAGGTTTTGACGAAATTGTTGAAGCAGCAAAGCGTTCAGAAATTCATGAGGATATCATGAAAATGCCCGATGGATATGATACAATTGTGGGCGAGCGGGGCATCCGCCTGTCTGGAGGACAAAAACAAAGAATCTCGATTGCCCGTATATTTTTGAAAAATCCACCGATCCTTATTCTAGATGAAGCAACAAGTGCTTTGGATACCGAAACCGAAATAAAAATACAGAAGTCTTTTGATGAACTGATTAAGGGCAGAACGACTTTTGTTATAGCTCATAGACTTTCTACCATAAAAAATGCGGATTCAATTGTGGTAGTTTCTGATGAAGGAATAAGTGAAACAGGAACACATGCCGCACTGCTTGCATCAGGCGGAATATACAAAAATCTTTACGAAGCCCAATACGGATTAGTGTAGGAAAAAAGGGAGAAGAGAAAGTGGTAACGGAAAAATGTTTTAATAATTGTTGTGATGCTCAAAAAAGGAATTGCGTTCAGATAAGTTATAACGTCCTTGGATTTGTGGGGATAGGAAGCGTTCTGTTATTCGTATTAGTGTTATCTTCCTGCTTATTTAATTTTGGAGAATATCCATCAAAATATTATGATTATGAATGGACAGAAATAACAGAAACACAGGCTCGGGCACTTTGGAAAACTTATGATACAACTACAAAAGTCCATAGTACGGCAAAAGTTTACAAGGATTATCCAAAAAAAGGCTATATTGTTCCTGATTGTAAAGTTATTAAAGATACACTTCATGATGAATGGGTGCTTGAAGTTATGGCAGAAGTAGTTCATTTAACCTTTAATTTTTCTGATTACGATGATCGTGACAAGTCAGAAGAAGCAAAGTTTCAAATGCCTAAGTTTTATACCTGTAAAGAAGATTCAAGTTTGGTAATGATTGTCGGCGAAGGTTCCTGGTTCGATTCCCGTGTATTTTCAAACGGCTGGATGGTCGAAGGCAGAAAAGATGCTGATTACGGCTCATATCAGGATCATGAATACTATCTTATAGTGTATACGGATTAAAACTAGAGTAGTTAAGTTTAATTGACAAAAAATGTGATGAAAATTAGACACATTATCCTAAAACAAGTTCAGGATAATGTGTCTTTTGGATGAAGCCTTATTTTACAATAAGGTAGATTACTTCAGACTGATTACGAGAACCATTAGAAGCAAAATTTACTATAAAATTGTCTTTTGTTGCTTCTCCCCAAACGTGCAGCTGGAAGGTGTAAGGTAAAAGTGACTGAATAGCTGCTGGATCGTTACTAAAGCCTACGGCACCGGCAAACACGGATGAACCGGAAATTGTGATGTAATCGCTTAAGAGTATAGGGGTTATTGTGTAAGTGTATCCGCCTACAGTCTGGTTTAACGATGTGTTCCAGAGTTTTGGAATTCCAGTTCCGCTTGCACCCGCAAAATCCGTGTAGAACAATGAGCGTGAGAATTCAAGAAGCAGTTCTTCGATTATCTGAGTATCATTTTTGTCTGCGTAGTAACCCATAGCCTTTACAGCACTGGTAATCTGTTCGAGGTTGTATTTATTATTTGATGCCATTTCGCGCACAAGGTTGATTCCGCCGTAGTTACGCATCAGGAAAGTACCAAAAGCATAAGCATTTGCATAAGAGTAAAGTACACTTGATGTGTCTGTTAATGTAGTTTCGTGCCAGGTATTGAGTCCGCTTAACAGGTAACCACCATTTAAGAACATGTTAAGACGATTTTTCGGCGAATGAACGTCTTCGTTACCAAGATCCTGCTGTAAAATTTCTTCTGCAAGCATTGCCATCATTTCGTTAGCCCATGTACCGTCTGCAGAAGGCGCTGTTCCAAGAGGCATATTTTTGTTCATAAAGCGAAGCATGTGCTGGAATTCGTGGAATAAGGTTGAGTACATTGTATTGGTGTCTTTGTCTAAGAAGAACGAGTCAATGTAGAACATTGGTGCTTCATTACTGTAAGAAACAGTTTTTACAGGATACAAGTCTTTTGACCAGAAATATCCGTAAATACCGCCAGACTGATTTACACTGTAATCTTCGTAAATATCGTAAACGTAGATTTTTACTTTAGACTGCGGGGCTATAAAGCCATCAATCTGTTCGCTGTAAAGCTCACCAAAAATGTTTGTCATTTTTAAGTAAAGAGTATCAAATTTATCGCGGATTGCCTGAGCCTGCAAAGTGGTAATCTTGTTATCGTTGTCTGAGGTAGAAGAGGTTGAATAAACGGCATCGTCAATGTAAACAACGCAGTATTTACCGGTAGCACGGACTGTTGCTGCTCGCAGTTTTTTGGCATCATTTGCGGTCTGAATCCAGAATTCAGTATTTGTTCCAATATTTGCACGTGAAGTAACTGGTCTTGAAACTTTCGGGTCGTTTTTAATCAGTTCATCGATAGGAGTTCTGGCTGGTGCAAAATCCTGCGGGAACGAAATATTTTTTTCTGAAAGAATTGTGTTAACAGTTTTTTCGATTTCTGTTTTTAACGAAGTCTGCACGGCAGAGCGTGAAGTAATTTCATTTTCTGTAGTGCCATTTATAGAAGAAACATAAGTACCGTTATTATTTGCGAGTGTTGATGTTGCAGATGTATTGATACGGGTATAAAGAATCTTTCTGGACTTCATACCTTCTTCAAACTCGTAGGATCTATCAATACTGAAAATAGGCTCAGAGACAAAGTATTCGTAAGGTTTATTTGTAGTTTCATTTATAATACTTGTTGTGTTATTGTCATCGATTTTTACCTGCAGGTAATATTTGGTAAAAGTTTGCAGACCTGAAATTTTATGAGTAACAAGATTATCTTCATTAAAATCGCTTTCGTAGAAAGTATCTTCGCGAGAAAGATTTGTTTCGCTGGTTCCTATCATTAAATAGTATCTTGAAACGTTGCTGACTTTAGAGAAGGCAATCGAAATAAAATCAGGTCCTTTTGAAGTAACTTCAAAAATAAGCGGATATTTAACATTAATTGTTACAGAAGCACTGCTACTGCCACTTGAGTTTCCGTAACTGTTTGAAGCAGAAACCCAAAAATACAATGTGGCATTCGAAACAGGCGGTTTAAATGAATAATAATTGTTTGCTGTTGAAACATAGTATTGAGCACTGGATGTAGAACTTGTGTTGCCATAAAAAATATTATATTTGGTAGCACCTTCTACAGCATTCCATTTAAGGTCAATCAGTTTTGTATTGCTGTTAAAAGAAGCTGAAAGTCCAGTTGGAGCATCTGGCACAGAGCCTAGCCCGCTTGTAAGAATGGATAAAAGCAGTTCACAGCTGGAAAAAGCAAAAACTGCAGTAATCAGTAAGATTATAAAGGCAAAAAGTTTAATATTTTTCATACGATCCCCCCTGTATTAGTTATGAGGTTTGATATATTCTTCAGAAATTGCTTTTGGTTTTTCAATTTCTTTTAATTCTGTTTCCATTGTCCATGAAACAACTTCCAGATAGCCAAGTCCTGCCGCATCTGGTGGAAGCGGTTTTTCTTCTTCAAAAGCAGTAAACAGACCATGGATACTGATAATGTTTCCCTGGGTGGCACGCAATGCAGAATTATCTTTTTTATCAGTAATCAAAGTGTAGGTTTCATCTTCTAACGTTTTAAAAACAATAAAAGTATGCGGTTCGTTACCAGAAATAAAAACATTTCCAGAAACGTCAATTTCTGTTCCTTTTTTGCCTGCAGCAAAACATGGAAGAAAACAAAAAATACATAATAGTATAGAAATAAAATGCTTCATGATAAGAATATTAGAACAGTTTTGATGAATTTTCAATTAAAAAAAGGATAAAAAAACTTTTTTTAGATATAAAAAAAGCATCCATCAAATCTGATGAATGCTTTTTCTGAACAGTTGTAGTATTATCGGGCGTATTCAATGATGCGTGTTTCGCGGATCATTGTTATTTTGATACGTCCCGGATACTTAAGGTCTGTTTCAATCTGCTTTGCAATTTTTCTGGCAAGTTCTTTTACATCGCCGTCCGGGATTTTTTCATTATTAACCAGAACACGAAGTTCACGGCCAGCCTGAATTGCGTAGGCTTTTTCAACACCTGTAAAGCTTTCGGCAATTGACTCGAGGTTTTCGAGGCGCTTAACATAGTTATCCATTGTTTCGCGTCTTGCACCTGGACGTGCTGCAGAAATGGCGTCTGCAATCTGTACAATAATTGCTTCGATAGAAGTTGGTTCAATGTCGTTGTGGTGAGCCCCGATTGCATTAATGATAACAGCATCCTCACCGATTTTGCGGGCCATGTCCATACCAACTTCTGCATGGTTCTGGTCAGAATCAGTTTCGGCACCTTTACCAATGTCGTGAAGAATTGCAGCACGTTTTGCAACGTTCCGGTCTGCACCGATTTCTGCCGCAAGCATTCCTGCAATAATTGCAACTTCTTTGGAGTGGTTAAGAACATTCTGTCCGTAACTTGTGCGGAAATACAGACGTCCTAAAG
>JAEEGL013067691.1_pt1 | contig 14679 bp, 11 predicted proteins | sample 9134231 | NCBI WGS metagenome assembly JAEEGL01 (sample SAMN16246548, study PRJNA631951) | gut metagenome | biome: gut microbiome; feature: rumen; material: fiber-attached | host: Bos | place: Iran: Karaj | collected 2018-10 | reverse complement strand
GGGCGTTTCCGTGGGAGCGGGCGCTGCGCTCCGGACAGGAGCCGCGCTCGCGGGGGCGGTCTCAGCCGCCAGCCGGGTCACGGCGAGGGTATAAACCTTTTGTGCTCCGTTCCCGGCGGTGACGGTGACGGTCACAGTATTCATCCCCACGTTCAGCCAGTCGTTGCCCCGGACGACGTAGGACGCGGCCTCGTCGCTCTTCACAGGCGTTACCGCCAGCCACCCGGCGCTGTTGGGCACCGTCACGGAATAGTCGGTGACAGCGGAGGAAAAGGCGGGCGACAGGGCCCCCGGATCGATATACAGCGCCGCCAGGTCACAGTTGGAGGAGGCGGCGGTGATCGTCACCACGGAGCTGTGGCTCATATACTCCACGCTCATCTCGTCACCCCCCGCGTCGCTGGCCGAGCAGGACGTGGGCCGGACGGAGGCGGAGCCCTGGTTCAGAGCGGTAAAGGTCAGGTTCAGAGAGAAGCGTCCCTCCCCGCTGCCGCAGTAATCCACGATATGCAGCGAGCCCGTCCCCGGCTGGACGGCGGTGTTGCCCAGACCTCCGGACCAGCCGGTGTAGCTCAGCCGGTCGGTATCGTAGACCAGCGTCAGGTCGATGCCTGCCACCGCCGCCGTAGAATATACGTTTACGGTGACGCTTCCGCCCACCAGCACGGAGGGGTCGGAGAACATGATGTCCGTACCCGCCGCGCTCGCCCTGTTGCCGGGACCGCCTGACAGGAAGGCCAGGATGAGCAGCCAGAGAACGGGCCGCATGATCATGCCGTGCCGTTTTTTCATTTTATGTTCCTCCTTACTCCGGCAGTGTGCCGGCGCCGAGAAGATAGTTCCGGATACGGATGAGATCGTTGATCTGTACCGTGCCGTTCCGGTCCGCGTCCGCCGAGCGCAGGGCGTCCCCCGTCAGCGGCGCCGTGCCGATGAGGTGATTCCGGAGCCGGATGAGGTCGTTGATCATCACTTTCCCGTCCCCGTTCACGTCCCCGATGCGGATCGCCGGGGCCGGGGTCGGCGTAGGCGACGGGCTGGGCGTGGGCGCCGTCACCGCTTCGTCCGCAGGCGGCGGGCCGCCCCCGTCGGGCCGGACAATGTGGATGGTATACACCGCCGCGGCTCCGTTCTCCGCCGTCACGGTGACAGCCGCGACGTTGTCTCCGGGCGCGAGGGCGATCTCTCCTCCGCCGCTGACCCGGGCCCCGCCGAAGGCCGCCCGGGCGTCCAGTTGAAGCGACTCGGTTTCCGGGGAGACGATGACGGTGTATTCCGTCACGTCCCGGTGGAATTCGGGCGCCATGGTCCCCGCGCTGACGGTCAGCGAGCCGAGCTTGGCGTTGGGCGAGCCGTCGCCCCCCGGCAGGGGGCTGGGCAGAGACGGCATGCCGAAATACACCGGGATGCTGAAAATCAGCGGCAGTGCGCGCATGCTCTCGGAATAGGCCCGTGAGAGAAGCTGTCCCTCACTCTTTGCCCCGGCCACGTTGGTCATGTACTGGTTGCGGTACATGTTCGCGCCCTGGACGTTGAAGCGCTTGAGATACAGCGTCGTCTGTCCGGCGTTTACGTAGTTGAGGGCGTAAAACTCCGCGCCGCCCGCGATGGCTCGGGCCAGAGTGGTCCAGGGCCGGCCGTAAGAGGTGCCCGCACCGTTGGTGCCGCCGGCGGCGTACCAGAGTCCCCGCTCCACAGCGGAGAAGCCCGGCGTCTTGTATGCCCCGATGTTGAAGGCGTTGTACACCCCCGGGAACCGGGGATTCGCGCCGGTGACGCTCTGAGAGTTCCCCGCCGTGCCCATTTCCTGGATCATCATGGCCGCCAGAACGTAAGGGTTGACGCCATATGTCTGCCCGGCCCGGAAAAGGGTCTCCCCCAGGGTGTCGACGCCGTTGGAGGCGTCCTGATCCGCGTCATAGTCCTCCCGGCCCAGGAAAGTCCCGGCCGTGACGGAGGCCATACCCTCCATGGTCTGGGTCTCCGCGTCGAAGCGCTGGTCCAGGAACTGGAAAACGCTGCTGCTGTCCAGGGAGTTGCGGGGATCCATGTAGTAGGCGATGATCTCTCCGGAGGCCGCCACCCAGCCGCCGCTGTCCAGCTCGTTCCAGGTGCTGGTGGTCCAGTTATAGGCTCCCTCCTGGGTGGACTTCCAGGAAGAGACGGCGCTGCCCCACACCAGGCTTCGGCCCAGGACCGTTTCCTCCGCCAAGGCGGAGGACCAGTCCGCTCCGGGAGTGAATGGGTGGAAACGCCAGTTGGGGTAACTCTCGTGGAGAGTGCACAGAGGCGCTATGTAGGATTCCGGGAAGCCTGCCGCCCGCAGCGACGCCGCGAAGTCCTCCGCCTCGGTCGGCTCGTCGTCAGGTCCGGTCTCTTCAGGTCCGGTCGGCGCTTCCCCTTCCGCAGGCTCGGCGGTCGGCGTCTCCTGGGGCGCTGCGGACCCCGGCGTCTCCTGGGGCGCTGCGGACCCCGGCGTCTCGGTGGGCGCAGCCGTCGCGTCGACGACAACGGCAACGTCCTCGCTGACGCCGGAGGCCAGCGCCCTTTCGGGGGCGAGCAGCGCCAGACACAGCAGCAGCGCCGCGATCCGCCTGCTGTTTTTTCGAAGCACACGCTCGCCTCCTTCCCCAAAAATGACAATAGATTTCAAATCGTTACTTTCTTCGTCATGGTATCATCGAAGAAAAACGGCGTCAACCGACAATTCTTTCCATCATATTGGACTTTTTCAGGGATAAATCGGTTCATTGAGAAAAAACAACGCGGAGGCAAGTCTGCCTCCGCGTAATAAAAGTATCAAAATTATACAAACGGATTGGTGTCCCGGTACTGGTTTTCCTCGCCGGTGTAGGGATTGACGGGGATCTCGTTGCCGTTCCAGTCGATGTAATACATGTGAATGGCGTCGCGCATATCGAAGAAGGATTTGTCGCCCCGCCACACCTGATCCACCTCGCTGTCCTTCAGGTAGATCCTGGCGTTGGGAAGGGCTTCCCGCAGCTCCTCCACCTGCTGTTCCGTGAGCACACCGTAGGTCACCAGCAACAGCTTGAGATTGGTGCACTTCTTGAGCGTCTCAACGGCGACTTCCTTGTCCCGGATATACCAGCATGTACCGATGTTCAGATACTGCAGGTTGGGCAGGTCCGCCAGAGCAGAAATATCTTCCACCTGGGACAGGAACATCTCCAGCCAGATCAGGTTGTCCAGCCCCCGCAGGTCATCCAGATTCCGGACGGCGCACTTGCTGATCACCAGGTATTCCAGCTCCGGAAGATAGTGCAGACAGGAGAGATTGCAGTACCGGCTCACCAGCTTGCCCAGATCCATGGCCCGCATATGGGGACAGTACCGCAGCTCGTCCAGGGAGAAATTGTCCAGATCCAGATCCTCACTGAACTTGTACGGCACGTTCCATTGGCTGAAGTAGGTGGCATCCGTACGCACGCCGAAGTGGCGCACCTGCACCATCCAGACAAATTCTACGTCCTCATGGCGCTTGTTCAAAGCGTCCATGGTCTCATTATCCACGCCGCACAGGCACATTTCCACCTTTTTCAGCCGGGGAAAATACGGCAGGGCGTTTTCGATTTCAGAAATATCCTCCACTGGGACACCGCTGAGGATCAGCTCCTCGGCCAGGGTGTCCGCCTCCACGCCGCAGATGACCGTGTCCCAGCGCATCTCCGTCCCAGGCCGATAGTCGGCCAGGGCCCGGCGTCCCGCCTCCGACAGACCGCTGCCGGTGAGGTCCAGTTCCTGCAGCGCCGGCATCAGATCCAGCGCCTCTTTCAATTCCTCCAGAGAGGCGTCCGTCACCGGATCCCCTGCCAGGGAGACGAAAACGCTGTCCGCCGGAAAGGTCTTCTCCCCCATCGGCACGTTCCATACAAACGCGAGGCTGGGGTATTCTGCCCGCAGGCGGGTCTGATCCGAAAGGGAAAGGATCCCGTCGGGCACGGTCACGCTCTTCAGCCGGGAGAAATACCGCAGACGCTCCGAGAGCTCCCGGCCGTCGACCGGGCCGCGCAGCTCGATCTCCGCCGCGTCGGCGGGATAGAGCGTCTCCCCCAGCGCGACCTGCCAGTGCACGGTCACCTTCGGGTAGGCCTTCTCCAGAGCGGCGAGGGCGTCATAGTCCCGGCAGTCCCTGGCGTCGATCTCCCGCAGAGTGGGTATGAGGGCATACGTGGGCACGTCGTCCTCGGAGAGAGAGGTGACGATGATGCTTTCCCCGTTGCAGGGGTATTTCTCCTCCCCGATCTGCACGTTCCACAGGATCTCCGCCCGGGGGAGCGCCTCCCGCAGACGGGAGACCTGCTCCGCCGTGACGTCCCGGTCCCGGAGGTCCACCGAACGGGCAAAGCGAAAATACACCTGTCCGTCCACCGACGTGAACAGCAGGAAAAACGTACAGATCAGCACGATAAACGCGCCCAGGATCCACAGGCCCCATTTTTTCTTGTTTTTCTTGTTATCGGTACTCATGAGAGACCTTTCTCTCCCCGGGGACGCCCGGGAAGGCGAATAAGATCAGGCTCTGCTCCGCAGGGCGGAGAACGCCAGACCGATCAGCCAGGACAGCAGCATCAGCAGCCCCAGACGGAGCAGCGCCGCCGCCGCGAAGGGCAGACCCGGCGCCAGCTTTTCCGTCAGGATCATGACGGTGTTCTGGTTGAGGTACATGAGATAGCTCAAAGAGCCCAAAAAGCCGGAAACGCCGTTGTCCATGGTCCGGGACAGGCCGCCCCGGCACAGGAAGAACACCGGCACCAGCGCCGCGATCCAGACGATGGCCGCGGCGTCAAAAAGGCCCTGCCGGGCGAAATAGAGGATCAGCAGACTTCCCGCAAACAGCGCCGCCTCCCCCGCCGTACGCAAAGCCTCCGGGACGCGGCGGCTCCACCGGGCCAGCGCTTCAAACCCGACGCACAGCTCGCAGCCGACGCCGATCTCGGCGAAGGCCCGGAGCAGGGTCACGGGCGCATATCGGTCCTGCGTTACGTCCACGGTGCCGAAGCGCCAGACGGAAAAGAGCAGAGCGGCCACGGCCGCCGGAACGACGAACCGGAGAAACGCTTTCTCGTTGAAGCGAAGGAAGAAGACCACCGCCGCGGAGGCCCAGATCAGCGCGCTGACGAACCACAGCGGCCGCCCGATGCTGTAGGGCCGGATGAACGCCTGCAGTGCCAGGATATCCGGCAGGCCCCGGGTCAGAGCGCGGGTCAGAGAGAGGCTGCCGGTAAGGAGCTTCGCGCCCATGAGCAGCAGCACCGAGATCAGGTACTCCGGATACAGCCGCACGTAGCGGCCCTTCAGATAAATCAGCGCCTCCCGGACGGGGGATTGCCGGGCGGGACGGATGCTCAGATGGCTGCAGAGCAGAAAGCCCGCCGTCAGAAAGAAGAATTCCACGCCCAGATACCCGCCGGTGAACGCCCGGGAGGAGGCGTATCCCCCGAACTCCCGGAAATGGAACAGAAACACGGCGCAGCAGAAGAGAAAGCGCAGCAGCTCTATGGCGTTGTTTTTCTCGCCGTCGGACCGGCTGTTCATGTTACCTTTCTCCTCTCATGGCGTCAGGGCCGTTTATTATCTGACACGGATCGACGATTATTCTGTCAGGGCTTCACGCAGGGCGGCGGCCACCGTCTCCACGGTCCGGGCGTCCATATAGGGATGCATGGGCAGGGACAGCACCGTGGCGCAGAGCTCGTCGGTCACCGGGCAGTCCACGTACACCCTGTTGCCGGCAAAGGCGAGCTGGGTATGCATGGGCTTGGGGTAGTAGACCATGGTGGGGATGCCTTTGGCCTTCAGCGCCGCCTGCACGGCGTCCCGTTTGGAGGCATCCTTCAGCCGGATCGTGTACTGGGCCCAGCTGGACAGCCATCCCTCCGGCACGATGGGCAGGATCACGTCCATGCCGGCGAGGGCCTCGTTATACCAGCGGGCGACTTCGTTGACGTCATCCAGCTCGTAGCTCTCGAAGGCGTCCATTTTCACCAGCAGGATCGCCGCCTGGATGGTGTCCAGCCGGGAGTTCATGCCGATACGGACGTTGTCGTATTTCATGGTGCCCTTGCCGTGGACGCACAGCGAGCGGATCAGCGCGGCGGTATCGTCGTCGTTGGTGAAGACCGCGCCGCCGTCGCCGTAGCAGCCCAGAGGCTTGGCCGGGAAGAAGGAGGTGGTGGCCATGTCGCCAAAGGCGCCGTTGCGCTTGCCGTGATAGGCGCCGCCGAAGCCCTGGGCCGCGTCCTCCAGCATGTACAGACCGTATTTCTTCGCCACGGTCTCGATGGCGCCGTGGTCGGCGGGCAGGCCGTACAGGTCCACGTCGGCCACCGCCTTGGGAATGAGCCTGCCTTCCGCCTTCACCGCCAGAATAGCCTTCTCCAGGCTCTCCGCGTCGGCGTTGAAGGTGTCGGCGCACACGTCGTAAAACACCGGGGTGGCGCCCAGGGCGGAGGCCACCTCGCCGGTGGAGAAGAACGTGAAATCGGGCACGAACACTGCGTCTCCGGGGCCCACACCCCAGGCCATCAGCGCCAGCTGCAGGGCGTCGGTGCCGTTGGCGCAGGCGATGCAGTGCTTCACGCCTACGTATCCGGCCAGCCGGTCCTCCAGTTCCTTTACCTGGGGGCCGCCGATGTATTTGGAGGACGCCGCCACGGAGATCATGGCCTCGTCCATCCGGGGCTTCAACACCTCATACTGCTTTTGAAGATCACGAAACTGCATTACTCTGCCTCCTTGAGACCGTTTTCATATTCCACGTATTTCCGGCCGCAGACGGAACACGCCAGCGTGTCATCCAGCAGCGCGCCGCACTCGCAGGCCCAGCCCCGCCGCCGGGCAGGGACGCCCAGCATCAGCGCATGGTCGGGCACGTCGTCCGTCACCACGGCCCCGGCGCCGATCAGCGCCCAGCGGCCGATGGTGTGGCCGCAGACCACGGTGGCGTTGGCGCCGATGGAGGCGCCCTCTTTCACCAGCGTCTTCTTGTATCCGGCCCGGCCCTTGGGGTACCTGGCCCGGGGAGTCAGGTCGTTGGTGAACACGCAGGACGGGCCGCAGAAAACGTAATTCTCCAGCTCCACCCCTTCGTAAAGGGAAACGTTGTTCTGCATCTTGCAGCCGTTGCCCACGCGGACGTTGTTGGAAACGTTCACGTTCTGACCCAGGGAGCAGTTTTCCCCGATGACCGCGCCGCTCTGGACGTGGCAGAAATGCCAGATCTTCGTCCCGGCGCCGATGGTCACGTCTTCGTCGATAAAGCTTGTCTCATGCACAAAGAAGTCGCTCATTTTTCAAATCTCCCCACGTAGTCCATGGTCGAGCCCCGCTCCAACGGGAAGCGCACGGGCGTTCCCCGGGCGGCGGACTCGTAGATGCCCAGCACCAGCTCCAGGGCCTTGCGTCCCTCCGCGCCGGAGCAGACCGGCTCTCTTCCCTGCTCCACAGCCTGGATCATATCCCGGTACAGCGGCGTGTGGCCGGCGCCCAGGTCGGCCACGGCGTATTTCTCCAGGCTCTCCGGGAGCGAGGCGGGCCCTTCGGCAAACTGCCAGCGCTCCGCCTGATCCAGGAACTTGCCGCTGACGGACACCGTGCCCTTTTCCCCGAAGAAGGCCATGGAATCGCTGAGATTGTTGGGATAGACGTTCACCGTGCCCTCGATGAGAGCATAGGCGCCGCTTTTGAACTTCACCAGGGCCAGGCCCATGTCCTCCGCCTCGGTGTAGGGATGGCACAGGTTGTCGGTGTAAGCGAAGACCTCCTCCGCGTCCCCCAGGATCCACTGCAGCAGATCGGTGTAATGGATGCACTGATTCATCAGCGTGCCGCCGTCGTTCTTCCAGGTGCCCCGCCAGGGGCCGGCGTCAAAATATGCTTTGTTCCGGTTCCGGCGCACCTGGGCGGCGGCGTGGAACATTTTGCCAAAATCGCCGCCGTCCGCCGCCGCCTTCACGGCCCGGACGGAGGGAACGAAGCGGAGCTGATGGTTCACGCACAGCTTCACGCCGTTCCTTTTCGCGCACTTGATCATGGCGTCCGCGTCCTCCAGGGAGAGGGCGATGGGCTTTTCCACGATCACGTTGGCACCCGCGTCCATACAGTCGCAGGCGATGGCGCGCTTGACGCCGCTGCCCAGAGCCACGGCCGCAAGCTCCGGCCGGATCTCCGCGAGCATGGCGCGGTAATCGGCAAAGAGCTTCACGCCCTGCCGCTTTTCCTCCGGCAGGAGGGAGAGGGCTTTCTCCCGGTTTTCCTCCACCAGATCGCACAGCGCCGCGATCTCCAGCCCGCTTTCCAGCGCAGCCTTGATATGAGCCGCGGAGATCATGCCGCAGCCGATGAGCGCGTATTTCATAGCGTCACGTCCCTCAGGATATCGCAGATCTTCTCCGCCGCGTGGCCGTCGCCGAAAGGATGATAATTCGGGTCGATGGTCTGTTCGGCGGACAGCTTGCGCAGGATGTCCTCCCGGTCCGGCTTGCCCAGCTGGTTGCGGTTGCCCACCATGGTCTCGGGCCAGGCCACGTAGTCCAGAATGAACACGCACTGCACCCCGGCGTAAAAGGCCTCGCACTGGAGCCCGCCGGAGTCGGTGACGATCTTTTTCGCGTTTTTGGTCAGATGTACGGAGTCGGAATAGCCCACCGGCTGGGTGAGGATCACGTTTTGCAGACCCTCTTTGGCCTTGATGCGGGCGGCCCGGTCGTGGTTCCGGGGATGGACCGCGTAAATGGTGGGGGCGTCCAGGCTATTCATGGCCAGCAGGATCTCCGTCAGCGGTTCGTCGGTGCCGGTGTTCTCCTGCCGGTGGCAGGTCATGTAGTAGTACTCCTTCGGCACCGTGACGGCGTTGCCCTCAAAGTCCAGGATATGGGGCTCCCAGGGCAGGTCGGCAAAGTGGAGGAAGGAATCGTACATGATGTTGCCCACCACGTAGGCCCGCTCCCCCAGGCCCTCCCGCTCCAGCTTGCTCCTGGCGTCCTCGGTGGCGGCGAACAGCAGCCGGGAGCAGTGGTCGGTGACGATGCGGTTGACCTCCTCCGGGTTGGAGAGGGTGCCCAGACGGTTGCCCGCCTCCACGTGGAGCACGGGGATCTGAAGCTTCACCGCCGCCAGGGCAGCCGCCATGGTAGAGTTGGTGTCGCCGTAGACCAGCAGGGCGTCCGGTTTTTCTTTCATGAGCACCTGCTCCAGCTCGATGAGCATACGCCCGGTCATCTCTCCGTGGCTGCCGCCGGAGATGCCCAGGTTGTAGTCCGGGGCGGGGATGCCCATTTCCCGGAAAAAGATCTCTGACATATTCGGATCGTAATGCTGGCCCGTATGGACCAGGATCTCCGTATGTTCCCGGCGCAGAGCACGGGAACCGGCCGCAGCTTTGATAAACTGCGGCCGGGCTCCTACTACCGTCACTATTTTCATTACAGTACCTCGATATTGTCCCGGTAGGCCACGTTCTTCATGGCGTTCTTGGTATCGAACACCAGCCTGGCATGGCGCTGGACCAGTTCATAATCCACGTTGGTATGGGCCGCCGTGACCATCACCAGATCTGCGTTCTTCACCGCCTCCGGCGTGAGGGCGGGGATGCTCTCCATGGTAAGCGCACCCTTGCGGAATTTGGGGACCCAGGGATCGTAATACTCCACCTGCGCGCCGCGCTTGAGCAGCTCCTGGATCACGCTGATGGCCGGGCTCTCCCGGTAGTCGTCGATGTCCTGCTTGTAGGCTACGCCCAGCACCAGGAACTTCGACCCGTTGACGGACTTCTGCACCGCGTTGAGGATCCGGCCCGCCCGGTCCACGCAGTACTCGGGCATCCGGTCGTTGACCATCATGGACGCCTCGATCATGGAGGTGTGGAAGCCGTATTCCCGGGCCTTCCAGCTCAGATAATAGGGGTCCAGGGGGATGCAGTGCCCGCCCAGGCCGGGGCCGGGATAAAACGCCTGGAAGCCGTAGGGCTTGCTCTTGGCGGCGTCCACCACTTCCCAGATGTCGATGCCCATCCGGTCGCAGAGGATGGCCAGCTCGTTGATCAGACCGATGTTCACGTTCCGGTAAGTGTTCTCCAGGATCTTCTCCATTTCCGCGATGGCGGGCGAGGAGACCTTGTAGACCGGCGCTTCCAGCACGGTCTCATACATGGCGGCGGCCACCTCCGTACACTCGGGAGTACAGCCGCCCACCACCTTGGGTGTGTTCTTGGTCTTATAGATCAGGTTTCCCGGGTCCACCCGCTCCGGGGAAAAGGCCAGGTAAAAGTCCTCGCCGCATTTGAGCCCGGAGGTCTCCAGAATGGGCTTCACCAGCTCCTCGGTGGTGCCGGGATAGGTGGTGGACTCCAGCACCACCAGCATATCCTTGTGGACGTAAGGGGCGATGCTCTCCGTGGAGGAGCGGACGTAGCTGATATCGGGCTGCTGATGGGCGTCCAGCGGCGTGGGGACGCAGATGCACACGCAGTCGCAGGAGGCAGCCTCGGCAAAGTCGGAAGTGGCCGACAGCCGGCCGTTCTCCACCAGGGTCTTCAGGTCCTCGTTGACCACGTCGCCGATGTAGTTGTGCCCGGCGTTGACCATGTCCACCTTTTCTTTCTGTACGTCAAAGCCGATGACCCGGAAGCCCGCCTTGGCCTTTTCCACTGCCAGCGGCAGGCCTACGTAGCCCAGGCCGATGACGCCCAGAGTCGCTTTCCGCGCCAGGAGCTTATCCTTCAGATTGCCCATTTCGATCCCTCAAATCTGTTTATTCTATGATTCCCGCCGGTCCGGGATAGCCCGGCACGACAGTTAAATATACCACGTTTTTGCTTTTTTCGCAATATGACCGGGGAAGAACTGTTCACAAAAGGCGCCCGTCACGCCTTTTTCTTTTTGGCGAAGTGGCGAAGGAGCCCCGCCGCCTTGTTTTTCATGTAAAGGAACTGGGGACTGCGGCGGAACAGCAGATACCACAGCCCGTTGGGGATCACCGCGCAAAGCACGCCGCAGGCGAAGAAGCTGCCCCAGGAGGGCGTGGAGAACGGCAGCGTGGCCAGCTTGACCAGCGCGCCGGTGGCCATGACCAGCGCCAGATCCCGGAAATACATCCGGTAGAACTCCCAGGCCTTTTTGCCGAAAGCCTCCCGGTAGACCAGGCTGGGGTCGAAGGACAGCATGACGATCAGGCTGACAGTGGTGCCCAGCAGCGCGCCGCCCACGCCCAGCCCGGCAGGTCCTACCAGCACGATGGACAGGGCCGCGTTCAGCACCGAGGAGAAAATATAGCGATACCGTGTCTGCCAGAACAGGCCGTGCACGTCCCGGTACTTCACCACCGCCCCGGCCAGGCCCTCGATGAGAAAGTTGAAGGCCAGCAGGAATTCTTCCCAGGGGGCCAGCAGCCACTTGGAATCGTGGAGCCACACGCCGACAATAAATGGTTTGAACATGATCCACAAGGAAATGGAGCAGAAGCCGTAGATCCAGAAATAGATAAAGTGCAGGTTTTTCAGGAATTCTTCCTTCCGCTCTCGTGTCTCCACGGCGCAGAAATTGCCGATACTGGCGTGCATGGAGCCGAAGATGGTACGCAGGATGGTGTCCACCGAGGTACGCAGCATCAGATAGTTGGAAAAAACGCCGGTGCGGGCCACGCCGATCAGCGCGGAGATCACCGTGGAGTCGATGCCGTCGTTCAGCACCCGGCAGATCCGGTTGGCGGCCATGCCCGCCACGTTGCGCAGGATGGGCGCCTTTTCCTCTTTGGTCAGCGGGGTGATATTCTCGTCCCGCAGATAGGGGTACATCCTGTCCACCTGGCGCTTGACCAGGTAGTTTGAAAGGATGTTGGTGGTGATGCCCACCGCGGAATAGACGTAGAAGGACAACCGGGGATCGCTGCGCAACAGCAGCAGCAGGACGATGCGCAGTACGGAATTCAGCAGCGAGATCAGAAAGCTGATGATGGATATCACGTAGCCCTTCTGATCCGCTTCCAGGATCGCGCCCTTGTAGGCGAAAAACCAGTAGGAAGAGGTCATCTCCAGTACCATCATCAAATAGATGACCTTGAGATTGACCAGATCCGTGCCGCCCTTGGCCAGATACGGCAGCACGGGCGTCAGCGCCGTGCCCACGATGAGGAACACCGTGCCGATGACCCGGAAAGCCCGGCGGTAAAAGTCCATGAGGGACTTGATCTTTTCCGTGTTGCTGTCGGCGATGGGCTTGTACAGGGCGTAAATGATGCACGAGCCGATGCCCAGATCCGCCAGGCACAGCACCGTCAGTACGCTGCCGAACAGGCCGTTGATGCCCAGGTATTCCTCGCTCAGGCAGTAGATGAATACTGTGCGGGATATAAAACCGATCAGGAACTTCAGGATCTGCCCGGCAAAGCCCGTGGCCATGTTCCGCAGAGAATAGATCGTTCGCATTTTCGGGCAGTCCCTCCCTTCTTCCGTTGCTTCTTCAGCCGGTCAGCGTCCTCCGGCCAGACGGTAATAGGTCTCCGGCGACAGCCGGTAGAGCAGCCGGGTCAGCGCGGCGCGGGCGCGGCGCTCTCCGCCGGTCCTGCGGCTGTACTCCAAGCGGGTCTTTTTCAGCGTTTCCAGCGTCTCCCGCCGGTTTTCCAGTGCAGAGGCGGCACAGGCCTTATACAGGCTGTCGCAGTCGTGCACCAGCTTCCTTGCCGCAAAGGGACACAGTGCCGGGGCTTTTTCCTCCAGCAGGCCATAGATCTCCTGCCATGCCAGTACCTGGTCCACGGAACGGGCGTTCACCGCGCCGGTGGTGGCGCTGCCGCTGCGCCGGAAATACCGGTAGGTAGCGTCCTCCGTCACTGTCATATCCGGGCATTCGGCGAGCACCCGGGCACAGTAGAGGGCGTCCTCCGCCCTGGCGTAGGGCGGGAAGCGGTGCTTTCTCGCCGCCTCGGCCGGAAAGAGCTTGTTCCAGCAGCCGTAGAGCCCGTCGGAATCCAGAAAAAAGGCCGGGAGGACCGCGTCGTCTTCATACCTGCCCGGTTTTGGCTGAAAGCGTGTCCCCTCCGCGCCGGTTTCGTCCACGCTGACAGCTCCGCAGGCGGTCACGGCGGCGCCGCTCTCCCGGGCGGCTGCATACAGCCGCTCCAGATGCTCGGGCGCATAGGCGTCGTCGCTGTCGAGAAAGGTGATATACTCCCCTGCCGCCGCATCCAGTCCGGCGTTCCGGGCGGCGCCCACCCCGGCGTTGGTCTGGTCGAGGACACGGATCCGGCTGTCCCCCGCCGCCAGAGCGCGGCAGAGCTTTTCGGAGCCGTCGGTGGAGCCGTCATTCACCAGGATCAGTTCCCAGTCGTTCATGGTCTGGGCCAGCACGCTCTCCACGCACTTTTCCAGATAGTCTCTCACGTTGTATACGGGGGTAATGATGCTGATCGTCATATCATCCCTCCAGCACCCGGCGGTACAGCGCCGTCAGCTGCCCGGTCACCGCCGATTCGGAAAAACGTTCCGCGCAGATGGCCGCGATCCGGGCGGGATCGTAGCTGTCATAATTTTCCAGCACGGTCACCATGGCGTCCGTCAGAGCGGGCACGTCCTCCACGTCCACGGCTATGCCGGTCTCCGGCATGGCCAGCAGCTCCCAGGCGTTGGTCTTTGTCATGATGATGGGCAGGCCGCAGGCCATGGCCTCCACGTATACCACACCAAAGGTCTCCGTGCGGCTGGGCAGCACGAAGATCTGGTTTCGGCGCAGGGTGCTGGCCACTTCCTCCCGGGAGACGTTCCCGGCAAAGGTGACCTTCTCCCGGATCCCCAGCTCCTCCGCCAGCGCTTCCAGCGCGGAGCGCTCAACCCCGTCGCCGCAGACGGTGAGCGTCAGTTGTCTTTCCGTCCTCTCCGCCGCCGCGGCGAAGGCCCGCAGCAGCAGATCGAAGCCCTTTTTATAGTCCAGCATTCCAACGGACACAAAGCCGATGCTCTCCCCTGCCTGCGCGTGGAGCTCCCCTGAGAAGAACCGCTCGCTGACCAGATTGGGGATCACGGCGATCTCCTTGCCGCCGCAGTACGGGCGGATCTGCTGTCGCAGACCGGGGCTCACGGCGACGATCGCGTCAGCTGCGGCGTAACTCCAAGATACAAAGCGAAGCTGCTTTTCGCTGAGCAGCTTCCGCTCGAACCAGGTGACGTGCTCGGTGACCACATATGGCAATCCAAACAGCGCTTTCAGCGCACGGGCATAGCGGGCGGAGTAAAAGGAATGGACGTGGATGATCTCCGGCCGTTCCTCCTTCGGCATGGCGCGCAGGAGCTTGATCATGGCGTTCATGATCCGGAAGAACGTCAGATGACAGGGAATTCGCTTGACAGAAATGGCGTATTCTGTCACTTCGCCACGACGGGACTTTTCCACCCGGCAGGGGATCGACCTGCTGGAAAACACCGCGAAAACACTGACGCTATGCCCGGCGCGGGCAAGCGCCTCCGCCTGCTCGGCAAAAAAGGATCCGCGCACGGTGTCGTTTTTCGTGGGGTACCAGGAGGGCAGAATCAGAATACGCATGGATAACTCCTTACTGTTTCTTTTCGAGCAGGTCCTCCGCCACCCGGCGGGCCCGGTGGATCCACAGATTTCCCTGCTCCAGGGCCGCGGCGGCCTGCCGCCGCCAGTTTTCCAGCCGCTGCGG
>JAEEGL011986694.1_pt1 | contig 14679 bp, 15 predicted proteins | sample 9134231 | NCBI WGS metagenome assembly JAEEGL01 (sample SAMN16246548, study PRJNA631951) | gut metagenome | biome: gut microbiome; feature: rumen; material: fiber-attached | host: Bos | place: Iran: Karaj | collected 2018-10 | reverse complement strand
TATGAAATTATATAAAGGAAAGTATTTTGATGTCGTATTTGAAGATTGGTGTCAAGAATTTCCAGGAGCTTGTATAATAACAGGACATAAAGAGTGCTTAGGTGATATGACAAGTGATGAATGGAAAGAACTAGGTATTTTAGAGAAAGAACTTGAGAGAGTTTGCAAATTAGTATTTGGAGCTACCATGTTTAACTTTGCATGTTTAATGAATAATGCATATAGAGATAATGAAAAACCTCACGTTCATTTTTGGTTTGTTCCAAGATACAAAAATGAATTAAAACTATTTAATAAAATATATAAAGATAAACATTTTGGATATAATTTTTGGAAATGGGCAAACAGTAAACTTAGAAGACAAAAAGATGTTTTTACTAAAGAAGAAAAAATAAAAATATTTGAAATGATGAAAAAAGAATTCCACTTAAATTAATAAAAAACACTAGTTAATACAACTAGTGTTTTAATATTCATGGCAGGGGTAGCAGGAGTTGAACCCACATCAGCGGTTTTGGAGACCGTTATTCTACCATTGAACTATACCCCTAAAAGCACGTAACTTCATTATAGCATATTTTTTTTCTATTGCAAGTTTATTAATGCTATAATGATAATGATAATAATAATATGATAGGAAGGCGATGAATATGTTTATACTTGATACTCTAAACGAAATAAGTTTCTATCGTGTAGGTTTAGTTTTTAAATCTGGAGTAAACATTGTCTGCATCGTCGTACCATTACTAATTATAATCCTTTGTATGATAGATATATTCCAAATTGTATACAAGCCTTCAACTGATGAAGCTAAAGTACAAATAAAAAAATCAGCAGATAGAATCATCGCCGGATTAATAATATTTATTATACCAAGCGTAATAAACTACACGATGTCTTTAGTAAATGGATATCAAAAAGATACTTTATTTAAGTACTATGAAGGTGCAAGTAAAGAAAAGATAGAACAATTAAGAATTCAATATGATAAAGAACAAGAAGCTGAAAGAAACAAAAAAGAAGCTGAATACAAAGAAGCAGGTAAAAGAATTCAAAACGAAGAAGCTAAAATAAAACAACAAAAAGAAGAACAGTTTAAAGAATGGCAACAAAAAAAGAATAGTAATAACAATAATAACAATTCAAATGACAACTCCAATTATACTAGCGATGATGGTTCTTCATACTCAGGTGATTCAAACGGAAGTGGAAACTTTGGAGGTGTAACTGTTAATAATGGTGTATTTACTATTCCGAATAGAAGAGCAACAAGCGATGCTGATACGCCAAAGCAATCAGGACCATACGGAGTAAATCCAATATTTGGTGAAAGATTAACTAAATTTATGAATGCTGCAAAAGAGGCAGGATATAAAATAACTGTAACAAGCGGCTGGCGTTCTTATTCAAGTCAAAGAAAACTATGGGATAATTCTTCAAGGCCATGCAGTTCAAGAAGTAAATGGGTTGCTTGCCCAGGTGGCTCAAGACATGGATTTGGAATAGCAGCCGACTTAAAATTCAATGGTAGTAGCTGTAGCGGGGGATGGGATTGTAACGCCGCAGCAAAATGGGCACATGCAAATGCTGGAAAGTATGGATTAAAATTTAGAATGTCTTGGGAACCATGGCATATAGAACCTGCACAGGTAAATGGTGGAAGCTTTGGTTCATGCCAAGCTAAATGTTAGGTGATTATATGAAAAGGAAAATATTATTACTATTTACAATCTTATTATTAACCGGTTGCAGTGCAAATTATGATATATATTTTAATGAAGATACCATCCACGATAATATTGAAGTATATGAAGACAGTAAAATAATAAACAGTTTAACTGATGATCAAAGTAATGACTTAAATAATTTGTTCCTAGATTGGGAAAACGGTTATGATTATTATGAAAGAGAATTATATGCTACTGATGCAATAACTGGATATCGTTATAAATATGATTTTAAATATGAAGAATATGACGCAATGTCTCAAATAAGAAAATGTTATGACACATTTGATTTTACTTATGATAAAGAAAAAATAAAATTAACAACATCTGATGAATTCTTATGCGGAACATATTATCAAAATGCTAAAGAAATGACTATTACCATTAATAGTAAATATGAAATCATATCATCAAATGCAGATGAAAAGGACGGAAACAAACATACATGGATAATCAACAAGAATAATTATAAAGAACATCCAATAGTACTTGAAATAAATAAAAGAACAACAGTTAAAGATTTAAAACAAAGAAAAAGGACAACTGTTAAACAAATAATTTTATTAATAGTATTTATAGTTTTAATAATTATTTATATAATAAGAAAAAGACGTAAATAAAAATTACGTCTTTTATGTTATAATAAACCAAGGTGATTTTATGAAGATTGGCATTGATATCGATGATACTTTAACAAATACAGTAGAACTACAAAAATCATATTGGCAAGAATATGTTAAAAATCATCCAAACAAAGATTACAACGAAGAAATTCCCAAAAATATCAATACCTTTGGATATAAATATATCGAAGATTATTGGGATTTATATCGAGAACCTCTATTCTATCCATCATTTAAAGAAAACGCCTCTTTAGTAACTAATAAACTTGATAATGATGGATATGAATTGTGTGTAATAACTTCAAGACCTGATTATAAATATAAAGATTTACACAAAAGATTAGAAGAATGGTTTAAACAAAATAACATTCCAATTAAAACAATTTATACAAACATTAAAAATAAAGGCCACTATTGCAAAAAGAAAAATATTGATTTATTAATTGATAATGATATTGCTCAAATAAATGAAGCCAATAAATATAAAGTTAAAACAATAATGTTTAATAATCTTGATGAATATAAAGGACTAAAAACAACCGATTGGTTAGAACTATATGAAATAATAAAAAAAGAATTCCCAAATAAATAAACTACACAACAGTGTAGTTTTATTTATTCTTTATATCTCTTAAATAAGTAAGCAAAGCTAATCTAGAACTAGCATCAATTATTAAACGAGAATCATATAAATCCATTAAATCATCTAAAGAAACCTCTAATGGTTCTAAAGCTTCGTCAGGATCAAGACTTTGCTGTGACTTCTTCTCGCAGTTTTTAGCAACAAATACTTTAATAATAGCATTGCTGCATCCTTGATCTTGATAATGCCACTCTATTTCTCTTAAATCATTACTAACATATCCAGTTTCTTCTTCTAACTCTCTTTTTGCCGCATCTACAAACTCTTCTCCTGGATCTACCATTCCTGCAGGAAATTCAACTGCTATACCATGAGTATCAATCATATTTGGTCTAGATTGAACTACAATAAGGTATTTTCCTTCTATAGTTTGAGGAATAATAACAACAGCATCTCCGTCATGACGATTTTTTAATATTCTTTCAACTCTTTTTACTTTACCATTAGCTAAAGTAACTTCATAAGCTTCACGACCAATATAACCATCATAATTGGAAGATACTAATTTATAATCAACAGTTTTCAATTTATTAGCATACTCAAGTATTTTTCCTTTCATATAAACCTCACATACTAGATAATATATCATACAAAGATTTTGAAATCATATATGATTTCCATAATTCATCTAAAATTCCTTGTACATCCTCAACATTAATATTATCACCAAGATAATTATCTATCAACTCACCATAATTTATACTTATTAGGTTTCTTTTTTGTTTTAATAAATCCCTTTTTCTATCTTCTACAGAATTGATTGAAAGACTCAAGCCTTCTTTTTCACCATCATATTTAAAAGAATTACTATTTTCTTTAGTTAATAAAATATTCTCTAAAATACTCTTTTCTATATCTGCATTAAATATTACACTATCAATACTATCCAGTTCACCAAATAATTGATCTACTTCAATTATTCTATCTTTTGCAAACTGATTAATATCTAAAATATCCTCACTTGGATAACTATAACTTTCTCTAATATTTCCTTCCCCAACAAATTTATGTCTAGAAAGTAATTCATTTTTAGACACTAAAAATACTCTTAAAGCATCAGCTTGTTTATAGCTATCTATCATCGAATCCCAAGTAATATCAGAATAATAGTATTTATTATCTAGTAATACTCTAATTAAAGAATAATCTGATGTCCCTAACAAAGAGAAAGCTTTTTGATTATCAAAAAAGCCAATAGTTTCTAATGCTCCATAAGAATAAACCGTAAATGAATCTATCCCAGCATAAGAAAGTAACATTTGAAAAGTTCTAGAATATGAAAGTCTACCTCCACATCTAGTATTTAAAACTTTATAAGTATTATTATAATTTGAAAGACTCATATATCCTGAATCATCTTCATTTAAGAATCTAATATTATCAATCATCCAACGATACAAAACCGCAAATTTCTGAAATGAATTATCTTTAACATAAATATATTTTGAAACAATTTTAGAAATAAAATCCATTACAAAATTTCTTTCCATTTGAGAATACTCATGGATACTATATGATCTCAATCCTAATGATTCTACCCAAGAAATATTACTATATCTTTCTTCCAATAGATTACTTCTTTTAAAATCAACATAATATAAGAAGTCTAAAGTGGCCCTACAATCAGGGGTTTTATTCAAATAATCAACAATCTGTTTAATATTTTTAAATTCTTTATTATCATAAAAAGTTAACCTTTTAACTTTATTTAATCCACTTACTTGAACCAAATTTTCATTATGAATTAAAGCTAACTCAACAAGATTATTAAAAGAAGATAAATCTATTTTATATATTTGATTTTGTTCTTTAACTTTTAAACTAATAATACTAGGTATTTTTTCACCTATATATTTTATATCTTCATCAGATAATGAAGGATAATGCTCCAAAGACAATACAGATAGATTTCTAAAGTACTTAATAACATTCATATCATCTTTAGACATAGATACATATGAAACAGAAGCGAGTTCGTTTTCTGAAAAACTAGTTCTATTATCATCTAATATTTTAAGTTCTCTTCTAACATAAGTACTTAAAGACTCAGATAATTGTATCATCACTATCACCGACCCTCATACCATTTTAATTATAACATTACCAATAAAAAAAGTCTTTATAAAAGACTTCTTTATTCAAAAAGATAAACATAATTATTTTTAAAAATATATGATTCATAACTTCATATACATCGGCAACTAAAAATAATTAATAATCTTAAAGAAAACATATTAATAAATCTAGAAAAAATGTAGAGAAGCAATAATTAATACCCGCTCATAACAGATATCAAAACCTCTAGATTTACAGGTTTGAAGATTTTCCAAACAATAATAAGATATTTACAAAAACCAATACAATTTCTACTTAAAAATTTCTGGATTTTAATGTTGCCGTATCAATATTATAATGTGCTTCACTAAAATAGAAACAAATATTAATAATTGTAAACACCTAATAATATAAATATCCGCAAAATATATTTATATTATAATCTCCTCTACATCTTGATTATATCATCTGTGTAATTAATGCAATACATTTTTTAAAAAGCACATTACACTTACTTTACTACTCCAAACAAATCATATTCATTTGAATTAGTTATTTTTACATCTACAAACTCATTTATCATAGTATCATTGTCATTTTCTATATAAATAACACCATCTTCAGAGGGAACATCCATATAGCTTCGTCCAATTAAGTATTCCCCATCTTCACTAATATTTTCAATTAAACAATTAAATATCTTTCCAACGCACTTTTTAAGATTATCTTTGCTAACCCCTTGTTGAATCTCCATTATTTTATTGCGTCTTTCTATTTTAACTTTTTCACTTATTTGATCTTTAAACTTAGCCGCAGGTGTTCCATCTTCAGCACTATAAGAAAAAGCCCCTAATCTATCAAACCTACAACTTTGAACAAATTCACATAACTCATTAAAGTTTTCTTCTGTTTCCCCAGGAAATCCTACTATTAAAGTTGTCCTTAAAATAACATCAGGTATTTCTTTTCTTAATATATTAACCAAATCATAAATAGATTTCTTATCGCTTTTTCTATTCATTCTTTTTAATACATCATCTGAAATATGTTGAATAGGTAAATCAAAGTAATGACATATTTTCTTACTATTCTTTACTACATCAATTAGTTCATCAGTAATAGTTTCTGGATAGGAATATAAAAATCTAATCCATTTAAATCCATCAATCTTTTCTAAATCAGTAAGTAATTCAGCTAATCTACTATGACCATATAAATCTACACCATACTTAGTAGTATCTTGTGCTATAACTACTAGTTCTTGAATACCCTTTTTTGCTAATAACTTAGCTTCATCTAGTATATCTTCATATTTTCTAGATACATATTTACCTTGAATATATGGAATAGCACAATAAGTACAATAGTTACTACATCCTTCAGCTATCTTTATATAAGCCATAATATCTCCAGTTGTAAGAACTCTATCCATAAATTCTAATTTATCTTCTGATTCTCTTTTATTAATTAAATTTGATACTTTATTCCATAGTTTATCATAATCAGATATCTTAACAAATAAATCTACCTCTGGAATCTCTTTTTCTAACTCTTTTATATATCTTTCCACTAGACATCCTGTTACTATTAAATACTTACAATTGTGCTTTTTATATTCTGCCATTTCAAGTATAGTTTGAATTCCTTCATCTTTAGCCGATTCAATAAAACCACAAGTATTGATTAGTAGTATTTCAGCATCTTCTGGACTATCTACAATTACAAAGCCATGTTTTTTAAATAAACCGATCATTTCCTCTGTAACCACCAAATTCTTAGAACATCCCAATGAAATAAATCCAATTTTCATCTAATCACCCCAAAATTCAAAAGTATTATAACATAAAAAAATCGAATTTATCATTCGATTTAATTACTTGCTATCAAAGTTAGATTTGTTTTCTTTTCAGCACCATTTCTTAAGTATTTAACAGTAATAGTATCTCCTGCTTTATACTTATATAATGTATATCTAAGTGATGCAACACTAACAATTTCATCATTATTAATTCCAATAATGATATCACCTGTAGTTAGTCCAGCTTTTTCTGCTGGAGAACCAGCACTAGCAGATTCAACAATAACACCATTACGTGGACTTATTCCATACTTAGATGCATAACTTCTATTATTAGCATCAACCATACTAATACCAATATATGGTCTTGAAACATCTTCACCACTAACTAATGCATTAGCATATTTTAAAGCATCTTCAATCGGAATAGCAAATCCCATACCCTCGACACCACTGTTAACAAGTTTCATGTTAGTAACACCAATAACATCTCCATTAACATTACATAATGGGCCTCCTGAATTACCACTATTAATAGCAGCATCAGTTTGCATAACTCTCATTATCCAGTCAGATGTATTACTATTATTTGTACTAACTTCTACTAATCTATCTTTACCAGATAGAATTCCTCTAGTTACACTCCAAGAATAAACCTCACTATCTAGTGGAGCGCCTATTGCAAAAGTAGTATCTCCAACTCTCATTTTTTCACTAGATCCAAGCTTTGCAACTTGCAATTGCATAGAACCAGAGTATTTTAATACTGCTATATCTGCATATCTATCTCCACCAACAATATCAACTTTAATCTCTTCACCATTAGTAAATAATACACCCACATTATCTCCACCAGAAATAACGTGGTAATTAGTCATCAAATAATATTTATTATCATCTTGAGCATAAATAAATCCTGTTCCAGTAGCAATTAAAGTATCCTTAGTATAAGTTCTAACAACTACAACTGAATCATAAATATTTTGAACTCCATCAGCGATTCCTTCATCCGTTACTGATACTTCACTTTTAGATATATTAGTAAAAGTAGTCCTAGCAAAATTAGGATTTACCTTTAATAATATTAAAATACCTGCAGCTCCAGCAAATACAGAAATAAGAATTGAAATAATAATTATTCCAGCTAGTCCCATACTAAACTTTTTCTTTTGCTGTATAACTTGTTGAGTACCATCTGGATTTTGTACATAGCTATTGACTTCCATACTCATCTATCCTCGCAATCTTCGTGAAATTAGTTGGGAATCCCATTCTATCTAAAACTTTATCTATTTCAATTGTGCTAATTTTTCCCCCAAGTATATCTAATTCATAAGACAATTCATTAATTAATAAAGTAAAGTCTTCTTCTCTTAATAATCTTTTTAAAATAATAACCAGACCAAATAAGTCATTTTTACCATAGATATACTCTCCATCCATTTTAGGTATTTCTAAGAATGAATGATATTTAGTATCATCAATAAGTCTCTGTGTCTTGTGATCATACATGATATCTTCATGAGCACATAAATTACGGAAATTTGCTAGTATTGGCATATAAACAATTAAATCATCTACATCAATTCCATATACTTTAGCAATTTCCTTTTGATCTTCCGGTTTCATAATTGTATACAACTCTGAAATCAAACCAAATGATAATACTTTAACAACAACCCAAAAAGGAACATAACCATAGTTACTAATATAGTGCATAGTTGCTGAATGCTGACCACCATTTACTCTTATTTGTCTTTTAATTTTCTTTAACAAATCAGTAACCTGTCTAGCCTTATCACCAGTTTTATCAAAATTATGTGGATTCAAATAATCTTTCTCTTTAATACCATATTTTCTAGAGATTTGATAAGAGAATATACTCTTTGCATTATTCTCAACAATCAATATATTCTTAAAGAAAATATTTCTTATTTGTCTATCAAAATTAAACATAGCGTATAATTCTTCAAAAGTGGTACCTTCTATAAACATCCTATCTTTAGGAGATTTAAGGAATAAATGTCTATAACCACTTAAGAAAAAATAATTCTCATGCAATAAAACATCCTTAGCATATTCAATGTCTTTAAATTCAAGACCTTTACTTTTAAGGATTTCTATTTGCTCATCAATTGACTTAAATGTTTTAATCATCTAGTACCACCCTATTATTCTAGTTTATTATAACATAATAAATAAGTGAAATAAACAAATATTACATGATATAATATTAATGAAGGTGATATTTATGCCATCTATTACAACTCATTTTATTCAATCAGAAGAAATATACAAAAAAATGAGTAAAGAAGAAAAAAAACACATCAAAAATAATAAGACCATTTATAATATTTTTGCTCAAAGTCACGATTTTCTTTTTTACAGTCTTTTTAATAAAAAAATAAAGAGTTTAGGTCACTACGCACATCATCACGAAACACAAAACTATTTATTAAACATTATAAAAGAAATTAAAACAAAAAAATTAGAAAACAATCCAGAAATAATGGCTTACCTTTATGGCGTTATAACACATTATTCTATGGATACAGTTTGTCACCCATACATTTTTTACAAAACAGGAGTTTATCGTAAACACGAAAAATGGACACATAAATATAGGGGTGAACATAATCATATAGAAAAAGAATTAGATGCTTTTTATTATGAGAAATATTTTCATAAAAAATATAACAGATGTAATATAAATAAAGAAATCATTAAAAATCCAAAATTCTCAAATGAATTAATAGAATTAATTAGTAAAGTATATAAAAAGACATACAATGAGGATAATATTGGTAATATCTACTACAAATGTATTGGTATGTGTAAAATGATAAATACTTTAGTAGTACATGACCTTATTGGCATAAAGAAATGTATATACATGCTTATAGATTTAATTGCCAGAAGAAGAATTGGTTTTATAACATCTTATAGTAACCATATTATGAAACCAAAAAGTTCTTGGTTAAATGAAGAACACAAAGAATGGAATCATCCATGTTATAAAGATAAAAAGTTTACTTATTCTTTTGATGATTTATTTAAACAAAGTATAACTAAATCATTAAACATTATAAAAGAAGTAAATAAACTCTTATACGAAGATGGTAATTTAAATAGTTTAAAGAAACTAATACCAAATGATGATTATGCTACAGGAATAACTTGTGATGATCCACATACTTTAGAATATTTTGAATATTAAAAGAGACTACTCTGTAGTCTCTTTATATTGTTCTAAAACATCAATATACTCTTCAAAATCATCATCTTTATCAGCAGCTATGATAACTTTCTCAATAGTACAATTTTCTCTATCTAAATAATCCATTATTGTCTTAACTAGTACATCCTTACTATTATTATTGCTTATATCCCTTAAAACAACTGTTTTTGCAATATTATTATTAGCACATTCCAAAACATTAAAATAGCACATTCCTAGCTCTGTATCATAGTTTTCTTCACTTGGTAATACAACATGTATAATAAAGTCACTTATCAAGTTATATGCCCTCGTAATTAATACTTCCGTTGGATTTAACTTCTTATCTTTAATTAAATCCAAGCATTTCTTTCTTAATTTCATACCAGCATTTAAATAAACACTATTATTTTTATCTAAATCGAAATCACTATTAACTGGATTTATTAAAACATCCGCATAAATACAGGATAAATCTCCTTCCCATAAACAAACAGTATTTCCGTGTTTATAGTCACCTTCCAAATTAACATTAATAGGATTATATTTTTCTCCATCTGTTAATTTTTTATTCATAAGTTCAAGAACCAAATACTTATCTTCTGTATTTAATATCTCATCAGGAATATCATACTTTTTTAAAGATAAAACCAACTCTTTGTATATCTTTCTTTGTTCAGTCAAACTATCAGGTATTTCTTTAACTTTAAAATATTCAAATATCTTTTTTAATAATATCTTTTTATCCATAAACCCTCCTAATACCACATATTAGTTAAATTTCCATCTCCATTATATACAGAATCCATTAAAACAACATATGGAAACCAATTAATCACTTTCTTTTTAGAATATTTCTTTAAGACTACACCTTTGTAATTATTAAGTGACTCAGCTACATAAAAATTCTCACCATCATCACCAGCTATAATTGCAATATGTCCATATATATTTAATAAATCTCCCACTCTTACTTCTCCTCTATTAATCATACCTTGAGTAAGTTTTTTATATTCACCAGTATCGGTCATTTGTCCTTTTATAGCAGGAGATTCTCCAGCTCCTCCATCACCAACATCTTGTCCTCCATTTAATAAAGTCCAAGAAACAAAGCCAGAACAATCCAACCCATTTGGATACTTGCCTCCAGGAATATATCCATTATCACGATCGTCTTCATAACTTCTCATCTTACATCCCCACATTTGAGGACCTCTTAAACGAGCACCAGGAACTAATTGATCGTATTTACTCTTACTTAAATATAATCCCTGATGATAGTATCTTCCTTCCCCATCAACATAATGGGTTCCTGTTCCATTTAATCTACCATTTTCAAAGTAATAAGATATTTTATAAGGAAATTCTAGTGTTAAAAATCTAGCTGCAGCCACAGCTCCTGCTCTAGTACCATATCCTGCTTCTGAAATTCTATATGCTAAAATTTCATCAAGTAATGCAGCATCTTCTTCACTAAATTGTTCACAAGCCAAGAAATTCTTTTTAGTATCAAATTCTTTAGGCATTTCTACTATTGCATCAGTAACAACAACTTCAAATTCTTTTTGTTGTAACGTACCATTTTTAACTGTTAACACAGTTTTTCCATTGGTATTTGAAGAATATTCATTGTTATTTAAACTTATTGCATCTGTACTTGAAACAATTTCAACCTTTGGTTCGCCAACAACAATCATATTTTCCATAAACTTACCTGTTTTATTAAGAGGAAAATAATACTTATCCTTAACATCAAAATCAACTACATAATTATTTAATTCTAACGGATCACTAATAATACCTTTATTATTCTTAAAATAAACATAAACTTTTTCAAAAGGCACATTAATATTACAATAATTATCATTTAACAAACTAAATTCTAAAGTATTCTTATCTACTTCTTCTTTTGAAAAAGTACAATATTCTTGTTCATTAGAAGGTTTAAGAGAAAGATTAATAATATTATCTTCTTGTTTATATGATAGTATATCTATTTTCTCTATTGAAGTTTCATTAAGTATTATTACAACTTCTTTATGAAAGGATTTTAAATAAAAATAAAATCCTCCAAATAAAGAAAAAATAACCACCAAAAAAAATAAGATAAAGTTCTTTGTTTTCTTTTTTCTTCTAAGTTCTTCAACTTCAAATCTGGATAATTTTACTTTTAATTTAGGCATTTCAAATTCATTCATGCCAATCACCCTACTATATAATTTTATCATAAAAAAAGAATAACAAATAGTTATTCTTTTACTAATTCTGATGAAACATAATAATAATTAACTCTATCAGTCGTAACAAAAGTATGCTTAAATGTTAGATTATCTGCATTCTTCAATTCGTGATAATATTCTGTACTATCAGAAGAATGAAGATAATAATTATCAAAACCGTCATCTGGATTACTTACATTACTTCTAGTATCAGTTAAATATCCTTTATCATATATTACAATAGTTCCTTCATCTTTTGTTACTTTAACAACACTAAAATGAGCTTCTAATTTACCTTCTACAGCGTCTTCATCAAGTTTATTTCCACACATGTAAGTATCTTCACTAACAATACAAAGTTTTCCTTCGCTATTAATAAAACTAACACTAACATCAATTAACTCATCATTAAAGAAAGTTTTATTATTAGTAACAAACGAATCTATTGGAGCTTTTTTAACTGTACATCCATTATTATTACTATAAATACTACTTACTGGTTGATCTAAACTAAATTGACCAGAACAGTTATTAGTACCATAAGTAGCTACCAGTCTTTCTTCAGTAACTAAAGAGTTTTTAACTAAATAATCATAGATATAAGAAAGACGATCATTATTTGTCATACTTTCAGCTTTAATTCCATTAGTACTATAAAAATAAGAATATCCATCAACAAAAGAATGTAACTTATTAGTTAAATCTTTATATTCTTCTAAATTAGTTATATCTTCTGGTCCTTCTATAATTTGAGGACGACTATCTTCCTTTTCTTTCTTATGCTCCATATAAGATTTAGCGCCAAAGTACCCAACTATGGCACCAACAGCTAAAAAAACAATAAATAATAAAATGTATTTAAAGGCATTACTACTCTTCTTCTCCACTTCAACTTCAGCCATAAAAACACCCTCTATTCTCTATTAAATTATAAATAATTATTATAAATATATCAAATCAGTTTTTTACTTAACTGTTAATTGACACAAAAATAGAACTTATATAAGTTCTATTTGTTTTCGTTTAAATTAGCATATAATTCAACTTTACCACATTTAGGGCACATTCTAGCTTTAAGTGGTGCTTCATAATCATTTGTATTAACTTTAATCCCAAATAATCCTGAAACTTGTCTCATATCTCCTTTGTACTTAATAAACATTTCAGATTCACCATCAACTCCTATTTCAAATGGATGTTGACCAAAAACTTCAACATCTTCAATCATTTCTACATCACAATCTAAACATTTTTTCATTTTATCACTCCTTATATAATCCATGTTTCTTCATTATTTAAATCAAATCTATTATTCTTGTTCATTTTAATTTTATGATCTTTTATATATTCTTCTATTTCTTCTTTTGGTATATATCCAGTTGAATAAGGAATTATATCACCTTCATAAATATAAACATCCTTAATCCCTATTAAAAACGGAATTCTATCATATAAGAATAAAACATCAGCCATTAATCCTATTTCCTCGTCATATTCACGTGCTTTTTTATAAGTATAAGCTTTTTCACATCTTTCAATTAATCTAGAAAAATCTCCTCCATCATAGTGTTTACCATCCCTAAAATACAGCATAGTATAACCTTGTTTATCAATTTTATATTCAACGTCTACTACAACATAGTAGTAATTATTCTTTAACTTTGCTTTCTTTTCGATTAACATGTTACCACATCCTTATCTTCATATCATTATTTTATCATATTATTAAACTATCTTATAAAATAAAAAAAGCCAGTATAAACTGACTTTTTGAAACATTGAAATAAATTAACGTTTACTAAATTGTGGAGCTCTACGAGCTTTCTTAAGACCTGGTTTCTTACGTTCTTTACTTCTTGGATCTCTAGTAACAAATCCATTAGCTTTAAGAACTTTTCTATAAGCATCTTCTCTTGATTGATCAGCATCTGCATCGAATGCTAATAAAGCACGAGTAATACCTAATCTAATAGCACCAGTTTGACCTGAGAAACCTCCGCCTTTAACTGTAACATCAATATCGAATTTATCCTCATTATTAGTTGCAACAAGTGGTTGTTTTAAATCCATAACTAATACTGCAAAAGGCATATATTCATTAACGTCTCTACCATTAACTGTAATATTTCCTTTACCAGCAGTTAATCTTACTTGAGCAATTGAACGTTTTCTACGTCCAGTAGCTTTCCAAACTTTTTTCTCTGCCATAATTTAAAACCTCCTAGTTAACCTTTAATTCAATTGGTTGTTGAGCTTGTTGTTTGTGTTCAGGACCAGCATATACAAATAATTTTGTATACATTTGTCTTCCTAAACGTCCTTTAGGTAACATACCTTTAACAGCTCTTTCAATCATTTCTTCTGGATAATTTTCGATCATTGTTTTAGCATTTCTTT
>JAEEGL010772155.1_pt1 | contig 14679 bp, 12 predicted proteins | sample 9134231 | NCBI WGS metagenome assembly JAEEGL01 (sample SAMN16246548, study PRJNA631951) | gut metagenome | biome: gut microbiome; feature: rumen; material: fiber-attached | host: Bos | place: Iran: Karaj | collected 2018-10 | reverse complement strand
AGTAGCTCAGTTGGTTAGAGCACCTGACTGTTAATCAGGGGGTCGTTGGTTCAAGCCCATCCTGGAGCGCTTAGGGCGTGGTCCGCATGTCTCTTCGGAGCGTGCGGACTTTTTTTCTATCTTATTTAGCATGATTACATTCCAAGAACTTGGCCTGAGCGAACCCCTGCTCAAGGCCATCAACGAACTCGGTTTCGAGGCACCCATGCCAGTGCAGGAAGCCGTCATTCCTCATCAACTGAGCAGCGACCAAGACCTGGTGGCGCTCGCACAAACTGGAACGGGTAAGACCGCAGCCTACGGTCTGCCGCTGTTGCAGAGGCTGAGTGCCGACACGGAGCCTGTAGCCCCGCGAGCGATCATTCTGTCGCCGACGCGTGAACTGTGCCTGCAGATTGCCGACGACCTGGAGTCTTTTGCCAAGTACCTGCCCGAGGTGCGCATCCTGCCTGTCTATGGCGGCGCCAATTTCGAGCCTCAGTTGCGGGCCCTCCGACAGGGCGTGCATATCATTGTGGCTACGCCAGGCCGACTTATCGACCTCATGCACCGTGGCGCCGCTCAGCTGGAGCAGGTGCAGACGGTTATCCTCGATGAGGCCGACGAAATGCTTTCGATGGGTTTCTCGGAGAGCATTGACGCCATACTGGAGGGCGTACCCTCCGCCCATACAACACTCTTGTTCTCGGCAACCATGAGTCGCGAGATTGAGCGCATCGCCAAGAACTATCTTCACGAGGCGCGCGAAATTGTCGTCGGAAGTCGTAACGAAGGTGCAGAGCATGTCAACCATATTTACTATATGGTACGTGCGAGCGATAAGTATTTGGCTCTAAAACGCATAGTAGACTACTACCCTAAGATCTATGCCATCATCTTCTGCCGTACACGCTTGGAAACACAGGAGATTGCTGACAAACTGATACAGGATGGTTACAACGCCGATGCGCTCCACGGCGACCTCTCGCAGCAACAGCGCGACTTGACGATGCAGCGCTTCCGCCAACACCGCATTCAGTTGCTCGTAGCCACGGATGTCGCGGCGCGTGGGTTGGATGTTGACGATTTGACGCACGTGATCAACTACGGTATGCCCGAGGATATCGAGAACTACACTCACCGAAGTGGTCGCACGGGGCGTGCGGGCAAGAAGGGAACGAGCATCTGCATCGTCCATCAGCGTGAGCGCAGCCGCATCCGCGACGTCGAACGTACGATCAAGAAAGAGTTCGTGCGCGGGACGCTGCCATCGCCTAAAGAAATCTGTTCGAAGCAGTTGTGGAAGGTCATTGACGACATCGAACGCGTGGAGGTGGACGAAGAGGAGATTGCCGACTTCCTTCCCGAAGTGCGCCGCAAGTTGGAGTGGCTGGACAAGGATGACCTTATGCGTCGCATCATCAGCCGTGAATTCAGTCGCTTCCTCCGCTACTACGCTGCAGCGCCTGACATCGAGGAGATTAACCCTGATGAGAAAGGGAAGAGCCGTCGTGAGAAAGGCGATGCTAATGGTAGCCAAGTTGACCGCCGCCGTGCCGAAGGCGACCACGAACCTGAAGAGGGCTTCACGCGCATCTTCATCACGCTTGGCAAGGTCGACGGCTTCTATGCTCGCGAGATTATCGGGCTTGTCAACAACCGCTGTCCCGGACCCAAAGTGGAGCTCGGGCGCATCGACCTACGACCGACGTTCTCGTTCTTTGAAGTGCCCGAAGAGGAAGCCGATCGCGTGCTGAAAGGTCTCAAGGGCCTCACGGTCAAAGGGCGCCGCATCGGCGTCGATATAGCCGAGCCTGCGTCGGCTCCTGCCGAGCCCAGCGCGAAGGGTCCGAAGAACAGGGCCCAACGTCGCTTCGAGAAAGCACAAGCCAAGGGATCCGGCCAGCGCAAATCCGACAAACGAACGGGCAAGAAACGCAAACAGCAAGGCGATTTCGAACCCAAGAGCAAGAAGAACAAAAAAGGCGATTGGCGCCAATTCTTCAAAGGCGATGACCGCACCTGAGACGCTCCTTTTCGACAAGAAACGGATGGGCTAACGGCCTAAAATGGTGCGTACGCACGAAAAGAAGGCTGAAAAGGAGAAAAAATCGCTGTTTTTCTTGCATATCCGAGATTTTCTGACTACTTTTGCAGCGCAAAATGATGAAGCGAGGGGCCGCACAGGTTCTTCGCTTCGCTCGTAAAGAAGATCATCTCATTCAGATAATAACCATCTTATTCAAACAAACTCTCATCAACGACAATGATTGACGTTAACAAAGTGAAAGCACTCGTCGAGGAATGGCTCGACGGAAAAGAGTATTTCCTGACTGACCTGACCATCACGCCCGATGACTGCATTACTGTCGAGATCGACCAAGCCGATGGCGTATGGATTGAGGACTGCGTGCAACTCTCTCGTTTCATCGAGGATCACCTCTCGCGCGACGATGAGGACTACGAACTCGAAGTGGGAAGTGCCGGTCTGGGACAACCCTTCAAGGTGCTTCGTCAATGGCAGAACCATATTGGCAAATCCATAGAGATTGTCACGACCGATGGCCGCAAACTCAAGGGCATCTTGCAGGAGGCCGATGCCGAGGGTGTCGTACTGACGACGCGTCAGAAAGTGCAGGTCGAGGGCAAGAAGCGCCCCGTCCTTCAGGATGTCGATGTCAAACTGAATATGAGCGACGTCAAGAGCGGCCGCTATCTCATCGACTTCAAATAGCCCGTGCTACACGCGAAGCTGTAATCATCACTACTGAACGTCGGCTCCTTTTGGTGAATAGTCTTTCCAATAACTAAGACAGCCGACACAAAACACGAAACATTAAACAAAAACTATATAATGGCAAAAAAAGCAAACAACGAACTCGTTGACACTTTCACCGAGTTCAAAGAGACTAAAGGCATCGATCGTGCCACCCTGGTGAGCGTGCTCGAGGAGAGTTTCCGAAATGTCATCGCTAAGATGAAGGGGACCGACGAGAACTACGACGTCATTGTCAACCCCGACAAAGGCGACTTCGAAATCTACCAGAATCGTACAGTTGTTCCCGACGATGAAGTGACCGACCCCAACATGCAGATCTCGCTCAGCGAGGCGCGTCAGATAGCTGATGACTACGAGGTAGGTGAGGACGTGTCGGAGCCCGTCGACTTCTCGCGTTTCGGCCGCCGTGCTATCTTGACGCTTCGTCAGACGCTCGCCTCGCGCATCCTTGAGCTCGAACATGATGCACTCTACAACAAGTACAAGGATATGGTCGGCGATATCATCTCAGCCGAGGTCTATCAAGTGTGGCATAAGGAAATCCTGCTGTTGGACGAGGAGGGCAATGAACTCCTGCTGCCGAAGAACGAGCAGATTCCGGGCGATTTCTTCCGCAAGGGTGAGCCCGCTCGTGCCGTTGTAGCACGAGTGGACAACTCGACCGGCAACCCCAAGATCATCCTCTCGCGCACAAGTCCTGTTTTCCTTCAGCGCCTGCTCGAAGCTGAGGTGCCTGAGATTGCTGAGGGTATCATCACCATCCGTAAGATTGCGCGTGTGCCCGGCGAACGCGCCAAGATAGCCGTTGAGAGCTTCGACGATCGCGTGGACCCCGTAGGCGCCTGTGTCGGTGTGCGTGGCAGCCGTGTCCATGGTATTGTTCGCGAGCTGCGAGGCGAGAATCTCGACGTCATTCAGTGGACTTCCAACCCGCAGTTGCTCATCGCACGTGCTCTCGGTCCCGCCGAGATCAACAGTATCAACCTCGATCAAGAGTCGAAGCACTGTGAAGTCTATCTTGACCCCGACCAGGTTAGCCTCGCTATCGGTAAGGGCGGCCTGAACATCCGTCTGGCATCTATGCTCACCGACACTGTCATCGACGTCTATCGCGAATTGCCCGAGGGCGAGGATGAGATGCTCGGCGACGATATCCACCTCGATGATTTCAAGGACGAGATTGACGAGTGGGTTATCGAGGAACTCAAGAAGAATGGCTGGACCACAGCCCGCTCCGTGCTTGAGGCTCCGCGTGAGATGCTCATCAAGAACGCCGACCTCGAAGAGGAGACGGTCGATGAGGTATTGCGCATCCTTCGTGCTGAATTCCCCGAGGACGAAGAGGAGAATGACGCACCTGCTGAAAGTTAAAAGTGAAAGGTGTAAAGTGCAGGTCCTGGCTTAACACTTTACACTTTTGCACTTTACACATGAATTTTTCACTTTTCACTTTTCACTTTTCACAATAATATTAGTATATGCCTATAAGAATCAATAAAGTAACCAAAGAATGTAGTGTCGGACTGCAAACCCTCGTGGACTTCCTGAAGAAAAAGGGATTCACGGACGTAGAACCCAATCCTAACGCTACAATCACCGACGAGCAGTACGCCCTTGTCCAAGCTGAGTTTAACAAGGATAAAGGTCTGCTCGCTCAGGCGCAGAAGATCTCCACGGCTCGCAAAGCCAAGGAAAAGAAAGAAACTATCGTGCTGACCGAGGACGACAAGGCACTGCCACTGACAGAGGTGAAGCGTCCCAAGATAGTCGGTCACATCGACCTCAACCCCAAACCCAAGGTTGAGGCCAAGCCCGAACCGAAACCCGAACAGAAGGCTGAAGCCGCTCCTGCCGTAAAGGCTGAACCGAAGGCCAGTCCCGCGCCTGAGACCCAGGCTGCTCCTTCGACCGAGCCCACAACCGAGGCAGCTCAGACAGCCCATGTTGAGGATGAGGCTCCTGCCGCCAGCGGAGCATCTGCCGAAGGTGCTGCGGCCTTGACGGGCAAGAAGAAGAAGGGTGCCATTGAGTTGGAAGAGGTTGACGGCGTTTATCGCGTCAAAGGACCTTCTGAACCCCCGCTTACCCTCAACATCAAAGGTCACATCGACCTCGACTCCCTGAATCAGAGCACACGTCCTGCGCGCAGCAAGAAGCGCAAGAAGGGCGGCAACGGAAGCCAGGGCACCGCTCAAGCTGGCGCTCAAGGCGAGAGCCGTCGCAACAAGAAGAAAGGCGAACGCGTCGACATCAATGCCGAAGCGGCCAAGCAGCAGAACCAGGGTGGCGGCCAGAAGAAGAAGGGCGGCCAGCAGTCCCAGAGCAACCAGCCCGCCAAGGGCGAAGGCAAGCGTCGCAAGAAGAACCAGCCGAAGGAGCCTATCATCACGCCCGAGCAGAGCGAAGAGGAGGTGGCCAAGCAGGTCCGCGAGACGCTGGCGCGCCTCACGGCAGGTAAGAACAAGACCCTGGGCAAGGGCGCCAAATATCGTCGCGAGAAACGCGAGAACATCCGAGCTGGTATAGAGGCTGAACTCGAACAGCAGGAACAAGAATCCAAGATTCTGAAGTTGACTGAGTTCGTTACCGCCAATGAGTTGGCTTCGATGATGAACATCCCTGTCACGCAGGTCATCGGTACCTGCATGAGCCTGGGCGTCATGGTCAGTATCAATCAGCGCATGGACAAGGAGACCATCGACCTTGTGGCCGATGAGTTCGGCTATCAGACCGAGTTCGTCTCGGCCGACGTCAGTGAGGCTGTCACCGAGGTGGCTGATGATGAGGCCGACCTCGTACCGCGTGCCCCGATTGTTACCGTCATGGGTCATGTCGACCACGGTAAGACATCGCTGCTCGACTACATTCGCAAGACCAATGTCATTGCCGGTGAAGCTGGAGGCATCACTCAACATATTGGTGCTTACAACGTTAAACTCGATGACGGCCGTCATATTACCTTCCTCGATACTCCAGGTCATGAGGCGTTCACAGCCATGCGTGCCCGTGGTGCACAGGTCACCGACGTCGCCATCATCATCATCGCTGCGGACGACGACATCATGCCGCAGACCAAGGAGGCCATCAATCATGCCGTGGCTGCTGGCGTGCCCATCGTCTTCGCCATCAACAAGATTGACAAACCTGCCGCTAACCCAGAGAAAATCAAGGAGCACCTGGCTCAGATGAACTTCCTTGTCGAGGATTGGGGTGGCAAGTATCAGAGTCAGGATATTAGCGCCAAGAAAGGTATGGGCGTGCCTGAACTGATGGAGAAGGTGTTGCTCGAAGCCGAGATGCTGGACCTTAAGGCCAACCCCAACCGCAAAGCTACGGGCTCTATCATCGAGTCGTCGTTGGACAAAGGCCGTGGTTATGTCGCCACCGTCCTGTGCTCCAATGGCACGCTCCATGTGGGCGATATTCTCTTGGCCGGCACCAACTACGGACGCATCAAGGCGATGTTCAATGAGCGTGGTCAGCGCATCAAGGAGATTGGCCCCGCCGAGGCGGCTACTGTGCTCGGACTGAACGGCGCTCCGCAGGCTGGCGATACCTTCCATGTGATGGACACCGATCAAGAGGCTCGCGAAATCGCTTCGAAGCGCGAACAACTGGCCCGCGAACAGGGCATCCGTACTCAGCACCACTTGACGCTCGACGAGATTGGACGTCGCATCGAGCAGGGTGGCTTCCAGGAACTCAATGTTATCGTCAAGGGCGACGTCGATGGTTCTATCGAGGCCCTCAGCGATTCGCTTATCAAACTCTCTACCGAGAAGATTGCCGTCAATGTCATCCACAAAGCCGTCGGCCAGATTTCCGAGAACGACGTCTCGCTGGCTGCCGCTTCCGATGCCATCATCGTAGCCTTCCAAGTTCGCCCGTCGGCTCAAGCGCGCAAGGCTGCTGAACAGCAGGGCGTCGAGATACGCACCTACAGCATCATCTATGATGCCATCGAGGAAGTGAAGGAGGCCATGGAAGGTATGCTTGCGCCTGAACTCAAGGAAGAGATCACAGCTCAGCTCGAGGTTCGTCAGGTATTCCATATCTCCAAGGTCGGAACTGTGGCCGGTGCTTACGTCATCGACGGCAAAGTCAGTCGAACGAACAAGGCACGCGTCATCCGCGACGGTATTGTCATCCACACGGGTGCCATCGATGCCCTCAAGCGCTTTAAGGATGATGTAAAGGAAGTGTCAACCAACTTCGAATGTGGTATTTCGCTGGTCAACTATAGCGATATTCGCGAGGGTGACACCATCGAAACCTTCCAGGAGATAGAAGTGAAAGCGAAGTTGTAAGGAGGTCTTATGAACGGATTTGATATTCTTTTCGTCCTCGTGCTCGTCGTGGGCGCATGGAAAGGATGGAGCAATGGTCTCCTTAAAGAGGTACTCGGCCTCATAGGTGTTTTCGTGGGCCTTTACGTAGCTCATCTGCTCTATGAGCAGGTGGGCTATGAGTTGGCGCCTCGCATCGGCACTTCACCGAGTATCGCCAGCATCGTCGCCTTCGCCTTGATATGGATGGGCGTACCCATCCTGCTGGGTATCCTGGGTTCGCTCCTCACCAAGGTTCTGGAGTGGATAGGACTCGAGGGTGTCAACAACCTTGGTGGTGCCCTCGTCAGTATAGTTAAGTATGCAATCATCCTCGGTGCACTCTGCAACGTGTTGGCCATCACCCATTTGGTGAAGGAAGAGTCACAGCAGAACTCCATCCTCTTCGAGCCCCTCAAGCGCACCACTTCCATCGCTTTCGACCTTGCTAAAACCCAATGGCAGAAAGCCGAAGCCCCTCATTCTGATGAGTGATAGTCAAATGACAGAACCGAAAGACAATCAAATGGAAGGTAATCGTGACGAACAACTGAAAACTCAGCGCGAGACGGCAGCGTCGTCGCCATCAACGGAGGATGTCAACGCTTTCGTCCGCTCAGTGGCTGACAAAGCCTACGAGTATGGGTTCACGACCGACATCGAGACCGAGATCATCGACCGCGGACTCACCGAGGACACCGTGCGTCTGATTTCTGAGAAGAAAGGTGAACCAGCATGGCTGCTGGAGTTCCGACTGAAAGCCTTCCGTTATTGGCAGACTCTGCAGCAGCCCTCATGGGGACATCTGCAGATGCCTCCTATTGACTATCAGGCTATCTCCTACTATGCCGACCCCACGACAGCTAAGAAGCGTCAAGGTCCCAAGAGTCTTGATGAGATCGACCCCGAACTGATGCGCACGTTTGATAAACTTGGCATCCCCCTCGAGGAGCGTCTCGCCCTCAGCGGTACAGCCGTCGATGCCGTCATGGACAGCGTCTCAGTCAAGACCACTTTCCGCGAACGATTGGCCCAGCAGGGAATCATCTTCTGCTCCATCAGCGAAGCCGTGCGCCAGCACCCCGAACTTGTGCGCCGTTATCTTGGCTCAGTCGTCCCTTATCGCGACAACTTCTTTGCCGCCCTCAATAGTGCAGTCTTCTCCGATGGCTCATTTGTCTACATCCCCAAGGGTGTGCGTTGTCCCATGGAACTGAGTACTTATTTTCGTATCAATGCGCAGGGAACAGGACAATTCGAACGCACTCTCATTGTGGCCGATGACGACGCCTACGTCAGCTACCTCGAAGGCTGCACGGCGCCCATGCGCGATGAGAACCAGTTGCATGCTGCCATCGTTGAGATTGTTGTAGAGAATCGTGCTGAGGTGAAGTATTCTACTGTCCAAAACTGGTATCCAGGCGACAAAGACGGACGCGGCGGTGTACTTAACTTGGTCACGAAACGCGGCCTCTTGCGTGGGGAGAAGTCCAAACTCTCGTGGACACAGGTCGAGACGGGCTCGGCCATCACATGGAAATACCCATCGTGCGTCCTCGCTGGCGAGGGTTCGCAGGCTGAGTTCTACAGCGTGGCTGTCACCAATAATTACCAGCAAGCCGACACCGGGACCAAGATGATTCATCTCGCTCCGAACACCAGTTCCACCATCATATCGAAAGGCATCAGTGCAGGACGCTCGCAGAACAGCTACCGAGGTCTCGTACGCGTAGCTCCGAAGGCCGAGGATGCCCGCAACTACAGTTCCTGTGACAGCCTCCTGCTCTCTTCGACCTGTGGCGCCCACACCTTCCCTTATATGGACGTGCAGAATCCATCGGCCATCGTCGAGCATGAGGCTACGACCTCCAAGATCAGCGAGGACCAACTCTTCTACTGTCAGCAACGGGGCATCCCCGAGGAGGAAGCCATTGGGCTCATCGTCAACGGCTACGCCAAGGACGTCCTTAACAAGCTGCCTATGGAGTTCGCTGTCGAGGCACAGAAGCTGCTCAGCGTCTCGCTCGAGGGGACAGTGGGGTAGTGCACCCTTCCTCTTCCCTTCCTTCTGTGGCTGAAGGTTCTTTGCCATGCTTTTTCTCTTTCACTACTCTATACCTTATTCCTTATCACTCTATTCCCCATGACCGTAAAGATTGAAGAGAGCTGGCGGCAGCGCCTACAACCGGAGTTCGATAAACCTTATTTTGCAGATCTCACGAATTTCGTGAGGCAGGAGTATGCCGCAGGTCCCTGTTACCCTCCAGGCAGTAAGATTTTCAATGCCTTCAATTCAACCCCCTTCGATCGTGTGAAGGTTGTTATCCTTGGTCAAGACCCCTATCATGAGCCTGGGCAAGCCATGGGGCTCTCGTTCTCTGTGCCCGAAGGCGTCGTCCTGCCACCATCGCTGAAGAATATTTATGCCGAGATACAGAGTGAGTTCGGCACACCTGCTCCAGCCTCGGGCGACCTTACCCGCTGGGCTCAGCAAGGAGTTATGCTGCTCAACGCTACATTGACTGTACGCCGCGGGCAAGCTGGTTCTCACCAACGCCGAGGATGGGAAGAACTCACCGATGCAGCCATTCGCGCTCTCGCCCTAGAACGTGACCATCTCGTATTCCTGCTCTGGGGTTCCTATGCAGGTCAGAAAGCCGCCTTCATCGATCCCCAGCGTCATCTTGTACTGCGCTCCGCTCATCCTTCACCTCTTTCGGCCTACCGAGGTTTCTTCGGCAACCATCACTTCCAACTCTGCAACGACTACCTCGTCGCTCATGGTCAAACGCCCATACAGTGGTAACTTGTCAACTCGTCAACTCGTCAACTTGTCAACTCGTCAACACATGAAGCATATTCCTATCCTCGACGTCGGTGGAGTCCTTATCTCCACGTCCCTCCTGACAGAGTATTTCTGCTGCGACCTCTCGGCTTGTGGTGGGGCTTGCTGCATCGAGGGCGATGCCGGTGCTCCTGTGACGCCCGATGAGGTGGCAGAAATCGAGGAAGCCCTTGACGCCGCATGGCCCCAGATGTCGGCTATGGCGCAGTCCGTCGTTGATCGCCAAGGCGTAGCCTACACCGACCCCGAGGGCGAACTTGTCACCTCCATTGTTAACGGCAAGGATTGTGTCTTCACCTATTACAACTATCCTCCATCGCAGCTTCCCGATCTGCCAGAGGGCTGTTGCCTTTGTGCTCTCGAAAAAGCGTGTCGTGAAGGGCGCTCGCGTTTCATGAAACCCATCTCCTGCGCGCTCTATCCTATTCGTGAGAAGCATTTTGGAGGTGGGCTCATTGGGCTCAATCTACACCATTGGGCTGTGTGCGATGCTGCCTACAAACGCGGTCGCGAGATGGGCATACCTGTCTATCGCTTCCTTCGTGAACCGCTCATCCGACGTTTCGGCGAGGCATGGTACGCCGAACTTGAGCAAGCAGCTGATGCCTTCTACCGCGAATACGAAGGTAAATCATAAGCCCCTCACTCCTGTTATCACGTCTTGCAGTACTCCTACATAACCTTCAATCCCTTTCAACCCTAACAACAACCTATCAACCCTTAACCTATGAAACCTATCCTTTGCGCCCTCCTTTTCTTCTGCACTCTCAGTGCATCCAGTGTACAGGCTCAAACCCTCACACCCGAAAATCGTCTCATCGCCCTCCGTCATCAAATGGAGCAAACCTCCGATGTTAAACAGCAGCGCGCCATCCTGAGTGAGATGACTCAGACCGGAACCTTCGTTGCTATGACAGCCCTTGCCCAGCACCTCGATAACGAGGCCCTTCGTAGTCAAGCTGCACGCGGCGTAGCCGATATTGCACTCTCACACCCTGACTTTGACGGTCATCTGACTCGCCACCTGTTGGCACGCGCACTCCCATTCGTCAGCGGCAAGCAGCGAAAGGCCATTTACGCTTATCTGGCCAAAGAGCCCGTTGAAGGCTTTGTCAGCCATTTCAACGGCCGCGACCTCACGGGATGGAAAGGCCTCGTAGAGAATCCCATAGCACGTGAGCGTATGACACCTGTACAATTGGCCGAGAAACAAATAGAAGCTGACCGTCGAATGCGCGATGACTGGAAAGTAGAGGATGGGCTCCTCGCTTACGTGGGCACGGGTTTCGACAATATATGTACTGTCGAGCAGTATGCCGACTTCGAGATGCTCGTTGACTGGCGTCTCGACCCCACAGGCAAAGAGCCTGATGCCGGCATCTACCTTCGAGGTACACCGCAGGTGCAGATATGGGACATTGCACGTACTAATGTTGGCGCTGAAGTAGGCTCTGGTGGACTCTATAACAACAAGCAGAATCGCAGCACGCCCCTCGTTGTAGCCGATAATCCCTTGGGCGAGTGGAATTCCTTCTATATTCGCATGGTCGGCGACCGTGTCACCGTGCGCCTCAATGGCATTCTCGTCGTGGACAACGTCGTCCTTGAGAACTATTGGGATCGCGCGCGTCCCATCTTCCCAGTAGATCAAATAGAACTTCAAGCTCACGGCAGCAAAGTCTACTATCGCGACATCTATATTCGGCGACTCTAATATTCTGTTATTTACGGCTCAAAGTCAGGTCCCTTGGCACTTTATTCTTGCACAAAGACCCACAAATAAGTCGAATTGGCTACCCCTTGTCGACCAAGAATAATAAGGGACAAAAACAAAGGATGCTATAACTTGTTGTGTTATAGCATCCATGCTTGTTTTGCAAATCAACTTCATAGTACCCAGAGCCGGGGTCGAACCGGCACGGGTTGCCCCACTGGTGTTTGAGACCAGCGCGTCTACCGATTCCGCCATCTGGGCATAGCGCTTGCGCTGATTTGCGGGTGCAAAGGTAGGAAATAATTGTGATATACAGCCTAAGAATCGAGATTTATTTTCGTTTTTTCTCTTATTTTTCTTCTTTCGGCTGCAAAAAGCACGGACTACGTGCGCCGAAGGGGCATCCGTAGTCCGTGAATGGAGTTAGAGAGGTGTCTTGTCAAGCTTCGCTTTCAGAAGCTTCAGCATCGCGCTCGGCTTTCTTCTTGGCGAGGTACTCGGGGAGGTTGAGGCCGGCCTGGTCGAAGAGGTCGTTGAGGGGAGGGATGGACTTCATGAGTCCGCTGACGAAGCCTGCGGTAGAACTCTTGCCGTCGCCACCTGCTGCACCACTGTCCCAGACGGTGACCTTGTCGATGTTGATGCCCTTGATGGCTTCGACCTGTGTCTTGACGAGTTCGGGAAGTTTCTCGAGCAAGAGGAGTGAGTAAGCCGCTGTGGCATCGCCTCCTGCGGCTTGCACCATCTTGTCGTAACCTTGAGCCTGACGGGTCAGAATCTCATAGAGACCCTTAGCCTCGGCTTCCATCTTGGCGAAGACGGCATCGGCCTCACCTCGTGCGATAGCACGCTTCTGCTCGGCCTCGGCCTCGGCGGCGATGATGAGTCGCTGTTTCTCAATCTGCTGTTGGACGATGATGTTAGCCGTCTCGGTAGCACGTTCACGCTCAGCACGAGCCGTCTCGGCCTGCTGCTCGGCGGCGTAAGCCTCCTCGAGAGCCTTCGCCTGCTGCACCTTCTCGGCAGCGTTGGCGATGCGTGCAGCTTCAGCCTCCTTCTCGCGACGGAAGGCCTCGGAGTTGGCAATCTCGACTTTAGCCTCGTTCTCGCCCTTGACGGCTTGAGCGTTGGCCTCGGCGGTACGGACACGTGTCTCTCGGACGGCCTCAGCCTTTCCGATTTCACCAATCTTGTCCTGTTCGGCTACGCGTACCTTGGCTTCGTTGATGGCCTTGGCGGCAGCTTCGCGTCCGAGAGCCTCGATGTAGCCGCTCTCGTCCTTGATGTCGGTGACGTTGACGTTGATGAGGCGGAGTCCGATCTTCTTGAGCTCGACCTCCACGTTGGTAGAGATGGCCTCAAGGAATTTGTCGCGGTCGGAGTTCAGTTCCTCGATGGACATTGTAGCGATGACTAGACGGAGCTGACCGAAGAGAATATCGCGTGCGAGCTCTTGGATCTGCTGGGGTGTCTGTCCGAGCAGTCGCTCAGCTGCGGCTTGCATATATTCGGGCTCGGTGCTGATGCCGACGGTGAAGCGGCAAGGCACGTCGACGCGTATGTTCTGGCGCGAGAGAGCGTTGGTCAGGTTGGCATCGATGCTCAGGGGGGTGAGGCTCATGTAAGCATAGTCCTGAACGATAGGCCAGACGAAAGCGCCACCGCCGTGCACACATTTGGCAGAGCCTTTGGCGCCAGAGGAGCCGTAGATGACGAGAATCTTGTCGGACGGACAACGGCGCCAGCGATTGATGAGCGCCACCACGAGGAAGAAGGCCACTACGGCCAACACGATTACATAGTAGAGTTCCATAGTTTTTTATTGTTTAGAGTTGTTGAGTTTACGAAGTTATTTGTAACGTCTGCGGTTGCGAATGTGCTGCCACCAAGCGGCGACAACAACAGCGATGGCAAGGATGGTGAAGATGAGCATAGTGATGATAGTTGAAAGGTGAAACGTTCTTGAAGTGTCAAGCGGCGTATGTGCCGAGTGGAATCGCACTCCCGACTTGCTGCCGCTCGAAGAATGGGCATTGCAGAAACGGACAGGCTGAAACTTCAAAGATGAGAGTTATAGCTTTTCGACTAGGAGTGACCCTGAGTCGATGACCTTAATGACGCGTACGCGCGAACCTGTAGGCAAGAAGTCGCCATCGGTGAAGGCATTGAGTTCGTGGACGCTGCCATTGATGCTGATTTGTACCTTGCCTGCGGCGGCGTGGGCAGCAGGTATGCGAAGGTAGACGCTGGCGGTTTTGCCTACGCAGTCGGTGATGCGGAAGGCTCCGTTGGTTTCGAGTCGCATGATCATGCGGAACATGAGCACGAAGACGGCTACAAAGATCAAGCCGCAGAGGAAGGCGACGAGAACGAGCAACCCTTTGTGGTGGATGAGCGGAGCGAAACTGATGCCTCCCCAGCCAAAACCGAGGAAGAAGTTGATGAAGTTGCGGAGCGTGAACAGCGAGAAGATGCCGGCTGAGCCCAAGGTGCCCTCATGGCCACTGTGACCCGTAGAGAGGTCAGCGTCGGAGAGTTCGGCATCGATGCCTGTAGTGTCGAAATCGCTGTGTACGTCGAAGCCGGTGCCCACGTCGGCGTCGACATCGCTGTCCATGTCACCGATGCCCATGAGCATCAGCAGGTTCTGTATGACGAAGACAACACTCGCCGCAATGGCGCAAGCCCAAAAGAGTTGCATCGTAGTGTCGAGCGAGGAGAACCAGTTGGATAAATGAGTAATCATATTATTTCGATTTTCGTTTAACGTATAGGCTAATCATTCGGTAAGGCGCGAAGTCCTGCAGTCGCTGAGCAGAGGCTTGCAACCTCCTTTCTTTGCCCTTTATAGCACAAAATTGGACAAAGTGACCCTCGTTTGGGTACAAAGATAGAAAAAAATGATGAATGACGAATGATTAATGACAATTTATTTGTACTTTTGTAGCGATATCTTAGAATAACTGATATTATTATCGAAACGCGACTACATTTATGAAGTCTTTTTTCAAAATTTTAATTCTGATAGTCTTAGCCT
>JAEEGL017088125.1_pt1 | contig 14680 bp, 14 predicted proteins | sample 9134231 | NCBI WGS metagenome assembly JAEEGL01 (sample SAMN16246548, study PRJNA631951) | gut metagenome | biome: gut microbiome; feature: rumen; material: fiber-attached | host: Bos | place: Iran: Karaj | collected 2018-10 | reverse complement strand
CCTCAGGGTCAGGTAGAGGCTGCTAAGCGTGCCAAGGCTATGGTAGCCAAGATGGATGAGCTGGGCTTTGGTAACTGTACCAACACCCGTGCCTGCGAGGCTGTTTGTCCTAAGTGCGAGAGTATCGCCAATATCGCCCGTCTGAACCGCGAGTTCATCAAGGCTAAGTTGGCCGACTAAGCGTCAATAGACACCATCAATAGAAGAATCCCTGCAATCATCCTTTTGTGGGGATTCTTGCTTTAGAAAACGAAACATATTAATACCAGATGATGAAAATAATAATCCCAGTTGTAGCGCTTCTTCTCATATTTGCAGGGTGCAGTTTTGTAAAAGCCAAGAAGTCTCCCTCTGTAACCACCATGAACCAGCTTCTTGCAGATGCCGTACCTACGGGAAAGCGCATTGTAAGACTCACAAAAATGAGTGAAGTGGAAGTAAAACAAGCTGTTGATGGTTTTATTTCTACCTACTCACAGGGTGGTGACGTCATAGAACGTCCTGCTATTGAAAAAAAAGACAATTGTTTTTCTTTGACCTTCAGGGAAGGTCTTGATTATGATCTGTTCTGTTTTTGGGTTAACTATCTGACTTATTCAGACAAAAACAAACGTCATAATGAAGACGTGACAGGTTGGTTCGAAGTTTCCTCTCAGGCTAAAGGCGCGTGGGAATCCTTTGCCGGTCAACAGCTTATGTTCTTCGTTCCTGCTACGGATAAGGAATTTGACAACGTTTTCTTTATGACAGCCGACGGAACCTGCTATAAACAGGAATTCTCAGGAAATGGTTCTCTATCCATTCAAGACTGCAAACAGAGAAAGTATTCAACTTGTCCCTTTTAATAAAAGGTACATATACCATCTAATAATATGAAGGCAGAGAACAGAATCACAGAACAGCCGTCGCATTACGACCATCTGGAGCAGATGTCGGTAGGCGAATTGCTGCAGCACATCAATGAAGAGGACCTGCTGGTAGCTGAGGCGGTGCATAAAGCTATGCCGCAGATACAGGCCCTCGTAGAGGCTTTAGAGCCGCGTATGAAGCGTGGGGGAAGGCTCTTCTATGTAGGAGCCGGAACAAGTGGCCGTCTGGGTGTTCTGGATGCCAGTGAACTGCCTCCCACCTTTGGCGTTACGGAAGATAAGGTAATAGGCCTTATTGCCGGAGGCGAAAGAGCCTTGCGCCATGCTGTAGAAAAGGCTGAGGACTTTCCCGAGAAGGGTTGGCAAGACTTGCAGGCTTTCTCTCCCACAGCCGATGATACAGTCCTGGGCATTGCTGCCTCTGGCACTACGCCTTACGTCATCGGAGCCGTTTCAGAGGCTCGCAAACACGGCCTTCTTACGGGGTGCATCACCAGCAATCCCGACACGCCTCTGGCCGCCGCAGCAGAGCATCCCATCGAGACCATCGTAGGCCCCGAATTCGTTACGGGCAGCAGCCGTATGAAGAGCGGCACCGCCCAGAAGATGGTGCTGAATATGATTTCCACCACGCTGATGATTCGTATGGGACGCGTCAAGGGCAACCGTATGGTCAAGATGCAGCTCACCAACGCCAAGCTTGTGGATCGCGGCACCCGTATGATTCAGGAATCCCTGGGCCTCAGCTATGAAGAGGCGCAGGAACGTCTCCTCGAAGAGGGAAGCGTAGATAAGGTACTGAAGACTAACAGCAAATAATAACAATCATGAAAATTGGTGATAAAGCGCCCGAGATTTTGGGCAAGGACGAACAGGGACGGGATATCCGTCTGAGTGATTACAAGGGCCGTAAGCTGGTGCTGTACTTCTATCCCAAGGATAATACCAGCGGCTGTACGGCAGAGGCTTGCAGCCTTCGTGACCGCTATGGCGAGCTGCAGGGAGCCGGCTACGAGGTGGTGGGCGTCAGCAAGGATTCTGCCGCTTCGCACGTCAAGTTCAAAGAGAAGCACTCGCTGCCCTTCCCCCTGATAGCCGATATCGACAAGACCCTCCTGGAGGCTATGGGAGCCTGGGGCGAGAAAACCATGTACGGCAAGAAGACCATGGGCACCATCCGCACTACCTTTATTATCAACGAGGAAGGCGTTATAGAGCAGATCTTCTCGGGCAAGCAGATTAATACCAAGGAGCACGCCACACAGATTCTGGGCTAAGCATTTATGCAGGACTTTGCAGCGATAGATTTCGAGACGGCTAATAACGAGCGCAGCAGCGTTTGCTCTGTAGGCGTCGTTATTGTGCGTGGTGGCGAGATAGTAGATTCGTTCTACTCACTCATTCAGCCCGAGCCAAACTATTATAGTTACTGGTGCTCTCAGGTTCATGGTCTTTGCCGCGAAGATACTGACGATGCGCCAGTCTTCCCAAAGGTCTGGGCACAGATAGAGCCGCTGATAGAGGGCCTGCCCCTTGTGGCCCACAACAAACCTTTTGACGAGAGCTGCCTGAAAGCCGTCTTTCGTGTTTACCAAATGGATTACCCAGATTACGAGTTCTACGACACCTTGTGTGTCTCACGCAGAGCCTTCCCATACCTCTGTAATCACCAGCTCCATACTGTAGCCGAAGAGTGCGGCTACAACTTAAAGAACCACCACCATGCCCTCGCCGATGCAGAGGCCTGCGCCTGGATTGCAAGGGAGATATTGTAATTTTTTTCTTTTCGTATCTCGGCTCCCTCTCCTTTCGGAGAAGGCGGGGAGGTGAGGCTATTTTTTCGCGCTAACTTGGCATTTTCTTCTGCTTAGTTAGGGAGGCTGTTCCTCACCTCGTTTTGACACTGCAAAGATACGACACTCACATTGCGGTTCTCAAATGAATGACAAACTTTTTTCACTTTTTTGCTATCCGCTACAGCGCTACAGTGCTACAGTTGTTTTTCGGGTTAATAAACCCTCAAAGATACCTTTATATTTATATGTAAATATAAAAGTTTAGTTTGAACTTTTCATGGTCTTATTTTTAACTGTAGCAACTGTAGCATTGTAGCACGTCGGATGGCTTTTCCTGTTTTTGTTGGCAGTCAATTTACTGAATAGGTTGTCTTTCTGTGCGTGTTGCAGAGATACGTTATTGATGGCGAAACAGGGATAATCGAAAAAAAGGTGTTTAGGAAGAGCCTCCTAAACACCCTAACACATAATATATGGGCTGTAATTATAGTGAGAACATGTATCCGAGGTTAACGCTGAAACTTCGTGGCTTGAAGACGCCTATTTCCTTGTAAGGCGCAGTAAATCCATGTTGGTACTGAGCCTCCAGGAACAATTTTTTATAATGTAGTCTTATGCCTGCAAGCAAGCCGAAATCAAATAACTGTTTCTTTCCCATCATGGTATCATCCTGCTTATCGCCGGAATAATATAGGCTTCGGCTTGCTTGGATGCCGAAGTAACCTCCTCCTAAGATTGATGCGAACGGCAATACCTTATACTCAAACATGACTGGTATATCGATATAGCTAAAAGATACCTTCAAATCTTTCCACTCATCGTCAACCACTACGGATTTGTCGATATTGTAACCGCGTTTTGAAAATAGCAGCTCTCCTATGACATTTGATGAAGGACCAACAGGAAAGGAGCTTGTCAAGCCTACTGTGTATCCATCGTAGTGGCGCATATCTATGTCACCTGAGGCACTTGAATAAAGATAACCGGCTTTTGCCCCTAGTTTCACCTGAGCGAAAGAGTTCGGACATAAAAGCACAAACAAAGCGAAAAACATGATCGTTTTTTTTCTCATAATAAATTTTTATAGACTGATGTCTGTTAGTAATAGTTACAGTTGTAACAAAAGCATTTGAAAACGACCACAAAATTACGTTCTTTTTCTATCCTACACAAACTATTTAAATGTTTTTCGCTTCACTAAATGTTAAATAATGTTCACATTTGTATAGGTGGTTGAATTATAATTACTTGAGATTTTTCTTCCGTTAGGCAGACTTGAATACACATTTTTTTCACTTTTTCTGTCCAGTGCCGCGATATGGTACAGGTAGCTGTTACCTTTGCACCTGATTTAGAGAAAAAAGAATTATCGAAGGTATGAATTACATGAAAGATTTGAAGGAGTGGCTCCACGATGCCAAACATGGCTTGGAGCAGCAGCGTCTCCTCGAAGAGGGCAGTGTGGATAAGGTGCTGAAGGAATAAAAAGAACATGCCGCCCAGATTCTGGACGACATGTAACTTTCCTTTCGGTAACTAACAACACTTATGCGATGGCGCGTTTGATATTGCGGGCAGATGTCACGTGTGCATCGTAGCGTACAGTCAACTCACGAGTGCGTGGGTTCCATCTGGTTCCCATAACGCCTTTTATGCGCTCTGCTTTTGCCGCAACGCGGTGGTGAGGCGTATGCCGACTAACCTTAATGGTGCAGCTCTTAACATTGGGCCTGTAGGCATGGTGATGGTTGTTGTGGTGATTATTTACTACAACGGCATGATCTCTTCTGCCGCTGTGTACATTCCTGTGGTTATCAGCCATTGCTGGCATTACGTTTGCGATAGCCATCATCATCATGGCAACTATCACTTTGTTCATTACGTTCTTCATAACTTTCTGTATTTAATGGTTTGACATTTTGTTCTGAATCACACTGCAAAGGTAAGCCCTTTCTGCATGCTCTGGAAACGAAATGCCCTACAATCAAAGGAAAAAATCCCTAATCCTCTGTGGGGATTTCCTCTGCATAATGGTCCGTCGCTCGTAATCATGGTTGTCATAGCTCCGCTTACTTCCTTTAGACGACCCGTTTAGTTCCTTTGGATGACCCGCTTACTACGGGTAAGCGAAATTGTCAAGAGTCGAGGGTCGAGAGTCGAGTTGATGTTTGCGTTACTAACTAACGCTCAACGCCTAATCTTTTTCTCAAGAAAAACACTCGTTTTCTTTGCGCGGACATAATTTAATAGTATTTTTGCAGACGAATGAAGGAATTTGTGCTTTTCCAAAATGACAGGCAGGTGCAATCCCACCCTGTGGTGATAGCTGACCAATTAACGTACAATACACACATTTAAATATCAACGAAAATGAAAAAGATTATGATGACGTTTGCGGCCGTCCTTTGCTGCTGGATGACGCTTTACGCTCAGTCATTAACAGAACAGCAGGCGATGGAGCGCGTTCTGCAATACATGAATAGCGGAAAGGCATCGGCTATGGCACGCCGCATGGCTGCATCGCCCAATGGCGGACGCATGAAACTGAAGGCCATACCGGTGGAGGCCGAGAAGATTTATGCCTTCAACATGGAGGGTGGCGGATACGTCATCGCCTCGGGCGACCAGCGCACTCTGCCGGTGCTGGGCTATAGCACAACGGGCAGCATCGACTGGGAACAGATGCCAGAGAACATGAGAAAATGGCTGAAGCAGTATGACGACGCCATTGTGACCCTTGGCCACCGCACGGATTTCAAGGACGGCGAGATGCGTGAAACGTGGAGGAAGAGTGAAGAGAAGAGTGATAGGCGTGCCAACCGCCCAGCCGTCGAACCACTCATCAAGACACATTGGAATCAGGACGCACCCTATTGGGATCAGGTGCCTACCTACCAAGGACCAGAACCGGATTTGCGCAATAAGCAGTGCTACGTGGGCTGCGCTGCAACGGCCATGGCGCAGGTCATGAACTACTGGCAGTGGCCCAAAACAGTTCCCGACGGACTGCCTGACTACGACTATATCATCCAATACAACGGCAGCAACTACACGTGGCATGTAGGTGCTCTCCCGCCGACGACGTTCGAATGGGAGCTGATGATTAACGATTATAACGTGTGGCACGCCGACCGGACATTTACTCCGTTAGGCACCGACGAACAGCGTAGGGCCGTAGCAACACTGATGCGCTACTGCGGACAGTCCATAGAGATGGAGTATGGACCCGCAGAGAAAGGAGGCTCCGGCGCATACTACGATTACGTTGCCAAGGCCCTCGCCAACTACTTCGGTTACAACGCCGTACAATTCATCCAGCATCAAAACTTCCCCGATATCGACGAATGGGAGGAAATCCTCTATAGCGAGTTGGCTGCGGGACGTCCGATAGTCTATGGCGGCCAAAGCGACTCTGGTGGCCATTCCTTCGTGTGCGACGGTTACGACGGCAACGGCCTGTTCCACATCAACTGGGGATGGGGCGGTAACAGCGACGGTTACTTTGCGCTCGCTGTGCTCAATCCCTACGACAACACCAGTGCGGGTAGCGGCAGCAGTGGCATCGGCTATTGCATCAGCGAGAATGCCGTTATCTACACTGACCCGAAGATGGAGCCGCAACCTTTGCTGATCCACGATTTCGGCAGCAGCTTCTACCAGTGCCTACCTATCTATATCATGAATGACAACGTTGTGGGCTTGTTCTATTGGTTCTATGAGTCATACAATGAGGTGGCCGACCATGCCTTAGGTACCATCGACTCAGACGGCAATCTCCATCCCCTGTTCATGGTTGACCCGAACGACAGTATCGTCTATTCATGTAACTCTCAAGAAGGATACAATGGCTTCCTCATAGAAATTGATTCCACGATGTTTGCCGCAGGGCAGTACGCCACTCTCTATCCCATGCTACGCTTCCGCCATCCGGGCGAGGAGTGGCAGGTGATTCCCCCTGTAGAGCAGACTTTGACCGTGGGGCGCGACGATGAGGGTCATTTCTTCATGCGCTCAAACCAAAAGACTTATGACATGCAACTCACGGGCATCGGCATCACCAAGGGCACCGGCCGACTGGACGAGCGCAGTGACCTCACCATTCGCGTCCACAACTACGAGTCGTCGGACTACATCAGCGAGCTCTATCTCGTTCCATACTATCTCGGACACATCACACAGGAGGAGTATGGTTCCGCTCCCGTTCTTGCCCAGGGCACGGAGATGGAATGTGGTGCCTACATCCCTGCAGAGGGTGAGGCCGACGTCACATTCAGTTTCGTCCCCAAATACGGCGGAACCGTCGTCTTCGGTGTCTACACTGAGAATCGGTACATCGGCGAGCTGCCGCTCGAACTCAACAACGATACACTGACCAACTACAATGCCTACGTGGAGAACAAGAGCTATCTCTCTAAAGAGGGAGACCAATGGTACTGGAACGTAGAGCTGACCGACCGCATTGGTGTCAAAATGTCGCACTGGGTTCCATCAGACAATCTTTACTTGCGTGTACGCCATTACCTCAATGACGAACAAGTGAAATCCGTCAGAGAAAACACTGGTCTCAAGGAATACCTCTCCGCTTTGCCCGACAGCATCGGCAGCGGCAACTACACCTTCACCTACCAGATGCCGGTAGATGTCGGCAGGCCAGGTAAATACTATTTCGATTCCTACCTTGCCGAGATAGTGAACGAAGAATTGGTCGGCAATAGCTGTGCCAATGTTTACCGCTTCAACGTCGACGACATTACCGGCATAGAGGAAGTGAAAAGTGAAAAATATGATAATGCTGTCTATGACCTTTCAGGAAGAAAAATGTTCAATGGACGTAGGAAGGGTATCAACATTATCCGTATGAGTGATGGGACCGTTAAAAAGGAATTGATTAAGTAAAGCTATAGTACGTGGAGTTGAAGCCTCCAAACTCGCCAAAAGTAACCTTTGCTTCATTCCCTATATCTGAACAAGTTGTTCCGATAGTCTGAACAAGTCATTCAGATAGTCTCTATACCCCCTAAGAGATTATCTCAATGAGTCAAAGAGATAGTCTGAATGACTTATGGAGACTACCTGAATGAAGCAAAGGTGACAAAGCCAAATTATAAGCTTATTTGTGATAATTATCTAACTTGTTTCTGAGCAAAAATCAACTTAAATAAAAAATTTTCCAACTTGATTATTCCTCGTTCTGAATAAACTCGATTTTACGTCTGGGTTTATAAATTCAAGACATAATGGGCTCACCTCTTGGTGGGCTCATTGTTTCTTCCTTCTCATGTGGCATCTTTTTATTCAAATTACTGTAAAGATAACATCTTTTTTGTATCTTTGCAGATGAATGCGGCTAATATACGGTTTATGAAAAATATGAGTAGTCAACAACTGGACTTATTTGACGATTATGCATTAGAGTCGCAGAAACAGCAGGCTGCAAATAGACTGATGGTTTTCTTTGAGGCAACAGGCATTCGTCGCTCCAAACCTTTGGTTTTCGGAGAGGATAATCCTCTCTGTCAGAAGGAGATGTATGTGCCCGATATTGCAGGTAAAAATATGGGTGTCTTTTATCAGATAATAGGCAATCTTGGTGCTTATGCCAACAAGGAGTTTCTGGATGACACAGATATTATTCTTCTTTCTGATGATACTTTGAAGAAACTGGAGCAGGGCATCAAGGACGATGTCGTGCTTGAAATGGAGAAACGTCACAAAAAGAGCAGTGCAAAGTTCCTGAATCTTCTATTCACCTGTGAGGCAGACTTTATCTCTTGGGTAAAAAGAAGGTTGGAGACTTCTCCGGACGAAAACACCTTACGTTTGCTGGAGATATACGAGAAGGGCTGAGTTACTTTACCATCCAGACATTTAGGATAATGCCTTTGAAGTCGTCCTTCCACTCGGGTGTGCATACGAAAAGGGTGTTATTGAGCCAAGCGTACTTGCTGTCGGCTGGGGCTTCGAACGTAGGGGCTGCACGGAAATAGAAGGTGGGCTTGCCCTCGGCATCCAAACCATTATAGATGATTCCCTTGTTACGTACGTGAATGTTGATGCCATCGTCGGTGCGGATGCAGTAGATGGCCTCCAGCTCGGTCCGCTTTTCGGTGTTCAGCTGATAGTCGGCCCCTCCGTTTATGATGGTACCCTTCAGCCTTGGCCCCTCGAAAGTTCCGCCTGTAATAGGAATTACCGTGCGACGTCCATGCTGGGTGTTTTCTATGCCGTATGCTTCGCCTATGTTAACCTTCAACTGTAGGGCAAACTCCAGCTGCGGCGCATTGCCCTGAGCGTTACTGCTTAGCGTGCAAAGGGCAAGGAGGACGGTGAGAAGGATTGTTTTCATAGGTATTATCTGTCAGTTTTCTTTTTTCTTATCGAATCTCAGGAAAAGGCCTGCCAGAATGGTGCCGCTGATGCTGTGCCAGGCACAACTGATGGCGCAAGGCAGGACAGCCAGCGGTTGGGCAGCAAAGAAGTTGCCCGCCAGGACCGTGGCAAGACCGGCATTCTGCATACCAACCTCGATGCTGATAGTGCGCTTCTTGGCCTTGTTGAAGCCTGCAGTCTTACCAGCCATATATCCCAGCACATATCCCAGTGTGTTGTGGCAGAAGACGACGGCGAAGGTCCAGAGGAAGAGCCAGAGGCCACGGGCTATCAGGCTGTCGTGAACCGTTGAGATAACACCTCCGACGATGCAGGCCAAGCTGATTACGCTCACTCCGGGCATCAGACTCTGTATGGTGGGGAAATGTTTGCTCTGGGAATAGTTGTAGTTGAGGAAACATCCGATGCCAACGGGGATGATGGTGACGATAAGGATGTTCAGGAACATTCCTATGGCATCAATCTCTATAATCTCGCCAGCCGTTATCTCCATCAGCAAGGGAGTCATCACAGGGGCCAGTAGGGTAGAGGCGCAGGTCATGCCCACGGAGAAGGCTACATCGCCATGGCAGAGATACGACATGATGTTGCTGCTTACACCACCCGGACAGCAGCCTACCAGCAGGATGCCCAGTGCCAAAGCAGGCTCCAAATGGAAGACCTTAACCAGCAGGTAAGCTACGCAGGGCATGATGAAGAACTGGGCGCAGGCACCTATCAGTATGTCGAGGGGACGACGGGCAAGGATGCGGAAGTCATTGGTGGTAAGGGTAAGACCCATCGTCAGCATGATAATGCCCAGGATAACGGTCTGTGTGGTTCCTCTCACCCACTGGAAGAGCTCGGGCAAAAAGAATGTCAACACGGCTATGGCAATGATGAACAGGGACGCATTGCCAGCGAGCCATCGGCTCAGGCGAATCAGATATTGCATAGTTTAATGGTTTTTGATGATGCAAAGATAGCAATAATTCTGTTTCCTTGTATTCTTGTTAGAAAAAAAAGCGACTTTCCTTTTGGGGTTCAGAAATTACTATTATCTTTGTTCTCAAAAAATAAATAATATGAAGAAGATATTCGTTCTTTTGTGCCTATTCTGTCCTCTAATGGCCTTTTCGCAGGAGACATCCGTGACATACGTAACAGAGAACGAGAAGTGTATCATTTGGCAACCTGGGGTCAAACTGACCTTTGAGATGTTCGAGAACACTAACCCTGACTCGGCAGATATTAGGGATATGCAGAGAGAGAATCGTCAAATGATTCTATACACAGGGATTTGCCACGTTGTAGATGTTCCTATAGTTCCTAAAGTTAAGAAGAGAGTAAGGAAGAAACTTTGGCTACCGGATAAGGGGTATTTCGCTGCAGTATTCAGTAAATACCAGTCATGCATCTTTGGCCGTGATTCCTTTGACCTGAAATGTGCGCAGTTAGCGTGGGACGCTCGGGAACTTGGTACCCGAGTGAGTAGAATCTGGCTGGATAATCTTGAAAAAAAGATAGGGGGGCCAAGCGATAATCTCTATACCGTGTATCTGATGACGGCAGCCAGTGAGGGGAAGGAGTATTCCAACTACTTGTTAAGTGAGATTCTCCATAATGTTTTAATTCCACGAGACCAAGACAAGTATCTTGAATACCGCCGCAAAATCGATGAAGAATTGGAAAGAACATCGAAGTTTGCCACAAGCAAAGAAGAGGCTACCCGTCTGATTCTCGGAAGGCCCATTGATCCGAATATGGAACAGGCAGAGAGCATTGTGGGAGTACTAGGAGAAAGTAAATCTGATGAAGAGTAGTATATTTGCGACTAAAATCACACAATTAACGCTAATACAATGCAAACAAAACTCACAAACAACCGATTGGAATCGTTGGATGCCCTTAGAGGATTCGACATGTTTTTCATTACCGGTGGCGCAACTTTGATTGCGGCTGTTGCGGCTTTGTTCCCCGATTCGGCAGCATGGCAGGCCATTGCCGAACAGATGGAGCATGTTCCCTGGGACGGATTGGTGCATCACGATACCATCTTCCCGCTGTTCCTCTTTATAGCAGGTATTTCCTTCCCCTTCTCGCTACAGAAGCAGCAGGAGAAAGGCAAATCTATGACCAGTATCTACTTGAAGATTCTGCGCAGAGGTCTTATCCTTGTGTTCCTGGGATTGGTTGTCAGCGGTTTCTTGAAGTTCGAATTCGAGACGCTTCGCTGGCCCAGCGTGTTGGGACGTATCGGTCTGGCCTGGATGTTTGCCGCCTTTATCTTTACGGCAACAGGCAAGAAACTGTGGCCCAAAATTGCGGTGATTCCCGTCATTCTGATAGGTTATTGGCTGGTTTCGGCCTTTGTTCATGCACCGGGCGTAGATCCCAGTATCGACCCCCTGACGCGCGAAGGCAATATCGCCTGCTATATCGACCGCACGCTCCTTGGTCCTCATTGCTACAAGCCTGACTACGACCCCGAGGGCCTGCTGTCTACTCTGCCTGCTATCTGTACGGCAATGTTAGGAATGCTGACGGGTGTTTTCGTGCAGCGCAATAAGCCAACCAACAAGACAGCTCTCGTACTCTTTGGGGCAGGTGTGGTATTTGCCTTGCTGGGTGCAGGATGGAATACCTTCTATCCCATCAACAAGGCTTTGTGGAGCAGTTCCTTCGTGCTGGCTGTGGCTGGCTACTCGCTCATCATGTTTGCCTTGTTCTATTACATAATAGATGTGCTTGGCTGGAAGAAGTGGGACCTCTACTTCAAGGTGATTGGTATGAACTCCATCCTCATCTACATGGCGCCCCGATTCATCGATTTCTCCAAACTGAACCATCGCCTCTTCGAAGGTGTCGTCAGTCTTCTGCCAGAGCAGTATTACGATGTAGCAGATACGCTTGGCTATATGCTGGTGTTGTGGCTCTTCATGTACTTCATGTATCGGAAGAAAGTGTTCTTGAAGGTTTAAAGCCCCCTCCCCGCTCCCCCTTTGGAGGAGTGCTAGAAGAGGGGAAGTTAAAATGTTATACTCATGAATTTATTGTCATTTCTAATAAAACACTCCCTTAAAGGGGGAGTCGGAGGGGGCCTCTGTTTTTTCCTTGCGTTATCAGTTCAGGCACAGAATACGGCTCCCGAACCAATTGGTCCTCTGCCTTTGCCTAAGCAAGTGGAGTGGCAGAAGATGGAGACCTACGCCTTCGTGCATTATGGACTGAACACCTTTACGGACAAAGAATGGGGGTATGGCGACGCTGACCCCAAGACGTTCAACCCCAGCCGTATGGATGTGGAGCAATGGGTGCGGACCTTCAAGCAGGCTGGTATGAAGGGCGTGATAGTCGTTGCCAAGCATCACGACGGGTTTGCGATGTGGCCCAGTCCGCTGACGGAATATAACATTACCAAATCCAGTTACGACGGTCCTAAGAACAAGGACGGCAAGGTGGATATGCTGGCAGAGCTTCGTAAGGCCTGCGACAAATACGACTTGAAGATGGGTGTCTATCTGTCGCCCTGGGACAGGAATCATGCCGAGTACGGACGTCAGGCCTACGTGGATTACTATCATCAGCAACTTACGGATCTCGTCACGAACTACGGACCTCTTTTTGAGGTTTGGCTGGATGGTGCCAATGGTGGTGACGGCTATTATGGCGGAGCCAAAGAGAAGCGTAAGATAGACCGACGCAACTACTACAACTTCCCAAAGATTCACTCCATAATCCTGGAACACCAACCCGAGGCTATCATCTTCAGCGATGGCGGTCCCGGTTGCCGTTGGGTTGGTAACGAGAGGGGAGAGGGTGGTACCACCAATTGGGCTTTCCTGCGCAAGAATGATGTCTATCCGGGCTATCCCCACAAGAAGGACTTGGAGCAAGGACAAACTGATGGCGATACATGGATTCCCGCTGAGTGCGATGTCTCTATCCGCCCGGGATGGTTCTATCATCCCGAGGAGGACTCGAAGGTAAAGACGCCAGAGCAACTGGTGGATTTATACTATAAAACGGTGGGCCGAAATGCTACGTTCCTGCTGAATTTCCCTGTGGATCGCGAAGGAAGGGTGAATGCCATAGACAGCGCCAATGTGGTAGCCTTCCGTCAGATGATAGAGGAGGACCTGAAAGTGGATTTGCTGCGCAAAACAAAGGTTACGGCCAGCAGCATAAGAGGCAAGAATTTCGCGGTCAAGAATCTGACAGATGGCAAATGGGACACCTATTGGGCAACGCCTGATGGCGTGAATACGGGCTCGGTGACCTTTACCTTCAAGAAGCCGACAAAGGTGAACCGCCTGCTGTTGCAGGAGTATATCTTATTGGGACAGCGAGTGAAAGCCTTCACGGCCGAAGCTCTCGTTGACGGGAAATGGCAGATGATAGATGCAGGCGAGCCAACAACCACTATCGGTTATAAGCGTATCCTCCGATTCCCCTCTGTAGAAGCGACGGCCATCAGGATCTCTGTAACAGACGCCCGCGGCCCGCTCTGCCTTAATAATATCTCGGCTTATTTAGCCAACCGGTAACAGCCTCCGCTAAGCAAGCGTACCACTCCCTTCATCTCTAAATTGAAAAGTAGGCTGGTAAGTTTGCCTATGGGCAGGGCTGTATCTATGGCAAGGATGTTTATTTGTTTGCTGTCTGCTCCCTCTAATGCTTTTACTATGCGTAGTTCCTCCTCGGTGAGGTTGGGGAAGAGTTCTTGCTGTAGCCCTTCGTTCAGCTGTTTCTTCAGATCGCATTCTGTTTCCCATCCCATTGCTTTCACAAAGTCCTCGGCACAGGTGATGAGGCCGGCACGATTGGTTTTTATCAGATTGTTACAACCTTCAGAGTAGGTGTCTCCGATTCGCCCAGGAAAGGCAAAAATATCGCGTCCGTAGCTCTCTGCGATTTCTGCTGTAATGAGTGAGCCGCCTTTCTTGGCACTTTCCACCACAACGGTGGCATCGGCCATTCCTGCTACGATGCGGTTGCGCTGCACAAAATTCCTTTTGTCGGCATTGCTGCGCGAGGGGAACTCGGTGAGCAGTCCTCCCTGCTGAACCATCTGAACGGCCGTGTCGCGATGAAAACGAGGATATATTTGGTCGAGCCCATGTGCTAGTACGCCTACAGTATCCATATTCTGTTCCAGCGCAGCACGATGGCAGTGAATATCCACGCCATAGGCCAATCCGCTAACTACCAGTACATCGGGGCAAAACTGTTTGAGTTCCTTTACAAACGTGTGGCAGAGATCTTTTCCGTACGGAGTAATCTGCCGTGTTCCCACCATACTGATGATGTGTTGGGAATTAAGAGAAGCATTTCCTCTGTAGTAAAGCAGAATGGGTGCATCGGGGCATTCGCGCAGTCTGGCAGGGTATGCCTCGTCATTATAACCGATGCACTGAACGTGCCCAGCCTGTGCAAAGGCTAGTTCTTCTTCTGCCCTTTTCAGATGAGTATCCATCATAGCCAGCGCCTCCAGTGTAGATTTGTTGGCATCGGGAAAGATGTCCCTGAGGTTATGACGTTGCTCGAATATCTCGGTAGCCGTCCCCATCTTCTCGAACAGCAATTTCCTGTTCAGAAGATTCAGGCGTGGAACAAACGATAAAGCGATGCTGTAAAGAGTCTCCT
>JAEEGL016739111.1_pt1 | contig 14680 bp, 11 predicted proteins | sample 9134231 | NCBI WGS metagenome assembly JAEEGL01 (sample SAMN16246548, study PRJNA631951) | gut metagenome | biome: gut microbiome; feature: rumen; material: fiber-attached | host: Bos | place: Iran: Karaj | collected 2018-10 | reverse complement strand
TGTATTCGCTGAATAACTCAAGCCGGATTGGATTCATGATGCTGATGCCGCGCCTGGAAAGAGCCGAAATGATTGCCCAGGGCATGGTGCCTTTGACATTGTCCAGAGGCACGCCACATCTTTTGAGAATTGGTGTAATAAGCGCCCGGATCCCCTCCTCGGCATCGGTATTCAATTCCTTGCGCAACTCGGCATCGGAGACATCCAACACATCGAACGACTGAAGCAGCCACTTCGTCGTCGCCCAGCCACAGGCGTTTCAATCCATTTTCCGTTTGCTTGGATGCTGCGATACGGGAGGTGTTTCAAAGATGCTCACTTCAACGCAGTCTTCACACTCCGGGCAGATGTAGCATCCATTTGCGCTGACATCGAAGCATTCCCCGCAATGCGGGCAGACAATGGTCTCGGTTTTCGGCCGCACCCTTGGCGCGGGCTTCTTGGCGGTTTTGGTTCTTGTCTTGGTTGTGGCCATTGAGGTTCTCCTTGGGTAGTTGTTTCCTTGTTTTTACAAATGTAATCCATTGTCCACGGCATCGCGTAGCGACCAGGCGGGGTTGCCGGATTCGATCTTGTAGCTCCAGAAGAAATCTCCCTGCGTGTTCTCGAAAGCCCGTTGCTGGGCGTCGGAAAACTCCTGACGTTCCACGTCGGTGCGCTCACCGCCGGTTCCCATGCTCCATTCACCGCAAATTGTCCAAAGGACTTTTCCGTTGAGCATCTTCATCTCTTCGGTTAGCGGTCCCTTGACATGGCGGAGATTTCCAGAGTGGTCGAGTTTGTTCAAGTGGTCTGGACCGTCGAAGCACTGGTAGCGATGCGCGTCTAGAACGACATTGCTGAATTCGGGCTCGTTGAACCGCCCGCCGAAAACATCCTTGATTCGTGGGCCGCGGAAACCGTCATGAAAGACGACGGCGCCGTTTTTCGGGGGACAGTGCTTCCGAATGGCCTCGTATGAGCGGCGGTTGAAATACTGAAGGACTTCATCCGGCACGTCCCAGCGTGGCTCGTTGAGCGTCTCTATGCCCCAGAGCGCAATGCGCTTTCCGTAGCGTTCCGCAAGGCGCTCCAGTGTAAGGATTGTGAAATCCACGTATTCGGACTTCCTATGCCAATCCACAACGCCCGTCATGCCGCCGTTGTCGAATCCGTTCTGGCAGCCAGGCGCACAATGGAGGTCGATTAGGATCATCAGCCCGCGCTTTTCCGCCCAATCGAAGGCACGGTCGAGGCGCTCGATGCCGCCATCGACGTATGGGTGCGGATTGGCGCCGTATCGCTCGTGGTACGGGTAGCCTGATGCGGAACCGAATATCCAGTGCCCGACTGGAATGCGGATTGCGTTGAACCCGTGTGATGCAATCCACGTAAAGTCCGATTCCGTGATCCACGTATCCCAATGCTCACGCAACCGCCGCGACGCCTCCTCGCGCCCGAGTTCCACGCACCATGACGTTTCGTCATCCGCCGCCATTCCCTCAAACAGGCTTTTCTTCATCCACTTCTCGAGCACGAGCCATCCGCCGAGGTTCACGCCGTGGACGCGGACGCCAGGCTTATAGTCGGGGATTGGTTGGATGTTCATGGTTAGAGATTCTCCTTTAACGTGTCATGGCCGCGACTCGCTTCACGATTTCCGCGACGGCCTTCCACTTCTTCACAATCATAGGCTTCTTCGCGTATTTGGCGGGAATTTTCCCTTTGTGCTTCACGAAGAGCATGAAGGTCTCGGCGAAATCCTCCTGCGTGGCGCTCGTGGCGTATTCGGAGACATAGCGATCCTCCCATCCCTCGACGCCACGTTCCTCTGCCGGTTCTTCGCCGTAGACTCCGCCGAAAGCGGCGCGGAAAAGCCCGCTCTTCTTCAGCGCGCCGGGATACAGATCGGCCAGGGCATGGCCGAACTCGTGGCGGAAAACGTCAAGGGCGTTCGCCTTTGCGCCAAGGTGGCGCCACAACGCTTCGATGGGAAGATATACGGAAGGAAACTCGATTGTCTTCGTTTCCGGCTGATACAGCCCCATCGTCCCTCCAAGTGCCGCAATTGGTGCAACGGTGAGGTATGCATAGTCGACCTTGTCCAGCTTCGATTTGTCCCATAAGACATCCATGTTCCCAAGTTCCTTGCGGACCTTCTTGTATGCCTTGTACACCTCATCTGGTGAGGTGTAGATACTGCCTAGTGTTGTTTTCCCCATGTTGGTTCTCCTTCAAAAAGAATGTTCATCGATGCTTGTTGCCCTTGTTGCCTGGCTCGGCGGTGTCACCACCTCAGCGGTTCCCTTGTTTTCAGTTCCCGCAACGCTTCCATTCCTTCGCTGTAGCCTTGGCGGATAAATCGCGCAGCGCAACTGCCATCGAAAGCCAATGCACCTGACCAGATGCGGATCTGCCGCGAGAGGGCGTCGACACCTTGCGCGAGCGTCCCGACGATTGGAAATCCCTTAAACAGTGCGGCGGGGGAAAGCAAGTCCCCTGCGAGGTCCAGTGGTCCGCGCAATGAGGAGCTTGGACGTACTTCGACAAGGGTTGTGTTGCGCGGTAAGCGGGTGGCGATGGGTTCCGGTTCGTCAGCGGCGCAGTTGCAACGCACGACGATGATTGTGCGGATATCGGGGCAGCGCCTATGAAGCTTAAGAATTGGAGAGACGGGGATATTGTCCCCGCCCATGTCTTCCCAGCCGCCGTCGACATAACGCCTTCCATCGATTTCCACAGGGTCGAAGCCCCAGGGAATGGCGGCTGAAGCGAGCATACGCTTGATTCGCTTGTCCGCATCCAGTTCTTCGTTCAAGAAGAAGCACTGCTTCGCGTAGCACCCTGGATTAAGAGTGCCAAGAACACCAGCACGACATTCAAGCGCCGTCGCAAAAACATCCGGAGCGTCCGCCGGCCACAATTTTGGAAGCAGTTGGGTCAGGATTCGTTCAAGGATGCTGCGGTCGAGAAGCCCGTGGAACGGAAACGGCTTTCCAGAGAGCACATCTATGAGTGCGGCGCCGAATTGATCTGGCTCCAAGTTTGTGAGGTTGGGGGTGGCGATTTGCCCGACATGGTCACGCCAGAAACGGCAGATTTTGCTCGGGTCGCGTACTGCCGCGAATGCTGCGCCGTTGATCGCGCCGACGCTCGTCCCGGAAATCACCCGCACCCGTTCCGCTAGGCCAAGTTCGCAGATGGCCTTCCAGACGCCCGCTTGATAAGCACCCTTGGCACCTCCGCCGGAGAGGACCAGACCGATTGAATTGTCATTTGACATAGCCAAAATTTTACCAGTTCAGTTTCGCTTTGCCAATCGTTCCGCCGAGCGGAAGTGCGGGGCGGCGACTCGCGAACCACTTTTTGACTTCAGCGGCGCGCACCGCGGGGTAGGGATGCGAGGCGTCCTTGATCATCCAGTTCTGGAGGAACTTGCTCTTGTCGGAGTCCTTCATGAACTTCTGGTAGTCGGCCGCCTGGCGGACGAACTGATCCATGTCCACCTTGTCGGTGATGCGTGTCCCTCCGCCAGCAAGACGCATCATCGTACGGGCGACGATGTCCGCGTCCCCTGTGACATACGCCGCCACGCGGTCCGCAGAGAACTCGCTGCGGCGCACCCAGTACATGAGCGTCCACTGAAGCGGTTCGGAGATGATCCCCAGACCAAAGATGCCGCCAATCGTACCGCCACCGCTTACCAGCAGTTGCGCCAGCGTGTGGTAGAGGACGTGGTGGCAGAGGATGTGACCGCATTCATGGGCGATGACGGCCTTCAGCTCCTCTTTCGAGAGCAGGTCGATGATGCCGGAATTCACGACCACGAACGGCTTGGTGTCTCCGCTGGTGTAGGCATTTGGCATCGGGTCCATTTCGAGGTAGAACTCCGGTTCTGGAATCTGAAGCGTCTCGCAAGTCTCGCGGAGCATCGCATGGATTTCCGGTAGCTGGGTCGGTCCCAGCCTGATCTTTGAGGCCATGTTGATGCCGTGCATCATGTCCTCCGTGACAGCCTGCATGAACTTCTTAATGAGCGTATCAAGTCCGGGAATGGCCTGAAGCTTGTTCAGTGCATCGCGATCTTCCGGATGAATGAACGGTTTGTAGTCGATGGGCATGGTTACGATCCTTTTGGTGACGGGGTGGTTGTGTCAGCGGAAGTCTTTCTTTGGATAAGCTTCCTCATTTTGAAATACAGTCTTTTGAAAAAGGCCTTTTTCTTTGGAGGATTGAGGTGGGCATCAAGATTGGCCTGGCAAAGGGATAGTTCTGCGCGAAGGGAGGCGATTTCCGCTTTGAGTTTGCAATTGGTTTCTTGGGCAGAGGCAAGTTCCTGTTTTAGCTCCTCCTGACAGGAGGAAATACCCGCATGAAGAGAGCTGATTTCATTTCTAAGTTCATCATTGTCACTTTGGAGACGGGCAATGTCCTCTTTGGCGGAGTCGATGCGCGGTTGAAGTTCGGCCAGAATGCTTCCAAGCAGAACCTCTCTCGCCTTGTCCGGCAACTCGCGAATCTGCTTTTCAAGGGTTTCGAGACGTTCGCGATGATTCTCTAAGGCATTCGACAATGAACTGGTCTTGTCTTTGAGATTGCAATTGTCTTTCCGGAGAATGTCGATGTTCACCTTAGCTAGTTCAAGGAGCGGCTGAAGTTGGGACAGGAGTACCTCCCGAAGAGTCTTCTTCACCATGTCCGGCAACTCGCGAAACCTGTTGTCAACGGCGTCGAGACGTTTGATTTGCGCCTGTGCGGAAGCCGCCACATCGCAAAGCGCACGCTTGTTCTCGTTGGAGAGTCTTTCAAATTCCAGCCGACTTTTCGCGACTGCGGCATCAACCTTCTCGGAAGCTATTCTCCCAACATCTCCTTCGTCGATGATTTCGGCCGACGAGGTATCATCTTTTCCAACCGTGTGGCTTTTTGTGACGAATGTAATGCTTTTGGACATGGTTACTACTTCTTGGCCATCCGCTTCTGCACGGTTTTTGAGGTTTTAGATTTTGTTTTTGGCTTAGAGGTGTTTGCACCATTTCCAGCCTTAGTTCGACTTTGCCTTTTAGGCTTCACTTTGACAGAGACGGACTCAGTTTCTTCTTTTGATTTCGAGGTTTTTTTTCGTTTGGCGTTAACTGACGCGCTATCCCCCTGTTTCAGAGATGCTTCGGGAACGGGAGGTTCGATTCCGCTTAGCTCCGCCAATCGACGGTAGTGCGGCGCAAGCAGTTCCGCAATCACATCGCGGAAGGTTTCCCGTGCTGTTTCGACCAAACGTGCCACCTCTTCCCGTGCTTCGGCAGCGTCTTTCGCGGCGGTTTTAGCCTGCTCTACCGCTTTTGTGAGTTTGCGGTCGCGGCTTGCATTTTCGTGGTCCAGTTCTTCACGAAGGGACTTCTTCACCGAGTCGGCAATCTTCTTCACGGCCGTCCGCGAGATTGATGCGGTTTGACGAGGTGTGGATCCCTGCTTAGGCGGGGAGAGGGCATCAACAATATCATCCCACCAACTCATTCTGTTCTCCTATGCGGCGTTCCACCGCTTTTTGAACTCTTCAGCAAAGCGATTAACAATTCGGTCGATTTCCCGTTTCGGATTCGCGGCAGCGTCCTTGAGCAGTTCCAGAGGAAGATTCTTTATGAAGTCTTGGACTGGGGAAAATCCGCTGCGACGAAGCAATTCGGCGCGAAGCAACGAATCGGCCGCATTAAGCTTTAGGTCCTTCACGGCGAACTCGGTGATGTTGTTCCTTTGCACATCGTCTACAGGAAGGCCGAGACCAAACTGCGCCCACAGGATATTGACAGGAACAACGTTTTTCCCATCAATGCAGAGTTGGAAATTGTCCAATCCCTCCTTGACGAGTTGGTGCCGAATCTTATCGCATGTGTCTGCATTTCCCTTCTCTTCTGGAATCCATCCCTTCCACCCAACTGTCCTGTCCGTGCAATTAAACAGGACTATAATCTTCTTTCCATCTGCCTTCCTAAGAATTTCCTTGTCTCGTTCCCCTAGAATTTTCTCTGTCTTGATAAAGAGTATAACATCCGCCTTGGCGATTTCACCCTCGGTCATCGATTCCAATTCACGGCGCGAACCATTGAAACCGGGGTCGTTGAACCCGGGGGTGTCAACGATAACTACCCCGGGGGCGATAGGATACTCCGCCGCTTCTTCTGTCGTAGGGAAGAACCCCTTTCCAGTTTCCGCGAGGGTTTCTGCGAGCAGGCAGTTCACGAGTGAGGACTTCCCGATCTGGAAATCCCCTATTACCGCAATACGGACTGCAACCTGTACAGTTCCCCCATGCATTATCGGACAACGCTCTCGACGGTCTTCTCAAAGACCTCAATTTCCTTTCTCAGCGGCTTAATGCGGTTTTCTCGGATATCCCTGTTCCTTGCTGCAATGCGGGCCTTTTCATCTTCGTCGGATTCGCTCACCTTCTTAAGATCCTGCCAGCGAGACTGGAGTTTGACCCGGTATTTGTCCCTATCTGACTTCAGTTCGGCCTCAATCTGATCGAAAACATCACCAAAGGCCGGCTTGACGCCTTTGACAAGTGCATTTCGCAGTGAAATCTGCTCAAACGTCTCTGTGATTGTTGGTAGTATTTTCTTGGAATACTCTTCGCGGATTTCATCTGGCGTCTTTTCCCGTCCAAGTACCCGTATGATAAAGCCGACAAACATGAACTTAAATGCGCTCCAAAGCCCGCTCCAGAAACCTTGCCGTAGCCGTTCTGAAAGGGGCTTTAGGCACTTAACCAGACTTTTCGCCACATTGTCGAAACGGGCGCTTCCTTTTGCCACATCGGGGAGGCCAGGCGTCGGAATGCCGTCGAAAAGTCTTTGGCCGTAAAAATGTCTGGCTCCCAAATCGTGGATGTCCCCATCCAATTCGGTAATTTCCTGATTGAATTTCTTCCACCGGCCATGTGGGGAATTCTGCCAAGCCATCAACTGCGCTGAGGCTTCCGCCACGTATAAATCGGTGATGAGCGGAGTAGCCTCCTTATCGAATGTCTGCGCAAAATCTGTTTCCGAGATTCCTTTGTAAGCTTCATTGAGATCATATACTATTTTTGCAAGCTTTCTGGAGAGTTTCGTGAAGAACTTATCCGAAAGAATTTCGTCAGTAAGTTCTTCGGCGAGTTTTCCAACCATGTCTTCTCGCGATTTGATTAGGTATGATTTTCTAATTAATTCCTTTGCCTCGGCTTCATACTGCTTCAGCGTCTTTTCGGCCGTCTTGAATTCAACCGCGCTGTCGCTTGCCTTGCGCCCGACTTCTTCTTCGGTAAGTTTCAACTCCGTCTCATGCGCTATTAGAATTTCAAGCGCCTTTCGACTGCCATTGTCCACAAGGATGCTGCCGACCTTTTCGCGAAGAACTGTCGCCGATACAGAACCCAGCAGTGTCTCAAAATTGGAAGCGTCCCAAACCTCCTCGACAGCCCGCATGTCAAGCGACGATATCGCATTTAGCGCGGACGCTCTGAAATAGAGGTTGGCTTTTCCCAAAGCGGAAAGCCAAAGTTGCTCATCGGTTTGGGTGCCAATGGCCTCTTGCGCCTTTTCCGCCAGCCATAGCCGCTCTTCATGAGTGAAAGGCACCTTTGTTTCGCACCGCCGCCTGCCTAGGGCCGAGAGATAGGCCAGGAGCACATGGCACCAAACAATCGGAAAATCGAAATGCTCCTGTCTAATCTGCTGGATGCTTGCGTTAACCACGCATGGAGTCCTACGCCCGCGTCTGTCAGTTCCATCGCGAGTCGCATCATCGCGCCCGATTCCCCAAAGGTTCAATGCGAGAACCGTCTTTGAGGTCCTTCCAGTCTGATTGACGAAATCGAAAAGATTCCCCAAGGTTGATGCGCCAACCATTTTTTGGCACTTGTGGACGAAGAGCACCCCGTCTGCCTTTAGCAACGCACGTCGCGTGATTTCCTTGTCATACGCGCTGGCGTCAAGTCCTGGGCAGTCCGTCACGCGGCAACCCAATTTTGCAAGAAAAGGCGACCGTATATGGAGGATGACCGAATCAACGAAGGCAAATCGCGCATCATCAAAGCCGAGGTCGTAGTCAAATCCCTTTGTCGCGTTCTCCGACCAATCGGACGGGAACCAGACGAATCCGCCGACACCGTCGATGGAATGGCGGGTATCTCCCAGCATTTTCCGGTATTCATCCTTCCCGTAGAATCGGACGACAAGCGTGCTGACTTCCATCAGCTGACGTTGCCTTGATGAAAAGCGGAATTTGCTGTTGCCACTTTCATTATACTGGGACCAAGCTTCTTTCAGGGCGGAGCGTGCCGTTGCCAGATGCTCTCGGTTGTCGAAATCGAAGTTGTCGCAGAAGCGATCTTTTGGTGAGCCGCCTTCGCCCGATGAGAATTTCTTTAGGGGATGATCTGTGTTAGGGGAGACAATCTCCTGTTCAAAAGTGTCGAAAAGTTCTCCGGCAAGTTCCCTGTTGCTCTTAAGCCTGATTTCCCCCCATTCCTCTTTTTCGTCCGCCGACAGAGCCTGAACGGAAACCGGAACGGCACTCGTCGGCGTGGTACCCGACCCCTGGGGACTGACTTCTCTGCCACAGCAAAGGATGTCAAGCGTGGTGGATTTCCCATATTGGAACTCGCCCAGAAGAACCACGTCGAATTGGTCCTCCTTGCACTTGTCCTCAACAGCCTTGAGCGCTTCGTTGTGACGTTCCGGGGCAGGTGCCTCCACGGCGCGGCGAAGCAGATCAAGGAGCTGGTCGTGCTTGAACTTGTACCAGCGTACGCGATCCTTGATGTTTGCGATGCGCGTCGAAACTGTCTTTGACGTGCAAATGATGTCGCCGTTCTCAAAGTGGGAGATTCTATCGAGCGGATCGCCATCGGCCTTATAGACCTCCTCATCGGAAAGCGGATAGCCGAGCCAGCCGGAAACACCACCCTCCTGCAACCACCGCTCACAGATCTTGCCATGTACTTCGCGAGGTTCCTGGTCACCTGGACGAAACACGATGGTACAACCGCACCAGTCGGGATTGGCCGTGTTGCCGTATTTGCAGGTCCAGATACCACCGGCGATTTGGTGGATACCTTCTGCGTCAGGTTCGCCAATGCATGTAAACTGTTCGCGCTTGAGCCAATCGTATTTGGCTTGGAACATAGCGGCTATGCCGTTGGAAACAGATGCGTTCATGTTATTTCCCTTGTCTGTCGCGAGTCGAAGCGCGGCCAGAATGTCCGCCGCCGCCCGTTCGGCTCCGGCGTTGACGAATATCCACTGCGGCCCAGAAAGATGATAGTCCAGAGTTTTTGTGAGGTCCTCTGGTACAGTTCCGTCGATTGACACCGGAAGAATCGGTTTTTTGTACCTGGTAGCCTGTCTGACTTCTTTCACGACATCATCTGAATCAATGGAAGAGGCGGAAAGGAATACGATGACAGACGAGGCCCCCTGAATGGCCTCGACAACGCACTCCTCATATTGTTGGATGCCGAAGGGAATGTCTCGGGGTGCCATCCAGCAGGGGGCGCCGCTTGCTTCAAGGAAGTCGCGAATCGTGGTGACGATGGCGACATCCTTTGACGAATGACAGAGAAAGAGTTTCATGTTGTTCCAGGCAAATGCCGACGCCATGGTTCGGACCTTCCCCGCCTCAACGGACGGGGATTCGGATTAAAACGCCTTGGCGAGTGCGGCGAGGGCACCTGCGGCGGCGTTGGTCAGGCGGGTCTTCTCGTCCGGGGAGGGCGTGAGTTCATCGCGCCACTCGCGTGCGAGGATCTGGAAGGCCTTCTCCGAGTTCTTTGAGCGGATGAAGGCGTCGGCGAAGGTCTCCACCACGGCCGCGAAGATGCGGTTTGGACAGAAGCTCTGCGCGGACCCCATCGATTGCTCAAGCATGGCGATGACATCGGCTCGGACGGAGGCATCCGGGATGGCCTTCTCAAAAAGCCTCTTTTTGCGTTCCAACGCGGCGGAATTGCCGGTGCCGGACTTCCGCATTCCGGCAGCATAGGAATCGGCCGCTTCAAGGAGTTTCTTCTCAAGAGCGTCAAGGAAGGTCCCGGCGTCGTTTTCATCTTTGACGAGCGGCAACTCGTTCGCGACCAGAAGATGTGTCGTCGCGTGGAGCATGGGTTCCAGGTGGAACCGGAACTGGAGATCGAATTCGGCAATGCGTCGAAGTGGACGCGAAAGCTCACGAAGGGCTTCGTCATCGCCGATGTCGGACGTACGGCCATCGATGCGGTCGGCAAACGCGACAATCTGCGTGCGGACGGCTCCAAGCGCGGTTCCGGACTCCCGGCAGGGTACGAAGTCGTGCAGGACACCGCGAAGGGCGTCCATCACGCCGGCGAGCAGCGAGGAAATACGGGAGGAGAGATGCAGGTCCATCGCCTCCCACTCGTTACGGAACTTCACGCGGCATTCGTTGATGACGGTCGCCGGCTGTGTCTTATGCAGCATGATCTCCTTGCGAATCGACTCGAGAAGAGCGTCGCGCGAACCATAGCCGCAACCGTTCTTCACCCAGCTGGCGACAGCGCCATGGATGCGGGAGACTTCGTCGTCCCACTCCTTGTCGTTGCCGACGGCCTTCTCACGGGCTGCGCGCTCCTGCTCGACGAGGACGCCAGCCACGGCGTTCGTGAGATTGCGGGCAAAGTCGATTTCCCCCGTTCCAGCCGGGGCGAGGGCACGAACCTTCGCGGACGCGGCCCTGATGTTCGCCTTGACCGATTCAAATGCCGCCGCGGCCCTGGACGCCTGTCGGGCAAGAATCGCTTCGTCGATGGCTGGCAGGTTCTTCGCAAGGAAGTCAAGAATCTTCGGCATGGCGACGCCGTTCACGTCGTCCTTGCTGCGGGCGTCGCACTCGATTGTTTCGAACGGGCGGTCCACTTTTGCCTTGAAGTTCCCCACGCAACTCCTTGTGCGCTCCGGCGTGGCGGCGTCTCCGTTGAAAAGAATAAGAGTAAACTTGGTCTGGTCGTCAACATGGGGAACGACACCTCGCATCGCATCCAAAGCCGTGGTATCTCCATCCAGCCATTCGACGCGTCCGGCGGCGGCCTTCTTAACAAGTAGCGTGATGTCGCAGCTATTCTTGAGGCTTTCCGTCTGGGCTTTTGCCAGATTGATTCCCGCCTCCCCGATGCCCGGGAGATCGACGACGCGCAGCTTCGCGAAGTCCGTGGCCGGGAAAGGAACCTTGATGACGAGATTCGCAATGGCGAGGAATGGACCCGCTTTCGTCTTTCCGTCCGCCGGGTATGCGACAAACGGACGAAGCTTAGACAGGGGAATGGAGACGCCGCGTTTCCCCGTCAGGTACCGCTCATATTCAGGAAGGCAGCGTTGCGCCCCCGAAAGCCGATACAGGATGTCTCCGTTTTTCTGCGATTTCTCAATGCTTGCCGGCAACGCATCGAACCGAGCCGAACGGAAAGCGGACAAACTGGAAGGAACCGGAAGTCCGATTTCACTGCACATCGGTGCGATGACCTCGGCGAGAAACGAATCCGGGGAGTGGAAGTCCGCAATGGCGGCCTTCTCCTCCAGACTGTTCTCGATCAGGCTCCGCACGGCCGTGGTGCAATACAGGTCGCCGGTCGGAATTTCGTTTTCCGAAAGACCGGTCGCCGATTGGAGAAACGTGCTCTTTCCCATTCCCGCCGTGCCGCCAATGCCAATGCAGAGTGTCCCGCGCGCGAAGCGGACGCGGATGGTCGCGTATTCAGCGAGGACGGCGCGAATCGTGTCGGCGGCGGAGTGGAGGAGGGAGGATGCGCCGAGCAGTTCGGGATTCGCGCGTTCGGCCTCTTCTGTCTGCGCCAGGACACGACCGAGATTTGCCTCGCGGGCTGACCACGCCGCAACGGCGGCGTCGACGGTCTTGAGGCGTTCCGAGCGCAGGGCGAGGATGGAATCGAGTTGGATGGAAATGGTACTCATGGGATTGTTCCTGTGTTGGCCGGTTTGAAGGTTTGAAGGTGCGGCAGGGACGCTTCGTGAAAGGGTCCCCACCTGTGGGTTAGAGATCCGCAAGGACCGATTCCAGATCGGTCTTGGCGCTTTCAAGCGCGACAAGGTCATCGGTTCCGTCAGAGTCTGCCGCAAGTGCAGATCGAATGGCTTTGACCTGGGCCTGGTTGGAGGCCTCCATCGCTGCCTTGACGTCTTCAAAGGTGTTCTGGATAACCTCGGCAATCTGCTTCATGATCTGGGAATGGACTTCGGGCTTCGTTTCTTCTAGTCCATTTTTGACCTGCGAAACGATTAGCTTCTTTGCACCCCAGGTCGTCGGATTGAGGTACGGCTTGCCAAGAATATGGCCGATAATGGCGAAGATCCAACCACCGGGAAGGATGAGATGCAGGAGAATGACGTTTACCACATCGTAGGCCAGTGTCGGAATCTTCGCGACCAAGCCAGTCTTGACATTGAGTCCGTTGGTGAGGAAGACGTTCCAGTCGCTTCCCGCATCCTCCATGTCCTTGCCATAGCGGGCCACCAGCATGTTGAGGTCGGACTTCAGCTTGAGACCGATGATTGAGATTTTGTCCTGAAGGTCGGACTTGAGAGTTATTTCCGCCTTTGCGAGAACATTTTTCATGGCATCGACGGTCGGCTGTCCCTCAAGATCTGCGAGGAATTTGTCGAAAACCGCCTCGATGGCCAAATCCACATCATCCTTTATGGTCTTGTCGAGGGACTCGATTTCGTTCTTAAACCGTTCGAATGCACGCTCGGCCTTTTCTTTGAAATGCGTGACCTCATCCTCGACCTTTGCGGAAAGCGCAGCGCGTTCTGCCTCTGACACTCCGGCGGCCTTGAGTTTCGCGGCGACTTCGACGAGATTCCTTTCGATTTCCGCGCGGAGGAGATTCGCAATCTTCTCCTCGCGTCCTGGAAGCGCATTGTCCGTAAGGAACTGGCGGATGGTCATGCGGATTTCTGAAACATCCGACATGATGTCCTCAATGGAGGAATCGAAGCAGTACATCTCGACTGGAATGTTGTCACGCCCGATGGCCGCGAGCTGGGACTTAATCGTTTCGAGGATGTCCTTGCGCTGATCCGCGCCGAGGTTGGAGCGGGGCTTGTAGGAGGCAAGAACTATTAGACGGGAGATGCCGTCGCGCCCCATGATTTCCTTGCTGAGAAGATTCACCTGGCGATCGCCGAGCATACGGTCGCCTTCGACTACAAGTAACGCCACATCCGCACCGGGGATGATTCTCCACGTCGTGTTGTCCAGCAGCTCCTGATTCGGATCATCGAGCCCGGGCGTGTCTATAATCGTGAAACCCTTAAGTGCTTCGTTGGCGACCTGGATGCGGACTCGGGAGCGCTTCTTTGCAAGTTCTGCGCGGGTTGCCTCCGCCGTGGCGACGGTGGCGTCCTCCACATCGTCCTCGGTCGGGTTTGGAACGGTTTCTACGAGGGTTTCGGCTTCCCGTTTTTCGTCAGCCCAGTCATAGACTTCCATCTTTGCCTCTGACCCGCATTCGATGTCGGTGGCAACGGCGGTATTGCAAAGGCCGTGTCCTTCCGAAAGTAGCGGCTTGTCGCCGAGGAAGACGCGGTTGATCAGCGTCGATTTGCCGACCTGGTATTCGCCGACGACGGCGACGCGGTATTGCGGGTTCTCCAGACCGGCAATTTGCTTTTCGAGATCGGCAGGGAGGGTGAAGCCGTGTGCCTTGACGGCGCGGGCGGCATTGCGGATGGCTTCTTGCTTGCTCACGGGGTGTTTTTTCCTTTCAAGGTGGTTAAAGTTGAGGGGTTGAAGCGTTAGAATCGTGCGAGTAGCAGCAGACCGCCGGCGAGGGCGCCGAGGATGTAGCCGAGGACTTGGATGGCGCCGAGGTGCTGCGCGGCAACGTCGTTGACCATGCCGTGGAATTCCTTGACGTCCATGTTGTCCACGGCCTTCTTGATGCGACCCTCGATGTCGAGTTTCTTGACGATGAGAGGCAGCCCTTTCGTGCGGATGAGGTTTTCCAGTTCGGGGCGGAAGCGCGGAATCAGCGAGGCGGCCCACTGCCAAAGCTGTTCGGAATGGAGGATGCCGCCGACGGTCTCGGCGAAGTGCGTTTCCAGGTAATTGCGCAGATACTCCTTGAACTTGGCGCGAATGTCCGCGACGAAGCCGCCAACCTTCGCCTGCGCTTCGGGGGATCTGAGGTAGTCCCGGACGGCCTTGACGAACTGCATCAGCTCGTCGCGAAGCGCAGGCAGGGTTTCCGGGTCGTTGAGCCAGTCGCGCAGTCCGCGCTCGATCGTCCGCTTGTCCACAATGGCGTCCGCCAGCTTTTCGGCAACGGGCGAGAGTAGCGTTCCCAACATCCCGCCCTTTTCCTCGACCCAGTTGCGGATCGCGGAAACGACCATCGGTCGCACTTTGGCCGCCAGACGCGGCGCGCGCTTGTCGAGCGCCCCGATGAGAATGGAGGCGATTTCGTTCCGCGTCTCTTCAGACTGGAGCTTCGGTTCGATTTGCTCGTTCCAGAAGGTCTCGACATTCTCCGCCGTCACAAGGCGGTCGATTTCGGCAACCAGCGCCTCTTCGATCTTCGGCGACAGGCAGGCGACGATCTCCTTGTCATGGGCGCCGATCAACCGCTGGAGGGCGTCCTGCACGGAGGCGACTATCGACTTGTCCTCCAGGACGCTTCCCACCATCGAGCAGA
>JAEEGL011949625.1_pt1 | contig 14680 bp, 8 predicted proteins | sample 9134231 | NCBI WGS metagenome assembly JAEEGL01 (sample SAMN16246548, study PRJNA631951) | gut metagenome | biome: gut microbiome; feature: rumen; material: fiber-attached | host: Bos | place: Iran: Karaj | collected 2018-10 | reverse complement strand
TTAACCGCTGCTATTATGCAAGCAGCACATAGAAGAATTTTCCTCATATTTATTGTATTAAGTTATTTGTTTGTTTTATTGTCAGTTTAATCTCAGCGGCTTTCAAATCAGCGGCCTGCGCTCTCAAGCATACGTTGTCCGGAGTCTTTCCCGCCTGAACGACAACAAGGCATTTTCCGAAGAACGCCTTGCGGTGGTTCGCCTTGAACCGCTCCATAGAGGTCTGGGAACCATTGTCCACCCCAACGATAGTGGCATCACCACTGAGAGAGAAGAAAATTTGGTTCTCGGCAAGCGGACAGATATTTCCATCTTTGTCGACCACTTCGACAGTGATAAAGGCGAGACTCTTTCCATCAGCAGAAATCGTATTCTTGTCAGCGGACAGCTGGATATGATGGGGTGCTCCAGCAGTCTTGATGACTTTCTCTCTAACTTCTTTGCCGTTTTTTCGTGCCACGACCTTTACCTCACCCGGTTCGAATTGTACCCGCCATAGGACATGATACTGATGGTCGTTCTCCTTCCGTCTGATACCTTTTGACTGTCCGTTTACGAAAAGTTCCACCTCGTCGGCATGATTGTAGTAGCACCACATATCCACCACCTGTCCTTCAATCCAGTTCCAATGTGGGAAGAGATGCAATACGTCCTTGTCTGTCCATTCACTTTGGTAGAAATAATACATGTCCTTCGGAAATCCCGCAAGGTCCACGATTCCGAAATAGCTGCTGCGTGCCGGAAAGCTGTATGGTGTAGGTTCTCCGATATAGTCCCATCCGGTCCAGATGAACTGCCCACACACGAAGTCGTTATGTTTGATAAGATCCCATGTTTCCTCATGATGGTTTCCCCATGAAGCCCGACAGTTGTCGTATGCTGAGCACATGAACGACGGGTCGGTGTAAGGCAACCACCATTCCTTGGGAGCAATAACCATAGAGTCCGATGGCTGAACATAAAATCCACGCGTATGGAGCGACGAGTTGCTCTCCGTGAAAAGAAACGGCCGTCCAGGAAAGTTCTTTGGCACATCCGCAACATTTTGGTTGTGGTAATTGTATCCGATGATGTCGACTGCCTTTCCTTTGAACAAGTGGTTATTCGGGTTGGGTTCGTTACACCCCGCAGTAACAGGACGAGTGGGATCAAGATTTCTTACAATTTCGGCGAGTCGCTCCGCCAGCATGGTGTTTGTGCTCTTCTCTTCAGAGTTGCTGAGCGTGGATGCGTCATGACCGAAATTAAGGATAAGGTTCGCCTGCTCAATAGACAAGTCCTCACCTCCACTGGAGCTCCACTGCTCCAACACTTCGTTTCCCGTGCTCCAGACAAGGATTGAGGGGTGGTTCCGGTCGCGACGAATAAAGTCCGTAAGGTCACGTTCAAACCACTCATCGAAAAAGATTGAGTAGTCGTACTTCGTTTTCTTTTTGTGCCACATATCGAAAGCCTCATCCATGACGATGAAACCCATCGAGTCGCACATGGACAGCAATTCCGGCGCGGGAGGATTGTGGGTCATCCGTATAGCGTTGCACCCCATATTCTTTAACGAATAAAGCTGGCGGTATATTGCGTCGTCGTTGACTGCTGCTCCGAGGCACCCCAAATCATGGTGCATACAGACTCCATTCAACTTCATTGGTTTTCCATTTAGAGAGAATCCTTTCTGCGGGTCAAAGCAAAAAGACCGGACGCCCGTGGTGGTGATGTAGGAATCCACCAACAACTTGCCATTGTAGACTTCCGTCTCCACTTTATATAAATATGGTTTTTCGACAGACCAAAGATGAGGATTATTCAGTTTCATTGTGGCCTTGAAGATTGTCGTTTTTCCGTCAGTCCCATCTTTCCGTTGCGCCTTGCTGGCGGTAACCAAAAGTTTACCAGAGGCATCATATAACTTATTGACAACTTTGGTGCCGACCTCCGCTCCCAGAATCTCCACGTCGACATCAATGTCTGCAGACTTTCCGTCGGCCGCCAACTTAGGGGACACAAAAGTTCCCCACTGTGCCACATGCGTGTTGCTCGTTCTCAGCAGGAACACATGTCGGTAAATACCCGAACCGCTATACCATCTGCAGTTGGGTTGCTGCGCATTGTCCACTCTTACCGCAACGACGTTTTCTCCATCTTTCAAACAGTCGGTGATGTCATACAGAAAGGAGATATATCCGTATGGTCTGGTTCCGAGCTTCTGTCCGTTGACAAAGACTGTGGAATTCTGGTAGACGCCATCAAACTGGATGTAGGTCCTTTCACCTATTTTCTTATCATAGTGAAAGTGCTTTCGATACCATCCGACACCTCCCGGCAAAGCGCCACCTCCGGCTCCTGCTGGGTTAGAGGCAAGGAAATCCCCTTCAATGGACCAATCGTGCGGTAGATTAAGGCTTCGCCATGTGTGATCATCATATTCGGCTGCAGCCATGTCTGTGCTGTCCGCAAGTGTAAACAGCCAGTCATCATCAAAAAGACAGCGGTCACGTGAAAAGGCTGAAAGTACCAAACTCGTAAAAAACAGCAAGACGAGGGATGTTCGCTTCAGTACTATATTCATAACCATTATTTTAAGATTCCGAAATAACTATGATTCCTAATTATGCTATAAATCCTATTCTTACTAAAAATTCTATGTGACTAAAAAAGTCTTAGCTAATATGATTCTTACACTTTTTATTATAGGTTCAAATTTTATTATAGGTTCAAATCAACCGCCTTTCCTTTGTATTCCACGATTTTTCCCTCCGGTTTGTCAAGATTCAGTTCCCTGGCACCCTCCTTCGTGATGTAGACCACATTGAACTTACGAGTCTGGAGCATACCATCAAATTCGCCCTTCCGGTCTCCGAAACTAATTGTATGATTCTTGTCGTTGTAGGATATGTCGATTGTGGTGAACTTGCCCTTCTCGTAATTGTAGTTCGTGCCCTCATCCTCGTAGAGTTGGAATTTTCCGTCTCTACCAGCGTAAACGTAGAGATTGATGACATCCGCAGGTTTTTCATCGCTCCATTCCATCTTAGGTCCGAACGGAATAATGGATCCTTCCGGAACGAATACCGGTATTCGCTCGTATGGTGCTTCCACATTCTGCTTCTGTCCCCCTTCGATATGCTTGCCGGTATAGAGATCATACCATCCGCATTGTTTCGGGAAATAAACCTCCCTGTTACGAGCCTTGTAGACTCCTACCGGACAGGCCATAAGTGATGGGCCGAACATCCACTGGTCCTTGATGTCGTATACCTGCTCATCGCCATTGAAGTCCATGACAAGTGCCCGCATCATGGTGTAGTCATGCAGGTTGACCCATCCTGCCATAGAATAAAGATATGGCATGAGATGATATCTCAGGTTGTCGTAATACACGAAGGACTTGTAGGCCGGGTGTTCCTCGGGCGCGATGTTCCATATTTCTCGTGTAGGCCATTGTCCGTGAACACGGAAGAGAGGGATAAATGTGCCGAACTGGCTCCATCTTGTCTGAAGTTCACGCCATTCCTTAAGGTCTTCGTTCTCGGTTCCCGACTGGTCAAACTCTTGCTGCGCCTTCACGTAGCGGTTCTCCACACAGAATCCGCCCTGATCCATACCCCAGAACGGCAGTCCGGAGAGAGAGTAGTTCATGCCAGCAGTCATCTGAGCGCGCATATCCTCCCATCGTGTACCAATGTCTCCACTCCATGTGGCAGTGGAATATCGTTGTTCTCCTGCAAATCCGCTTCTGGTAAGGAGAAACACCCTCTGATCCGGGTCAACGCTCCTCTGCCCGTTGTAGATAGCGTCGGCATTTACGATGCTGTAAGCATTGAAGTATTCGGTGGTGGTTCCGAGAGCTGTCGGTCCGCTCAAAGCTTTTCTGTACCACATCGGTGTGCAATCTCGTACGTTCGGCTCACTGGCATCCATCCACCAGGCATCAATTCCCTTATTAAATTTAGAATAGAGATGCTCGTCCATCTGTCTCCAGAACATTTTTCTCGCATCCGGGTCATAAGCATCATAGAAAGAACCCATATATCCGAGCCAGTCGTAAATAGAGTCAGTGACAGCCTGATGATACATCCATCCTTTCGCGTCTATCTCCTTATAGTTGTCGGTCGAGCAATAGAACTTAGGCCAGACAGAAATCATGAACCGGCCGTGCATCAGATGCACGCTGTCGAGCATTGCCTGTGGATTCGGGTAACGTTCTTTCTCAAACTCATGACTGCCCCAATCGTCGATTCTCCAGTAGTTCCAGTCCTGCACAATGTTATCGATAGGAATATGCCGGCTGCGGAACTCTGCCAATGTTTCCTCAATCTCGCCGGAGGTCTTGTAGCGTTCGCGGCTCTGCCAGAAACCAAGAACCCACTTGGGATATACGGGTGCTTTACCTGTAAGCGTACGGTATCCGGAAATTACGTCATCAAGGTTCTGTCCTGCGATGAAGTAATAGTCCATGTCCTGCGTCATCTCGCTCCACACACTGAGCTGCTTGAGTTGCTCGTCGGTACGGGGCTCTGCCACACGTAGTCCGCAATAGCTTTCGCCACCGTCCGGCTGCCACTCAATCCGAATGGAAGTCTTCTCCTTAACGTCAGCCGTGAACTTATATGCGTTAGGATTCCAAGCCGTTCTCCATCTCTCTGGCACGACCTCCTTTCCACCTATAAACACCTTGATATATCCTGCATAGTAGAGAATGAACTGATAGGGATTGTCTGGCAGGTCATCCTTGACAGGCTCAATCTCACCCTCATACACAACCTTTGCCCCGTTGAGGTCGAAGTCCTTCGGAAGGTTCTGCGTTCCGCCATTATCCGTAGCTTTGCAAATCTCAGAAGCTTTCGGCATGGCATACTCATAATAGATTGAGTCCTCAGCACGCTCGAGAGTCTGTCCATCCTTGTCAGTATAAATACCGGTGAGGTGTCCTTCCTCCCCGTTCTTGTCATAAAGTTTGAAGGCAACGTTGAGCTGTAAGTAGTCATCCGGTTTGCCGAACCGGCAGTAAGAATAACTGTCCCATAGCAGACCAAAGTTTTTGTTCGAAACAACGAACGGCACACTCACTTTGGTGTTGTATTGGAAAAGGTCCTCGTTTTTTCCAAGCATGTTGAGTTCCTCCGACTGATGCTGTCCGAGTCCGTAGAGCGCATCCCCCACTTCATTTAAGACGAGATGCCAGGACAATCCATTCCTTTGCTCCTCCTTCACTTTGTCGATGTCACATCCGATTTCCCTCTCCGGCACTTGGAAAGGTTGGAATGTTTTTCCATTCTCCGCCTCAGACGCTAAAAGTTTTCCTGCGGCATCATAGAATTCCACACGTCCGTCCTTTTGGTCAACCACTGCTTTTATGGCAGGCGCTGTAATTGTGGTCTTTCCCTCCTGTTCCTCCACAGAGAACTTCACGTCATTCTTCTGCGGCACGATGATGAGGCTTTCTTTCTTTTTTGGTAATGCATCCGCTGTCGTAGCTCTGACGCGTATGACATTGTCGTTCACCACTTGCAGCGCCACCACCTTTGGCGCCCCTTCCTGTGGATTGTCGATATTGACAGTCACAAGGTTCTTTTCACTGCCTGATCCTCCGCAGCTTGTCAAAGCTACCGCCATCAGGCATGCATAAATCATTGGTTTTGTTTTCATATTAGTTAGTTTTGTTATTGTTTACGATTTTCTATTTATTTCAAATTTTGACTTTTTGTATTTTGACTTAAGCAAATCATCAAGTACAATTTCTCAATTACAAAATTACATCTTTTTTGTCAAACAAAGTTCCTTATATGTATATTTTAACGTGACAAATGTTTACGTAATGTGTAAATTTGTTTCCTTGATATGCAAAAATTGTTGACGGGATAGTTGCATAACTGTAAATTTGGAATTTACGCATTGAAAAACGAGGTTAATTCTTGGACATCAGTTAAAAAAACATTAATTTTGCAAATAGTTTTATACCAAGCCAAAGAACCAGAATATACATTATTTTGCAGACTAAGTCACTGTAATTATTAATGTCTTTCCATTCTTATACAGTTTTTTAATAATGCGAAAACTACAAATTATAATATCCCTACTTCTGCTGGCAACAAATTTAACCGTCAGCGTCTATGCCGATGAGCCCATGAACTGTCCCGGAGTGAAATCCATCTTGAAACGGATGCAGGCATATATAGACTCATCGAGTGTTTCTGGCGTCGACCAACGCTATGTTGAAATTCCGAAAAAACCTTGGCAGATTGTTGTTCGCAGCAACATCAACCAGTCTGATCTGAAAATGAGGTCATATATCAACGCAGAAGCCTACACCAATTCAGAACAGGGAAAGATTCAGTGGGAGCCCCGCATCCGTACTGACGTGACAACTTATGCTGGTGCTTGGGTTGGATACCGGGGTTTTGGCATAGGTATGGCAAAGAATGTCGGAGGTGACAAAGGAAACCTGTTCACCCTGGCGGCAACCAGCAGCAAATACTCTCTGAACCTTCGTATCCATCATTTTCAGACAGACAACCCTGTTGTCCACATGGAAGGTTATATTACAGATGAGAATGGAACTGATGAATATAATAACACTGAGCATTTCCTCCTATTCGAACCAATTAAAGTAAAGACGGTGATGTTTGATGGAGTCTATTTCTTTAACAGCAAGAAGTTCTCGAACTTGGCCGCTTACGACCAATCCACCATTCAGCGACGTTCTGCCGGTTCTCCCGTATTAGGTGCTATGATGTTCTATTCCAAAGTATCTTACGACGAACCTCTTAACAACGACTTAATATTCTTTATGAACAACATTGGACGAATTAAACAATGGCAGGCCAGCATTGGTGGAGGTTATGCATACAACTGGGTGATAGGCAAGAATTTTATGGTGAATGCGACTGTGATGCCTATGGTTTCGTTCTACAATCGTCTGAAGATTTACACCTATGATTCTTACCTTTACCAGCAAGCCATTATTGATTCTGACGACTACGATGATGATGTGATGATCAACTACGACAAATGGTGGATTAAGCCATTAGGTAAGAAGACCGTGAAAGGACGCGTGAAATTGAATTACGACGCTCGTCTTTCTCTGACCTACAATCTCAAAGACTGGTTCTTCAACGTAAACGGCCAGTTCAGCAATTTTCGCTACAAGCACGCATCATCAAGTGGACGTTTGAACGACTGGTACGTGAACGCGTCTGTAGGTCTTCGTCTGTGACACCCAAAAGCCTTCGCAGTACTCTTTACCGAGCTTTTGCTCACATAACCACAACGGACGGCGTCAAAGCAATAAAGCCTAACGCCGTCCGTTTTTTTTTGTTTTTTATTTCCTTTATTTTACCTTTTTCTTTTTCCGCTTTTTCAGTTCATCAATCAGAGAGAATACAGCGACAATCACGCCCACTACTCCAACGACCAATCCAATCATGTCGTAGTTTTCTTTCAGAAATGTGATGACAGAATCCATAAATCAAGTAAAAGGGTTGATAAAGGTCAATGGGACTTTCCGATTAAATGCCATTCTAAAAATCAGTCTGCAACCATCTTAATCCTGCCCTGAGAATGGGCATAGGCAGAACCAGTTGTTCTCTTCAGAACCAATTCAAGGTAGGATGCTACAAGATCTCGGTCAAGCTGTCCATTATCAATCAAAACCTTACAGTCTTTCAGCGTGTCATAATATCCACCTGTGTTGAAATATTCATTTACCCCAATAGTATAATTTTTCTGGGGGTCAATTGGGATGAAATCTCCAGTATCAGCATCAAATACTTTGACATCGCTTATTGTATGGCTTAAAGTATGTACGGTGAAAGTAATTCCTGAAACCTGTGGAAAATTGCCGTCCTCCTCTGGTGCTTTTGCTGTACAAGCTTGAAGCATTTTTATGATTTTTTCTCCTGTAGCCTCAATCTTGCTAACAGTGTTGCTAAACGCCAAAGCATTAAACACATCTCCATAACTGATATTTCCCGCTTTGATAGAAGACCGGATACCACCTCCATTCTGCAATCCGATGTCCGCTTCCAAAGTAATCCGGAATGCGTCGGTTATCAAGTCGCCGAGATTGGTTTCAGCAGAACGTACGATACGTTTTCCATTCTCATCATTGATTTGGAGGTCATAGTCGCTTGTGGCCAGTATCCTTGATTTCACCTCATTTAGAAGATTGTTGACACTATCGGTTGAGGCAGCAACAATTGTGTTAACATATTCTATATTCTTAATCGGTATGAGTTCTGTGGAAATAATTCCCTCCTTACTGATTACCAGTTTCCCGACGTTCATAAAATTTGTTCCGCTCTGCGTGACGATAATATCCTTTCCCTCCTTGTTTTTCACATAGTCATGCACAATTGCGAAATGAGTGTGCCCATCGAGGACCACATCAATTCCTGTAGTCGCAGCCACGAGCCCATGGGAGGTTATGCCCGTTTCATTCGAGGCTTCTCCCAAGTGTGAAAGCACCACAACGAAGTCGGCTCCCTCTGCCCTGGCATTGTCCACTGCCTGCTGGACAAGAGAATAGACTTGCTCGGTTCGCAAATCGTAAAGTAACTTGCCATCTTTGTCATAGAAAGAATACGCCTCTAATTGCATGGTCTCCGGAGTGCAGACACCGACAAATGCCACTCGTTTCTTCCCATATTGACGTATAATATATGGCGCATAAACCGGTTCAGTAGCTCCACTATGGAAGAAATTGGCGCAGACCACCGTAGTATTGATATTTTTTAGGAGTTCCTCCATCCATGGTGTACCGTAATCAAACTCATGGTTTCCCAGCGTGATGGCATCATATCCCACATTACGCATGATGCTGACGATGGCCTTACCCTGACTGTTGGCCCCTGGCAAACCTCCAGACAGAAAGTCTCCACTGCTGACGACAGCCGCAAAAGCAGTGTCACTGGCAGCAATGGCATCTCTTAGCCCTGCAATCTTTGCGTATCCTTCAATGCCACAATGTACATCGTTTTCATAGAGAACGACAATGCTCTTCTGTTGGATATCAGCTGGTTGTTTTCCTTCATCATTGTCAGAACACGCAATCAGAAGAAATGAGAATAATGAGAAAAATAAAAACTTAAAGCACCATTCACTTAAAAATGGCTTTTGGGGAAAATTAACTGGTTTCATCATAATAAATAATTCTTCAAGTTGCAAATTTACCTTTTTTTTTTGCTTTTCTGCAATTGTTTTATGAAAATATATCACTTTTACATTAAAGAAGATTAACTTTCTTTATCATGTTGGTTTATAAATCCGAAATAATTACGTATATTTGCATAAAATCCTTAAACAAACGCTTAGGGAACACGTCATCTGAAAAATAAAAACTAAAAAATGAGAGACATGATTACCAGACTGTTAGACTTTTTAAATGCTTCGCCAGTGAATTTTTGGGCCGTAAAGAACATATCCAACACATTGGAGGATGCCGGCTACCGGCGTATCGACCCACGTGAGCCATTGGGCAAAGTTCAACCCGGCGACAAACTGTATGTCACGAAAAACGACTCATCCATCTATGCATTTCATATAGGCCGTAAGTCATTGGCTGAAGGAGGTTTTCATATGATCTGCGCCCACTGCGACTCTCCCACATTCCGCATCAAACCGAATGCTGAGATGCTTTGCGAAGGGGGCATGATAAAGTTAAACACAGAAGTTTACGGAGGACCGATTATGTCCACGTGGTTTGACCGTCCACTGACGATTGCGGGGCGTGTGATTGTGAAAGGTTCAGACGCGTTTTCTCCACGAACCATGCTCCTACACGTGAAACGCCCGTTGTTGCAAATCAGCAATCTCGCTATTCATTTCAACCGTTCGGTGAATGACGGCGTGAAACTGAGCAAGCAAAAGGACATGCTGCCATTACTTGGCATGCTGACCAACAAACTGGAGGCAGGAAACCTGCTGTTGAAGGTTATATGCACAGAACTGAGTATTGACAAGAATGACATCCTTGATTTCGACCTTTATCTGGCGGACGCCACACCTGCTTGTACTTTCGGTGTTCACGAGGAGTTCATTTCTTCCGGCCGATTGGATGACTTGTCGATGTGTTATGCCGGTTTGGAAGCACTGATTGGTACGGAAGAGTCAGACACAACCAAAGTGCTCGCCATCTTTGACAACGAGGAAACCGGCTCTCAGACAAAGCAAGGCGCAGGAAGTCCGTTCCTTGCCTCTATTCTGAAGCGTATTGCCATGAGCCAAAGCGGCAGCGATGAGGCATTCTACCAGGGGGTTGAGCGGGCTTTCATGATATCCGCCGATAATGCACATGGTTGGCATCCGAACTACAGCGAGAAATACGACCCCACAAACCATCCACTTCTTGGAGGAGGTCCTGTCATCAAGTTCAACGCCGCTCAGAAATATGCCAGCGATGCCGTTTCCGCCTCCGTCTTTGCCCAAATCTGTGCTGAGGCAGGTGTTCCATGCCAGCGTTTTGTCAACCACAGCGACGTGGCGGGAGGAAGCACACTTGGCAACATCCTCGCATCTTCCCTACCGCTCCGTGGCGTTGACATGGGCAACCCTATCCTCGCCATGCACAGCTGCCGCGAGACAGGAAGCGTCATAGACCATCTCTACTGTGTGAAAGCCTTCTCACAGTTTTTTAAATAAAAAAAGCTTTGGACTGCGACAGAATTTTACAGTTGATTGCTGTTTTGTCGCATTATTTAAGGATTGTCGCAAGGTGTTGACCAGAAAAGAAGGTTATATTTTTGTGATGCGAAAAAAGCGGCGTAACTTTGCATCGTCAAAAGACAAAGATATTAGATAATTAGTTAGTAGTTAGTTATATATTTGTTATCCTATAACCTAAAGTTCTTTCCATAGAAACACACCGTTGAGTCAGTCTCAGTCAGTAGTGACGACAATGTCCAACGCAATCATTCCTAAACGTGTCTGAGCACGATGTGAATCGAGCTCAGACACGAATAATTTTATAATGTTGTTTTTCCCCGTTTACAGATATATCATTTCACTTTCCAAACATTCAGAGTTATTCCACCTTGCTGCGACATATCAGGGGCACAGATAAAGATTGCATTATTAAGCCAAGCGTATTTACTGTCCTTAGGGGCTTCGAACTTTGGCGCAGCCCTGAAATAGAACGAAGGCTGGCCTTTGTCATCGTTGCCAAAGGAAATGATACCACAATTACGTATGTGAATATAAACATCGTCGTCGGTTTTGATATTGTAAATGGCTTCAATAGAGGTTCGTTGCCCGTCTGTCAACTGATAATCAGCTCCGCCATTGAGTATGGTACCTTTGATTCCAGGGCCCTCAAATGTGCCTCCCGTAATAGGTATCACATTTCTTTTGCCCTGCGGTGTATCACCCACTGAGAACGGCTGTCCAAGTGAAACTTTCAGCTGCATCACAAATTCCGCTTCCGGTGCTGGCGGAAAAGATGATTCCTGCTGGGCCATTCCTGACATAACACAGCAGAGGAATAAAATAGAAACAAAAAAAACTTTCATTTTTCGAGTATGATTAAACGTTTTTACTGATTTTAAAGCAAAATTACAAAAAATGTTCCAATACTAAAAAACATTTTTTATAACCCAAAAAATCAGTTCGGAGATTGATTATTCTCATCAGACACATCATTCTGATACCACTTTGCATACATGATATAGTGGCTGGCAATGCCTTGATTGAGTTCCTTCGCCTGCTCGGGATCAACTTTCTTGATGAACTTTGCGGGCACACCACCCCATAGTTCTCCGTCGCCTACCTGAGTGCCAGAAAGGACAAGTGCCCCGGCAGCCACAATAGCACCCTCACCAATGACAGCATGGTCGAGAACTGTGGCTCCCATGCCGATGAGTGCACAGTTCTTCACGGTGCATCCATGGAGAGTGACGTTGTGCCCGATGGTCACATCATCGCCAATCTCAATAGCCGCCTTCTTATAAAGTGTATGAAGGCAAGAACCATCCTGGATATTGACACGATTACCGATACGGATATAATTCACGTCACCACGTACAACCGCATTAAACCACACTGTGCAGTTGTCGCCCATTGTGACATCACCCACAATCGTTGCATTCTCGGAAAAATAACAGTCTTTTCCCCACTTAGGAGTAAGACCTATAACAGATTTAATTAAAGCCATAAGATATAAATTTTATGCAAAGTTATAAAAAAATGCTCTAAATCTCAAAAAATCACATAATCAGACACAGTTAATTAAGAATTTATATTATCTTTGCAAGAAAAACAGGCAATTAGTGAACAGTTAAAGCGACTAACTGAATTATCGTGCAAGCGAATACCGTATCAATCTTGTTTGAACTATGTTGAGCGTAGCCGATAATCAGAGAAAACAAAGCATGGGAAAAACTGTTTTTACTTTTCAGAGCAAGAACTGATTCCAATAGTGCAAAGAGTAGTTCTACTTAGCACCGGACACGAGAAACGTTGAAGAAAAAGCATGCCACAGAAAGAGGGCAAAGAGCTGAGCAACTTTTGGTAACAGGGAACAGCTATCAGAAAGAGCAAAATAAAAAAAATATAATATTATGTACGATAAAGAACGCGGACTATATATCGCACACTGCGATAACGGACCACTGAGCATCATCAGCAAGATGGCCAACCGTCACGGATTGGTGGCAGGTGCCACGGGAACAGGAAAGACCGTCACCCTCCAGGTGCTGGCGGAGAGTTTTTGTCAGATAGGCGTGCCCTGCTTCATGGCCGACATGAAAGGAGACGTGTCGGGTATTAGCCAGCCTGGTAGACTAAGCGGATTTATAGAGAAACGACTGCCTGTGTTCGGCATAGAGAACCCTGAGTTCCAGTCGTGCCCTGTCCGTTTCTTCGACGTGTTTGGCGAACAAGGACATCCTATGCGTGCCACTGTTTCCCAGATGGGACCTCAGTTACTGTCGCGTCTGTTGGGACTGAATGACATTCAGGACGGCGTGTTGAGCATCGTGTTCCGTATCGCAGATGACCGGGGGCTGAAAATCCTCGACATCAAAGACCTGCGAGCCACTCTCGACTTCGTTGCCAAGAATGCAGCTGAATACTCCACGAAGTATGGAAATATTTCCACGGCGAGTGTGGCAGCCATCCAACGTTCAATTCTGCAACTTGAAAACCAGGGAGCCGACAAGTTCTTCGGTGAGCCAGCTTTTGACATCTACGACTTGATGCAGACCGAAGGAGGCAAGGGCGTAATGAACGTTCTGGCCGCTGACAAGCTGATGCTTCAGACTAAACCCTATTCCACCTTTCTGCTTTGGCTGATGTCGGACATTTATTCGAAGTTGCCTGAGGTGGGCGACCTCGACAAACCCAAGCTCATCTTCTTCTTCGACGAGGCCCACATGCTCTTTGAAGACACCTCAAAGGCGATGGTTGATAAAATCGAGCAGGTAATCCGTCTTATCCGAAGCAAGGGCGTAGGTATCTATTTTGTGACTCAGAATCCCACCGACATTCCTGACACCATACTCGGTCAGCTCGGTAACCGCGTGCAGCATGCACTTCGTGCCTATACACCCAAAGACCAGAAGGCCGTGAAGACCGCCGCCGACACTTTCCGTCCAAATCCTGCATTCAAGACCGACGAGGCAATCATGAACCTGGAGACTGGCGAGGCACTTGTTTCGTTCCTCGACGAGAAAGGTGCGCCTTCGGTTGTAGAGCGTGCGAAAATCCTATTTCCTCTTAGCCAGATTGGTGCGATTTCCGAAGGCCAGCGCAGCGACATCATTAGGCAGAGCCGTATCTATGGTAAATACGACACAGCTGTCGACAATATCAGTGCATACGAAATTTTGATGGAAGAAGCTGAAAAAGCCAAGAAAGCCGCAGAGGAGGCAGCCGCTGCTCAGGAAGAAGAAAAGGCAAAGGCAGCAGCTGAAAAAGAGAAGGAAAAAGAAGAGAAAGAGAAGAAAAAGAAGCCTGGTTTCTTCAAGCGCGTATGGAAGTCAATCGTAACCGCCATAACGGGTACGATTGCCGCCATCGTTGCAGCATTCGTGACAGAGAAGGTGACAGGCAAGAAGAGCCGTAAATCATCGACGAGCAACACGGGAAGAATAATCAAAAACGCAACATCAGCCGCCACCAGAACCATCACGCGTGACATCCTTGGTAATATGAAGTAAAGACTGAGACCGGAGCGGACTACCTGTGGGACTTGTAGACCGGTCCGACAACAATACCCAAAAAATTGACAAAAACACATACATACCTGCAGATAGGAGGATTCCTGCTTATCCTCCTATTTTTTTGCGATGTCCGTGCCTACGACTTCGCAGACCGGAGCCGTGGTGTAGTGCTCTATTATAATATCCTATCATCAACCGACCGAACCGTGGAGTTGACTCACGGTGACTTGGGAAATTCCTACGAAGAGCGCAGCTATACGATTCCCCGCTGCGTACGCCATAAAGGAAAACGCTACCGGGTGGTTGCCGTGGGCAAGCGTGCATTCGCCCGTTGCAATAACCTGACCAACATCACTTTCCATAGCCACATCACTCGAATTGACAGTGCAGCTTTCATAGGATGCGTGTCGCTTTGGAAATTGAATCTTCCGAAACATCTGACCTATATCGGTGACCGGGCATTCTATGGTTGCGAATCCCTATCCTACGTTGAGATTCCTCGAAAGGTGGATCATATTGGCATGGATGCG